>Ga0265327_10002369_pt1 | contig 20069 bp, 19 predicted proteins | sample 41621metaG_FD_202089 | JGI IMG/M metagenome (GOLD analysis project Ga0265327, IMG submission 202089) | Rhizosphere microbial communities from Carex aquatilis grown in University of Washington, Seatle, WA, United States - 4-16-21 metaG | ecosystem: Host-associated > Plants > Roots > Rhizosphere...
CCTGAAAATCTTCTAATCCTGAAAATCCTGATTCAGACAAATTAAGGATGGGCAGGATTTTGAATGATCCCTTAATCCTGAAAATCTTCTAATCCTGAAAATCCTGATTCAGACAAATTAAGGATGGCAGGATGTTGAATGATCCGATAATCCTGAAAATCTTCTAATCCTGAAAATCCTAATTCAGACAAATTAAGGATGGCAGGATGTTGAATGATCCCTTAATCCTGAAAATCTTCTAATCCTGAAAATCCTGATTCAGACAAATTAAGGATGGCAGGATGTTGAATGATCCATTAATCCTGAAAATCTTCTAATCCTGAAAATCCTGATTCAGACAAATTAAGGATGGGCAGGATTTTGAATGATCCCTTAATCCTGAAAATCTTCTAATCCTGAAAATCCTGATTCAGACAAATTAAGGATGGGCAGGATTTTGAATGATCCCTTAATCCTGAAAATCTTCCTATCCTGAAAATCCTGATTCAGACAAATTAAGGATGTTCAAGATGTTGAATGATCCCTTAATCCTGAAAATCTTCTAATCCTGAAAATCCTGATTCAGACAAATTAAGGACGGGCAGGATTTGAATGATCCCATAATCCTGAAAATCTTCTAATCCTGAAAATCCTGATTCAGACAAATTAAGGATGGGCAAGATTTTGAATGATCCCATAATCCTGAAAATCTTCTAATCCTGAAAATCCTGATTCAGACAAATTAAGGATGTTCAAGATGTTGAATGATCCCATAATCCTGAAAATCTTCCCATCCTGAAAATCCTGATTCAGACAAATTAAGGATGTTGAATGTTGCCTTCAAAAAGCACATAAAAAAAACCCCAGCCGAAGCTGAGGTTTCAATATTAGTATCGATAAATTATTTCTTACCGCCCTTGGCTTCTTCAGTTGCTTCCTGCTTCAGTGCACGGGTCATAACGATCGAGGCGATTGGAATCCGTGGGGAATTCATGACTTCCATGTTTTCGGCGATCACATCCTGAACGCGCATATTCTCATTCAGTCCGAGATTGGTGATATCCACTTCGATCGCTTCCTTCAGGTACATGGGCATGGTACGGATCTTCAGGGTCTTCATCTTAGTTTCGAGACGTCCACCGGCCTTAACACCTGCGGGTTGACCCGTGTACTTCAATGGCAGGTTGGCAGTAACCTTCTTGCCTTCTACCAGTTCCAGGAAGTCAATATGACTCAATTCGTCCGTTACGACATCAAATTGCTTATCCTTCAGGATGCAGCGAAATGTTTTGCCATCCACGGTGATTTCAGCTAACTGAAATTCGGGTGTGTACACCAGGGGACGAAAGGCCAGCGTAGGGGCAGAAAAGTGGATTTCTTTTTCGCCACCATAGATGACACAGGGTACATGGCCTTCAGAACGAAGCTGGCGGGTTGCTTTTTTGCCAATCTCGCTTCTGGATTGTCCTTCAATTTTAACGCTCTTCATTGCGTGTTGTTTTTAATGCCTTTCAGGGAGCGAGCGGATACCTGTAACGTACGTCCTTGAATGGGCTGTTTTGATTTGTTGATTCTTGAAGTGGTCGGTCCTAAAGGATCCGTCAGGTTTTATTGTTAAACAGTAGTATTATGCTATAAAATGGTTCATCTCCCGACTGAACAGGATTTGTTCCGATTATAAAATTTAGTTTTTTCGATTGCTGTGAATGAACAGGGAGCTGATCGATTTGTTTTCAAACGTATTTCGGATAGCCGTTGAGAACAGGTTGGCGGTTGGCAGTACCTCAATTTTTGAGGATTGTTGCCGTAAAGGAATGGTATCACAAACAACCAATTTTTCAAGCACACTATTCTCAATATTGGTATAGGCATTGCCACTCAATACCGGGTGTGTACAAAAAGCGCGAACGGTCTTGGCACCCCGTTCTTTCAGCAAAGCGGCACTTTTGGTCAGGGTGCCTGCTGTATCACAGATATCATCTATAAGAACTACATTCCGATCAGTAACATCGCCAATTACGGTCATGCTGGCTATTTCATTGGCCCGCTTCCGTTGCTTATCACAAATGACCATTTCAGCACCAAAATAAGAAGCCACTTCACGAACCCTATTGGTAGATCCTACGTCAGGGGACGCGAAGGTAAGGTTTTCAATCTGCATTTTCTCAATGTATGGGATGAAAATTGCAGAAGAATCCAGGTGATCAACTGGTATATCAAAGAAACCCTGAATCTGAGGTGCGTGCAGGTCCATCGTCATAACCCGGTTGGCGCCTGCAGTGGACAGGATATTGGCAATAAGCTTCGAGGCAATGGATACGCGAGGTTTATCCTTACGATCCTGGCGGGCAAAACCAAAATAGGGGATTACTGCTGTGATATAACCGGCGGATGCTCTGCGGGCTGCATCGATCATCAGTAAGAGTTCAAACAGATTATCGGTGGGTGCAAAGGTGCTCTGAACCAGAAATACATAACTACCCCGGACATTCTCTTCAAATACCGGCTGGAATTCGCCATCACTGAATTTCTGGATCCGGCATGCGCCAAGCTTTTTTCCAAAAGCATTGGCAATATTTTCAGCCAGGTAAGCGCTTTGAGTACCCGAGAAAATTTGAACGGTTGACTGCATATAGTGGACTGAAATTGTGGCGCGAAATTAAGAATTAGAATCGTTGCACGGAAAAGTTATCTCAAACCAGGCGTTTGAAAGGATAAACAGATTATTTATAGGGTTTTATATATTGTTTGTCAACTATTCAATTGTGCTTTATCATAAAGCGTGGAACCGTATTGCAGGAACAAGCAATTAGGCGGTGATACTCCTTTTTGAAATGGATTCCTCCATTCAGGACAAACGCAGCCCGTAATATTTATTTTTCAGAATTAATTGAAAGCTTAAAAACAATTACTAGCTTTGTCTTATGAAACTGGAAGCCGCAAAACAAGAATTCATTCAAAGTTGGGGCGTACTCGGTACCCAATGGGGCATTAATCGTACCATGGCCCAGATCCATGCCTTGTTACTGGTAACACCGGATCCTGTTCATGCGGAGGAGATCATGGAATTGCTTCAGATCAGCCGGGGGAATGCCAATATGAATTTGCGCGACCTCATGGCCTGGGGCCTGGTCGATAAGGTACTGAAGCCTGGAGAACGAAAGGAATTTTTCACGGCGGAAAAGGATATCTGGAAAGTGAGCATGCGCATCATCCGGGAACGCAGGAAACGGGAATTGGACCCTATGCTTCAGGTGCTGGAGGGTTTGAAGCAAATTGAAGGCAATCCGAAAGACAAGGATCTGAAGGCGTTTACAGATACGGTTAACCAGATCCAGAAATTCGCGAAACAGGCGGATAAGGCTCTGGAAGGGTTGGCAAAAGCAGATGAGAATTGGTTTACAGGGACTTTGTTGAAGTTGTTTAAATGATTTGAAAATTTGAAGATATTGACCCAAAATGTTGACACAAATTCTCAAAAGCTTGCCCGATTCAAACAGATTCTTCCTGAACGGAAAAGTCACTGTGGACGGGTGCTGTGGACGGATGATGCAATACAACGGTTTCCCTGAAGGGAATGACAAAAGTCGCTGTGGACGTTTTCAGTGTACGGTCGCTGTGGATGGTTGATGTGCGTAGTTACTGTAAAGAATTGCTGTTAAATTCTCTCCCCTTCCCCGGTACGCCGGTTCTTATTAGACTTACTACTTTCAAAATATACTGAAACTACCATAACAATGATACGACACATTCATTCTCCTCCTCAGCGTTCTGTTTAATGATTGATTTCTCCATTCATCTTCTAAATCTCAATTATCATGAACCTCATCATCCTTTTATACTGCTTCTACCTCCTGATCACCATTTGTTTGACCATATGGGTGGCAAGAACCCTCTTTCGGAATGGCAAACTATTCCTGGTCGATATATTCCATGGGAATGCCGAATTAGCTCAGGCGGTAAACAACCTGCTGCTGGTTGGCTTTTACCTGGTCAATATCGGTTATGCCGTGTTTACCCTGAAAATACCTGATAACCCCGAAAGTGTGCGCCAGGTAATTGAACTACTTAGTTTAAAAATAGGTGCCATCATCCTGATCCTGGGTGGCATGCACTTCATGAATATGTTCATTTTCTTCCGGCTCCGCAAACGGGCGATTGCCGATCGCAACGACCCTACCCTTCATTTCAGTGCCTGAAAAACAATACTAAATTATATTTTATGAAACCGAACCTCCTTTGCAAACAAATTGACCTGATCGGACAAGCCATCATGCTTCTGCCCCTGATCGGTATCATCCTTCCCAACCACCATCAACTAGCATTTTATACATACTTCACAGTGGGCGCCTGGCAGAGCTTTAGTTGTCTCATGACTTTCATTACCCATGGGTCAGGCTCAGACTCCCGGCAAGTATACAGTTGGATCCTGCTATCTATTCTTACCTCATTTGGATTGTCGGTAGCCATTGCCTTCGCATTTCAGAATGTTCAAAAGATGGATTGGCTGGTCACATCATTGGCAGGGTACGCTTATTATGAGGCACTTATAATGCTATTTGCAGGCCCACTATTGGCCACTTGGTATGGCTTTATCACAGTCACAGAATATCAGCAGCTCCGCAATGAGATGCAACACCGAAAGGAAATACATTGGAAATATTAGGGCTTTCATGCATTCTTTTAACATTTCTTCACGCAGTTCCGAATACGCATCCCTGGTGATTTTTAATTCAAGCTTAACCGATAGTACATAATTTCGTGATTGAATTTTATCAAACCTAATTTCTACCATGGTACGTAATGCAACCGCCATTTGGAATGGGACCGGCAAGGAAGGCACCGGTCATTTGAGTACACAGAGTACTGTTCTGAACAAGACCCAATATTCCTTTAACAGCCGATTTGCTGAGGGCATCGGCACCAACCCCGAAGAGCTCATGGCAGCCGCACATGCCGGATGCTTTTCAATGAAGCTCGCCTTTGAATTGAATACGGCCGGCTTTACCGCGGAGGAAATTCAAACCCGTTGTGAGATCACATTGGACCCATCCGTAGGTATTACCACCAGCGAATTGAAATGCGATGCAAAAGTGCCGGAAATCAGTCCGGATAAATTCGCTGAAATTGCTCAAAAAGCAAAAGCCGAATGCCCGGTCAGCAAAGCCTATGCTGCCCTGAACATCAAGCTGGAAGCGAATCTGGTTTAATTGCTCTTCGCGTAAATCATAAAGGCTGACTGGATTTTTCCCAGTCAGCCTTTTTTGCAATTATTAACCTGTAAATATGAATTTCCATTAAGTCAATAGGTAGTATCCATACTAATTAATGCCCGATTCTAGCTTAAAAATTCTTCGTATAGCTCAACAACAAACTCTGATTATAATACGGTTTGATGAGGGAAGCGGCAAGATTCAGTTTAATGCCTGCTCGATGTGTTAGGTACAGGTCCTTTACCAATTTTATTTTAGTGATGAACAAGCCATCCAGCTGTCCATTCTCCGCTATTTTCTCGAAATAATCACTTGAAACCGTGAGCCGGTATTGTAAAGTCAGCCAATCCTTTATCTGACGATCATACCAGATATTTACTGAAGCACCGAGGCGCTTATTTACAAACTGTTTGAAGCTTCCTGAAGCATCGGTATCCTTAATAAATGCACCCGTATTGGCAATCTGCCGGCTTTTAATCCCTGTCAGTTCCACTGAATAAGGCGAAAGAGAAATTCTCAGATACGCATCTGGTTGAAATTTGATACCCGGCGCTAGTGATAATACATACGGACTTAAAAAGCCTTGGACAGGGCCAGTAGCAGCTATATCTCCAAAATAATTTCCGCCATAAATCGTGAAGAAGGAAGTCGTGAATTTGGCGATCAGGTTAAAATTCCACTTCCGCTTCTTTCCTATTCCCAGAGAAAGATCATGGAGCGTATTCAATTCATCACTGTTACGCTGATAATGTGCTGAACTATCCAGGCCATCCTTCTGGATCCCAAATACATAATGCAGTTCATTCGTCATTTGAAAACGGTTACCAGTGCGTTGATAATTGAGACCAAGATCCAGGCTAGTATTCAATTCCAGGCTTTTCTTATCAATTCCGATTGGTGTATTGAACTCAAGTACATTGCTCAGATTCATCCCCAATGACATGGTTTTTGTCCAGTATTTTTCATGGGGAATTGAGGCTGAAGTTTGCGCACCTGTTAATTCATTCTTCCCTTTTTGGGGTATTACTTTTGATATATTTCCAGAATGGCCAGCCTCATATTTTATGGAATCTACCAGGCATTTTAATAGCCGGCTATGCATCCAAATCTGATGGTCATTCCGATAAAGAAAACGGTATTGGCCATTGACATCTTGGATATGTCGGCATAGGATTTGTTGCTGACACTTCAGGAAGATCGTATCAATTTGTGCTGCTGCAGGTACGTTTAATACCTGGAGTAAAAGGAGGCAACTCATTAGGCTTCTCATACGATAATTGGATAAGGTTTAAAGAGAAAATGGGGACTTATTTGATTATAAATAAGCCCCCATCCCTTTATCTAATACTCTTTAGGAAGTTCCTTTCTTTCCTGTTGAAGACGGCTTTTAAGATCTATCGGCAGATCTTGCTCAGATACCTGTTCAAATGTTTCTGAAACGCCTAGCTCTTTTTCAGTAGCCTTTTTCAAACTGGCATTTGTAAGGCAGAAGCATTTGGAGATTTTCTTCCATTGACCACAGCAAAGGATATAGTGATTGAGCTTATAGCAATGACCTACACCGAGGCCACCATAAACATAGCCTCCTGAAGCATTACCGGTAATGGCAGGATTGGTGCTGGACCAGCTACCAGTAGCCGTATAATAAAGTGTCCAGCCCGTCATACCAATGGTTCCATTCGGGCAGGCAGCGATCTGCTGCAGCTCCCAGAAGTGAACAACGCCACTTAATGCCGGACTAGGATTTGCGGTAACCTGGTATGCGCTTCCATTCAATTGCTGCGTTCCTAAATAAAATATGGTATCACACTTGACCGGAATAACATGTACTGCTAGTTTATTCTCGACCTTATTATTTCCGCATCGGATTGAAACAGAGATACTATAATTGGATGAACTAAATGGCGGATTCAGTATAATGCAGGTTGTTCCTTGCCCACTAAAGGCCACAGAAGGGGAAACGGCCCACGTGATGGTTGCAGTCGGACAAGCCGAAATACAAAATTTTGGATTGGTTCCGCAGTTAAATTCAACAGGACCAGTAATGGCAGGTTGTGGAAGATTGTAGAAGTCACTGCAACAGAAGCAAGTATTCGGATTTACATTGGTGATGGGATGCTGGGCCATGACCGTAGTCACAAGAAGGCAGCAGATGAGTGTACTTAAGAACGTTTTCATAATAAAATTTGAATGATTAATGCCTACTCTTTTCCCTTTTCGGCGAACGGGTTTTGGGTTATTCATTGGAAGAAGCTCCTTGATCGGAGAAGAAACTCATGGTGGGTTTAATACCTGGTACATAAAAGATTTGTTAGGGTGAAATCAATAATTTTCCGATGCAAAAATGCAATGATCATCAATCCTTAAGCACCGTACGGCTACGGTAACTTGCTCGGATTACTACCTGAAAAAAACAGGTAGAACTACCTGTTCCTGTTAAAAGCATTATGTTAGCTTCGCATCAACATATAATGCATTACAAAATCATGAATCGACAAACCTTAAGCCTGTCTATCAGTACGATCCTAATAGCATTTTCAGCTATTGTTATGTTTTCTGGCTGTAAACAGATGGATCAATCAGCTTCCTGTTGCCAGGGTTTTACCGGTCAGGTTGGCAAGAACGGCAATCAATTACTGCATCGCGATCATTTCATTACAAAAGACACCATTATTGCATGGGTAAACCGCTGGAATACCAATAAGAAGCTCTTTACCCAATCGCTTATGGTGGATAGTGTTGGAATTGTAGGTGTCAGTCATTCCTTCAACAAATTCATTATCCGTGCGATCATTTGCAATGACAGCAGTATTGGCCTGCGCGTTCTTACGGGCCAGAGTGCTGATCTCAAAGTACATACGATCCTGGTGGGCATAGCACCTGATTATACGAATCTCTACATTCCAAATGGGGATTATTTCGAACAATCCGGCAAAACCTCCCAATTAATGGAATTTGAGCATCCGGCCCGAAATTTATTGGGCAATTCGGCTCCGGTCAGTATGGGTCTTGGTAGTACGCATTCGAATTCAGACAATGCCAATCCCGTTAAAAACTACGGTGGTGCCGAAACCAGCCTGGATCCATAGATCTTTATTTCAAACCCAAAGCAGTTATGTCCTTAGATCTACGGTTTTTTATGACCATGCTGGTTCTATTTCCAGCCATCGCCGGTGCTTTCAGATTCTTCAAAGCAGATAAACGATTCCGTCCCTTTATTTATATGATGTGGCTGGAATTGGCCACAGAATTAGTTAGTTATTATAGCAAGAAGTTCCCAATGAATTTCAATCTACATACAGCTACCCTACCCATTTACTATCTGATCTATTTTTATTTGTTCCTGGAATTGGCACGCCATTTCAAATTTGTCACACGAAACAAACGGGAGATACTTTTAATTAGCGCACTAATCCTGGCATTCATTAAATTGATTCCTGGGCCAATATTTACAAAGTATGACTACTTACAATTCTTTGTAAGTATTGTTCAATTAATAATCTCCATTGAAATTCTGGCAAATCAGGTATTGAATCTCAAGCAAAAATGGAATTCCAATTTCTGGGTTTGGATGAGTAGTGCTTCGATATTTTACAATACGATCATTTTGCTTGTATTTACGTTGCACAGCTTTGCTTTCCCGCACTATAAATCCCTCGGATATCTGAACACGATCATTAATGTTTTTTATTTCCTGGGCGCTGGAATTGCCATTCTGAAAATACCTGAAGGGAAAAACAGGTATTCAGACCAATCGATTATCCCCAACCTATAGCTCGATCAAATGATACTTATTGCCGTTTCCATCGTTGCCATCATGATTTGCCTGATAATTAGCTTGTTTATTCTTGCTATAATCAAGCAACATCGGAAGGTGCTGAAATGGCAACAGGCGCGGATTAAGGCGGAAATTGATACGCTTGAAAATGAACGGAAACGTATTGCAAGTGACCTGCATGATGAATTAGGCCCCATGCTATCTGCGATCAAGCTGCAGATTAATCACCTGGAGCCCAGTGATGAAACAGAAACTGCTGTACTTTCCAAATCCAGTAATCAAATCGATTCAATTATTCAACGCTTCCGGGATATATCCTATGATTTATTGCCCAATACACTAATCCGCAAGGGATTGGTAAAAGCAGTCGAAGAATTCATTGATAAACTAAAACGAGTCAGCCCGGTCAAAATAAGGTTCACCAGTCCGGAACTGCATCTAAACAAAGATCAGGAGCTGAATATCTTCCGGATCCTCCAGGAGATCATCCATAATGCGATCAAGCATTCCCGGGCAAGCAGTCTTGACATTCAAATTCAAAACCTGGATAATGCCATCCGAGTTAGCACTGTTGATGATGGGGTAGGCTTTAATTATGAAGAGAAATTGAAAGTTTCGAATGGACTTGGACTCTTAAACCTGGAAAGCCGTGCGGAGGTTTTAAATGGTAAATGGCAAATCATTACAGCTCCTGGCAAGGGGAGCAGGTTCATTCTGGATATCCCTAAAGACTAGCACATGCATACTTATCCGAATATCCGTTTATTGATTGCAGATGATCATGAGATCTTCCGGGATGGTTTCCGCTTAATGCTGAGCAAGCAAAAAGATATTGAATTGGTTGGAGAGGCGGAGGATGGCCGGGAATTGGTTCAACTCACTCAGGAATTACAACCGGATGTTGTGATCACAGATATCAAAATGCCGATTATGGACGGCATTGAGGCCACACGAAAGATCGCTGAATTATACCCGGACATCGGCATTATTGGTCTGAGCATGTTCGATGAGGATGACCTGATCGTGGATATGCTGGAAGCCGGCGCCAAGGGTTTTCTGATCAAGAATGCCAATAAGGAATACATCCTGGAGGCCATAAAAACCGTTTATGATGGCAACCCTTATTATTGCCGGACCACAAGTAATAAGCTGACGCAAATGATTGCGAAAAGCCGCTTTAATCCCTACCGCAAGAAAGCCAAAGCTGAATTTACCCAACGCGAAATCGAAATCATTACGATGATCAGCCAGGAGTTGACCAATAAGGAGATCGGGGAAAAATTATTCCTGAGCGTCCGGACAATCGAAGGTCACCGATTAAAAATACTCGAGAAAATGGAGGTGAAAAATACCGTTGGATTGGTTGTTTATGCTATTAAACACAAGCTTTTGGCAATTTAATAGTTGGGTAATTGGTAGCGGGAGCCTCCTTTGCCCCCGCCGCGTCGTAGCGCCGCCGCGAGAAATCCCCTCGTTGCATCCTTCGTGTAAACCTAAAGCCCTTCGCGTAAACGCCCCTACTTGATATACCCCAGGATCTTCAACATACTCGCTGCCGTTTGTTCTTTGGCGTAGAGCCAGTCTTCCAATTCTCCTGTTTTATTGTATTCCACCACAACATGCTTGGGAGACGGTATCATACAATGCTTAATACCGCCATAACCCGCCAATTGGTCCTGGTAGGCGCCCGTATGAAAGAAGCCAATGTACAGGGGTTCTTTGGTGGGGGTTTTATCATTTTTGGGAAGGAATACCGCATTGATATGCTCCTCCGAAGTATAAAAATCATGGCTATCGCAGGTGAGTCCACCCAGATGCACCTCCTGGTACTCCCGCTCCCAGCCATTGATGGGCAACAGCAGAAATTTCTCGCCAATACCCCAGGTATCCGGCAACGTAGTAATAAAAGAGGAATCGATCATGTACCAGATCTCCCGGTCATTCTGCATCTTTTCATTGAGGATCCCGTAAATAACGGCACCAGCTTCTCCTACAGTAAAGGAACCAAATTCCGTGTAGATATCCGGTACTTCCACCTTATTTCGCTTACAGACCTTCTTGATCGTACTGATGATCTCATTAGCCATGTAATTATAATCATAATCAAAAGCCAGACTGTGTTTGATCGGGAAACCACCTCCAATATTCAGACCTGTAAGCTCCGGACAAATCTTCTTAAGCTGACAATAAAGGTTGAGGACCTTGTTCAATTCACTCCAGTAATAAATATCATCTTTGATCCCCTTATTCATGAAGAAATGCAGCATCTTCAATGAAAAGCGCTTGTTGCCTTTGATCTTGTCTATATAGAATTCGAGTACATCCCGGTTACGAATACCCAGCCGGGAGGTATAGAAATCAAAGGTGGGTTCTTCTTCTGTGGCGATCCGGAGGCCAATATTTACAGGCTCCTGGGAGCGAATACTCTTCTTGTAATCCTCGAATTCAGCAATATTATCCAGTACAGGAATGACATTTTTGAAACCGGAATTAATGAGGCTGGCAATGTTCCGGGTGTATTGCCGGGTCTTAAAACCATTACAAACGATGGTGATTTCTTTTGTGATTTTCCGGCGTTTATAAAGCGCCCGGATGATTTCAATATCATACGCAAAAGAAGTCTCGAGGTGCACCCCATGTTTTAATGTTTCTTCCACGATAAAAGAAAAGTGGGAGCTTTTGGTGCAATAACAGTAATAATACTTGCCATCATAGCGATGTTTCTTGATGGCATCATTGAATAGCTTTTTGGCCTTTGCTACTTGCTGGCCGATCTTGGGAAGGTAGGTAAGCTTGAAAGGGGTTCCGTATTTATCAATCAGCTTTTGGATGTCAAGTCCATTGAAAAATAAAGAATTATCCTTTACTTCAAATCCTTCCTGGGGAAAGTCAAAGGTTTGTTTGACTAGATCGGTGTATGTATTGTTCATTGGAATGTGGCAGAGAAAAGGGCCAACAAATGATTAAGCTGATTTACGTGGGCTCAAAAGTAATTTCGGAAATTGGATTTGCAGGGATGTATTTCGTTTGAAAGGGATTATAAATTCAAATCCCGGATTTTTTTCAGGCTTTTATGCGAAAATGGAAGGAATTGTTGTTCCCGATGTTTCAGGGAATGTTTTCAATTTCCCACTTGGATAAGAACCGTGCCTGAAAATAATTTGTCAGCCCTCAGCAGTCTGTATATTTCCGTGGTTGGGGCTTTCACCTGCCACTCTGGCAAGTGCTTTGTTATCTTCCTTCAGCCCTAACGAAAACACATTTCGCCTCTTGGAATATTCTGTGGCCTGAGAGTTCACCTGAATCATCACCTCTCAGGACTTGCACGATTTATAAAATCAGGTTATTCATAAATGAATATAGCTATCTATTGCATAATAAGCCCAAACCGACATTTTGAGGGGCCGGTCATTCTCTGATTTTTTGAATGGAAGCCGGGCGATTACCTTCGCCGCTTATGAAAAATGCGCTGATAGCAATGCATGCTGCTGTCCTGTTATGGGGCTTTACCGGCGTACTTGGGAGAGCCATCAGTCTGGATTTTCCGGTGCTAGTCTGGTACCGGATGCTGATGACAGCCATTTTTGTTGCGATTATCATTACTTATCGCAAGCAGTGGACCCATATCCTTCCAAAGGATAAATGGACCCTGATTGGAGTTGGTATTCTAATCGGGCTTCATTGGGTGGCTTTCTATGGGGCCATTAAATTTTCGAATGCTTCGGTGGCCTTAGTCTGTCTTTCCACAGCATCCATATTCACTTCGATCCTGGATCCGCTGATCAATAAAAGCCGCTGGCAACCGCTGGAATTGCTCCTGGGGATGTTTACTTTAAGTGGCATATTCTTTATCTATTTCCTGGATGCCCAACCAAGTCATAGCTCGGTTCCAACAGCCATCACGCCAACCGGGCTGCTACTGGGAATCATCGCTGCCTTTCTAAGTTCGGTATTCACGGTCCTGAATAAGCGGGTGGCTAACCGGTATCCATCTAGGGTCATGGTCTTTTGGGAAATGAGTAGTGGATGGCTGTTTATTAGCCTTGCCATTGCAGTTGTAATGTTAAGTGGGGGAGAACAGTGGCTGCTTAATCCTTCAAGGTTGGCTATGCACGGAGCACTGCTCCCACATTTACAGTTATTGCCGGTCAGTTATGATTGGTTATGGATCATTATTCTGGCATTGTGTTGCACAGTGTGGGCCCAATCGTTGGCTTTATATGCATTAAAAAAGCTGAGTTCATTTACACTCACCTTATCGGTCAACCTGGAACCGGTCTATGGGATTATTCTTGCTTTTTTATTATTCCAGGAAAACAAGGAACTGGGAAAGGGATTTTATATTGGAGTGAGTATTATTATGGCATCTGTCGGCTTGCATATGATACGCCTCCTGCGACCTCGATTTACGAGGAATGAAATAAAGCGTAGAGGGGGGATTGATTAATTCAGCCCCAAAAAATGATACCCATTATTGCCAAAATCCTGGTCGGCCCGATCCACAAAATGGAATTTCGTCCTCTATTAGCATGTATCGGTTTAGTTGCATTTCTAAGATCCCATTCCCTATGAGAAGACGGTAGCATCTACCAATGGTGTGGGTACACTATAAGACCTTATCAAAGCCCATAAGGGTGCTTGAAGGTATAAATCACAATTTCCCAAAAAGCCTATAGATTTCGGATGTTTTTGCAATGAGCAATTGTACGGGGATATTTTCCGACGAAACGGTTATAATGTATTCGCCATTACGAAATTTTAAAACATATGCTTCTGCGCTAAAATCAGTTTTTTCAGCGGTCATGTAAAATGCATTGCCGCCACCTGCTGGGAAAGCGACAAATTTTGTGAATTTACCGCCTGCTTTACTGCCAGAAGTTATCGATTGCTTATTCGATTTAAAATCGGTCTCTAACAGATCATATCCATATTGAATCTTAGAAGACAAAAGACCAATGGCAATATAAGTTCCTGGAAGTTTTGAATCTGTATACCGACATTCAAATTTTCCATTACGATTTATGATCGAATTCTTGTCGTAAATCAAATTCGTACTTAATAACTTATTAAGTTGTTCAACTGAAACCAGGTCACACGCTTTTTTGGTTTGTCCGGTAACAGAAACGGACGATGTTAAAAAAAGTACACTTAAAACAAACAAATTCACGAGATATGGTTTCATGCGTTTCCTTGATTTTATCAACAATATAGTGCATTATTTTTCGAATGAGGTAACCATTGTGGTAAGTGGTAACGAGATTTTTGCCGACTCGAAAAGAAGTTAGCAGGGGCCGGGATTTCGAATTCGTTCAGGTACCTAATTCCCCGATCCCCCCATCTTCAAATTTTCAAATCACTGTTGTCCGGTAAACATTTTGTGTAAAATGGAAAAGAGGCTGTTTGAAAAGGAAAGCTTCTTTGTTAGTAGAAAGTCGAAAGACAAAAGTAAAATGCTGTTATTCGGATGTTCAAGCCATTGGTAGGTACTTTAAACAACCGGTACATTAGATAAAAAGTAGAAGGTTCCCACCGTCGCTAGAAGCTATGGTGGGCGCGGGTGGCTAGACCCCGTCTAGTCACGACTGGATTTCCAAGTGGGTTTTTGCTTCAAATGCCTATAAATTACTCCGCCATCGGGGGCCAGCCGTCGCTTGCAGCTATGGCCGGTGAAAATGGCAAATCCAGCAGTTCTTAGACGGGGTCTAAGAACAACTTTTTACTGTTGGGTTAATGTAAGAGCATAGAAACAGCCTATTTACCTTGGGGGGCTTACTTTTCAAAAAGCGATTTGGCATATCTGCCTATCAAAACGTTAGGAGCGAAAATTAGCCGTTGTCAATTTTAACCGGACTACATTGATCCTTAAATCTTCCAATCGGATTACGCCCAATCACCAAATGCCCCCATTAAATTACCCCTTCGACTGGTGCTATTAGATCAAATTCCCACTCCTCCACCCAGCAATTCCCCCAAAATATATTTTCTCCTTTTAGGCATGCTTCGCTTTCATTACCCCAAGCGGCTTTTATATTTGCTTTATGCAGTCCGAAACATCTACTACTCGTCTATCATTTGAAGAATTTAAAAAGGAAGCATTGAACGATTACCACCTGGCGATTGCCTCAAGGGAAGCTTCTTTGATTGGGCGACGTGAGGTATTGACGGGCAAAGCCAAATTTGGCATTTTCGGAGATGGGAAAGAACTGGCTCAGATTGCTGCAGCTAAATGCATGCAAGCCGGGGATATCCGCAGTGGTTATTACCGGGATCAGACCTTGATGTTCGCAACCGGAATGAGCGATATTCAGAAGTTCTTTTCTCAATTATATGCAAACCCGGATATCGAGGCGGAACCAAGCACCGGTGGGCGGATGATGAACGGTCATTATGGTACGCGATGGCTGGATGATGCCGGGGATTGGAAAGACCTGACCCAGGCCCCTCAATCTTCTTCGGATATTTCACCAACCGCCGGTCAGATGGTTCGGGCCCTGGGATTGGCACAAGCTTCAAAAATGTATCGGAACGTTGAGGAATTAAAAACAGGATTTGAGAAATTCAGCCGGCAGGGAAATGAGGTAGTTTTTTGCACTATTGGCGATGCGTCCACCTCCGAAGGACTGTTCTGGGAGACGGTGAACGCGGCAGGCGTACTCCAGGTTCCCCTTGCCATTTTTATTTGGGATGATGGGTATGGCATATCGGTTCCCAGGCACCATCAAACGACCAAGAACTCGATTTCTGAAGCATTAGCAGGGATGCAATGGACAGAAGAAAGTGGCGGGCTGGATATTTATAAAGTTCGAGGCTGGGATTATGCCGGATTGGTTCACACCTTTCAAAAGGGAATCGATAGGATCCGTGCTACCCATATTCCTGCGATCTTCCATGTTCAGGAAGTGACGCAACCGCAAGGACACAGCACTTCAGGCAGCCATGAACGGTATAAGAGTAAGGAACGCCTGGAATGGGAGAAAGAGTATGATTGCCTGCTCAAAATGCGCAGTTTTCTTTTGGAGAATGCCATTGCTACGGAAGAAGAGCTGGAAGCAATCGAAGTCCTTGCTAAAGAGGAAGCCAAATCGGCAAAAAACAGGGCCTGGGAAGCATTCATCAACCCGATCCGGCAACAGGTCCAAACGGTCAATCAGCTTGCAGCCGCATTATCGGCTCAGGCTGGCGTCCAGGGATCAGCTATACAGGACCTTTCAAAACAATTGGCTGCCATCCGGGAGCCGATCCGTAAGGATGTGATGCAATCCCTGCAGAAAATGCTGGCATTTGGTGGGGCCGCCGATGGACCGGACCGAACAGGTACTGCATTAAAAAATCTGAAGCAATATTATGAATCGCTGGTAAGTGAAAATGAGGCAAAGTTCAATTCCGGACTCTATTCCAGCAGTTCAAGTAGTGCGATGAAGGTACCGGAAGTCAAAGCTGAATTTGGAGAGGATGTTCCATTGAATGGATACGAGGTTCTGAATCGCTATTTTGATCAACTTTTTAGTCGCAATCCGGCTGTACTGGCTTTTGGCGAGGATCTGGGAAAGATCGGGGATGTAAACCAGGGATTTGCAGGCCTGCAGGATAAGCATGGTGCTGCGCGCATCTTTGATGTGGGCATTCGGGAGGCTACGATTATTGGACAAGGATTGGGAATGGCGATGCGGGGTTTACGTCCGATTGCTGAAATCCAATACCTCGATTATTTACTATACGGATTGCAACCCCTCAGTGATGATGTGGCGACCCTTCAATATCGTACGAAAGGCGGGCAAAAATGTCCATTGATAGTCCGTACTCGTGGACATCGGTTGGAAGGAATCTGGCATTCCGGTTCTCCGATTGGAATGATCATTAATGCGATCCGGGGCATGTATCTGTGTGTGCCGCGGAATATGACACAAGCCGCAGGTATGTATAATACACTGCTATTGGGCGACGAGCCAGGTATCGTAATTGAATGTCTGAACGGGTATCGACTGAAGGAGCAGCTTCCATCAAATCTGGATGTTTATACGGTACCGTTTGGTGTACCTGAAATTATTCATTCCGGTGAGGATATCACTATTGTTTCATATGGTTCGACCTTGCGGGTCATTGAAGAAAGTATTGTTAATTATCTGGAGCCTGCAGGCATCCATTGTGAATTGATCGATGTACGGACGCTATTACCATTTGATATTCATCATATTATCCTTGAAAGCCTGAAGAAAACCGGGAGGATCCTATTTATTGATGAGGATGTACCAGGTGGTGCAACGGCTTATATGTTCCAGCAGGTAATTGAAATCCAGGGAGGATATCGTTGGTTGGATGCCGCTCCGAGGACCCTAACGGCAAAGGCGCATCGACCGGCATATGCGACCGATGGGGATTATTTCAGCAAACCGAATGCGGAGGAAATTGCTGGGGCAATTAAAGATTTAATGGATGAATAAATCGCTTTTGTAAGGCGGAAAAATTCATTCACCTGACAATCATTAAAATATCTTTAAATTGAGCCAAAAGTATGGTTCAAGCCTATTTTAGTGATAATTTACAGGGATTCACTAGAAATTTATCAAAAAACCGGGTAAATCAAGACGTATACCCAACCGAATTCCCTATATCTCCGTCTTATACCCTTGATCCATTATTTCAGCAATCACATTTACAAGTCACCTTATGTATACTAAATCATTAACCCTTGATATGAAGCGATATCGTCAAATGGGCGCAGCCATAATTATGGCTATGCTATTTTTATTTGCTGCGCAACGGTCGCAGGGTCAGGCGGTTGTATGCCCTCAGAATATTGATTTTAGTTATGGTAATTTAAATAATTGGAATTGTTTTGTTGGATTGTCCACAAGTACTTCACCATCCGGTACCGCTCCGGCCTTTGGTTCCTCCACTTTTACCGGTCCCCTTCCTACCCGTCATATGATTACCACCGGTGTTGGGGTCGATGCTTATGGTGGCTTTCCGGTGGTGGCTCCAGGTGGCGGTCTCTTTAGCCTTCAATTAGGTAAGGATAGTGCAAACTATGCCTCCGAGCGAGTACAGTATTATGTGCATGTGCCGCTAGGTTTTAATAACTATAGCTTCAGCTTCCGCTATGCAGCCGTTCTGAATGATGGTGGCCATGCTGCTTATGATCAGCCAACCTTTACGGTAAAAGGCTATGATTCTGCCACTGGTAATGGTTTGCCTTGCGCAACCTTATCGTATACCATCAGTAACGGTGGTAGCCCTGGATTTACTACATCTCCCATCAATAGCTCTGTTTATTACCTGCCATGGACCAATGGTACGCTGAACCTTTCTGGTCAGGGTGGAAAGACCATTATCATTGAAGTTACCTCATTGGGCTGCGCGCAGGGTGGTCACTTCGGATATGGCTATTTTGATATTATCAGCTGTGGCCAGTTCCAGGCCGCTGTAACCTTCTGTAACCTTTCTGCCAATCTTATCACCTTAAGTGCTCCTATTGGATATCAGAATTACAAATGGTTTAAAGGCCCAACTATTACCGGGGCTCCAATTTACAATGGTCCAGCTAATGCCACCAATTTCCCAGCCCCTGCTACCCCTACCTTTTATTATGCTGTATTGACACCTTATGGAAGTAATGGTTGCCCGGATACTATCCGTACGCGGACCATTTCCAACTTTACGATCGATGCCAAACCAGATACCGTTTGTAATACCCTCGGTAAACCACTGACCTTAACCGTAACCGCAACGGGTGGATTGGGAGGATTTTCGTGGGGCTGGCAAGCAGATCCTACCTTATCGCTTAACCCTGGGTTTACCACAGGTTTAAGTGGCCAACCATTGAATACCACCAATATGGGATCGGTTATTGCACGTCCTGTTGGTTCTGGTTTCTATGTAGTAACGGTTGCTGACTCGATCGGTTGCTTCCGCCAGGATACGGTAATTGTTCAAAACCCATCCTTCAAACTCCATATGGGTGCTTCTCCGACTACCTGTCTTGGAACTTCCATCAATCCTTTAGGCACCAGCATTACCCCACCCGCTCCTGGTTATGTTTATACCTGGACCGGTACTAATGCCGCCACAAATCTGAGTAATACTACGATCCTGAGCCCGGTTTATACACCCACCAAGGTTGGGTTTGATACCTTCTATCTTCATGTTGACTCCAGTGTTTGTGCTGCTAAGGATTCCATTATTATTCGCACCCTTCCGAATACCTTCACGACGGATGATACGGCCGTCTGCCAGTATGTTCAGTTGAATGCAGTTGTGAAGGGTGATCCGAACTTTACGTACACCTGGTCTCCAACAACCGGAATCAGCACAGCTCCACCAAGTGGTATCAATGTAATGACACCACTGATCACGCACGATACGTCTCGGACATATACCGTAACGGCACGTTATCCAACTTGTCCGGACATCGTCAAGACGATCAGTTTCAGGGTAGAACCGATACCGAATATTGATCTTGGAGCGGATACCATTGAGAAATGCTTCTTCACACCGATCTATCTGACTGCTAAGGTGACCCCTACCTGGTTCCCGGATTATACTTTCAAGTGGAAAACCAATAAGGACATTGATAACGTAAATGCAGCCCAGATCACCTTTACAGGTATCCGGGATACCACACTGGTTGTTACTGTGAATACCCCACTGGGTTGTATCAATAGAGATTCGATCCGGGTTAAGGTTTATGCCGGCAAGTTCGGTTCTGTAACGCCTTCTGATTCGGCCGTCTGCCCACGTAATCCGGTAACCTTAACGGCTAGAGGTGGTGTTTCCTATCTCTGGAGGCCCAGTCTGTACCTGACTGATAGTACCACGTCCACTGTAACTGCTAATCTGGGTGCTTCTACCACGTATACCGTTTATATCAAGGACAAGAATGGTTGTACCGATACGCTGCCGGTTCATCTGCAGGTGTATAGTGCTGCACTGGTTTCGCTTCCGGATTCTGCCATTCTTTATCCAAATCAATCCTATCAGATGAGTCCTTCAGGAAATGGCTTATACTATAGCTGGTTCCCTACTGCTGGTCTGGATAATCCGAATATTTCCAATCCACAGGCCAGTCCTTCTGTAAATACCCGGTATTATGTAACGGCAAC
>Ga0265327_10002370_pt1 | contig 20069 bp, 14 predicted proteins | sample 41621metaG_FD_202089 | JGI IMG/M metagenome (GOLD analysis project Ga0265327, IMG submission 202089) | Rhizosphere microbial communities from Carex aquatilis grown in University of Washington, Seatle, WA, United States - 4-16-21 metaG | ecosystem: Host-associated > Plants > Roots > Rhizosphere...
GCCGATTCGCGAGCAGTTGGATGCTGCAATCTCCGAGGTGGTGGATTGTGGTGCGTTCGCTGGTGGTCCGTATGTCGCGGCGTTTGAAAAAGATTTTGCTACGTACTGCGGCGCGCAATTCTGCGTGGGTGTCGGCAACGGCACGGACGCCTTGTGGTTTGCGCTGCTGGCAATGGGAGTTGGCGCGGGCGATGAAGTGCTCACGGTGCCGAGCACGTTCATGGCGACGGCTGAGGCGATCAGTTTTACGGGCGCCAAACCAGTGTTCGTTGATATTTCGCCCGATACTTACACGATGAATCCGGCGTTGCTGGAACGCGCGATTACGCCGCGGACGAAGGCGATTGTTCCGGTTCATCTTTTCGGGCAAGTCGCTGACATGGATCCGATTTTGGCGGTTGCGAAGGCGCACAATATTCCAGTGCTCGAAGACGCGTGCCAGGCGCATGGCGCGGAATACAAGGGCAAGCGGGCGGGCAATCTAGGCGCTGCTGGGGCTTTTAGTTTTTATCCCGGCAAAAATCTTGGCGCACTCGGCGAAGCTGGCGGCACGGTGACGAACGATCCGGCGCTGGCCAAAACAATGCAGGTGTTACGCGATCACGGTCAGGAAGCGAAGTATCATCATTCGCACATCGGTTGGAATGGGCGCATGGATGGAATTCAGGGCGCGGTGTTGCGTGTGAAGTTGAAAGGTTTGGACAAGGGTAATGCGGCCCGTCGCGAACATGCGCAGCAATATACTGAACTTCTGGGTGGTTGCGCAGATGTGGTGCTGCCGAAGGAGGCTTCGTACGGCAAACACGTCTACCACGTGTATGCGATTCGGTTGAAAAATCGCGACAAGGTGTTGAAGGCGTTGACGGATTTGGGAATTGGCTGCGGCATTCATTACCCGGTGCCGGTGCATCTGACGAAAGCATATGCGAGTTTGGGACTCGGCCGTGGATCATTTCCCGTTGCGGAACAATGCGCGGACGAATTTCTTTCGCTGCCAATGTTCCCTGAGCTGACGCGCGAGCAGATTGCATTTGTGGCGCAGGTGTTGAAGGACGTTTTGCAAAAGGTGAAGTGAGGTTGGGGCGGTTTTTGGCTGGATCAAAATTCATTTCTCGCAGGGTGAATCGAACGGTTTGCCGGGAAGCCGGAACTACGAACGGTGAATTCTTCAACTACTCAGGTGAAACGGACGGTTAAACTGGTTAATCCGCTGGAGGATGCGAATTGGGACGCGCGGTTGTTGTCGCACCCTGGGTATTCGTTTTTCCACAGTTCAGCTTGGGCTCGGGTGATGTGGCAGACCTACGGGTATGAGCCGGTTTATTTTAGTGTATTCGAAGGGAACCGCCTGGTGGCGCTGATGCCGGTGATGGAGGCAGCGAGTTGGCTAAAGGGGCGACGCGGGATATCGCTTCCGTTTACTGATTTTTGCAAGTTGCTCGACGAGGATGGGCTCGTCGATAGCGCGTTGTGGCCAGAAGCAATCAAGGTTGGCGAACAGCGCGGATGGAAGTATTTGGAAATGCGTGGCAGCCGGGAGCATTTCGCGAATGCGCCCGCGTGGGACAAATACGTCGCGCATGAAATGGAACTTTGCGCGGATACGGATCGATTATTTGAAAACTGTGAATCGGCGGTGCGGCGTGCGATTCGCAAAGCGGAACGTGAAGGGGTGCGGGTTGAGATTCTGCGGACCGCAGAGGCTGTCAGCGAGTTTTATAAACTTCATTGTTATACGCGCCGCAAGCATGGATTGCCGCCGCAGTCGTTCACATTCTTCCGGAACATCCACCAATACATCATCTCGAAATCACTCGGATTCGTGTGTCTTGCGCGGTGCCAGGGACGAGTGATTGCGGGCGCTATTTTTCTGAATGTCGGCACGCGCGCCCTTTACAAATATGGCGCGTCGGACACCCGTTACCAATCGTTGCGCGGGAATAATCTGGTAATTTGGGAAGCAATTAAATTCTACGGCGCGAACGGATATAAGACGCTGGACTTCGGTCGCACGGATTTGCCGGCTGAAGGGTTACGCCGGTTCAAATGCGGCTGGGGCGCTACGGAGCGAACGATTGAGTACGTTCGGTACGATTTCGGCAGGAACACTTTTTTGAGTAAGGACACGCAGCAGCAAACAGTTTGGGCTAACCGCATGTTTCAGAACTTGCCGGTTGGGGTTGGGCGATTGATTGGAAAACTGGCCTATCGCCATATGGCATGACACGCAGAGAGAGCGGCTGGTACAAGGAAATAATTTTATGCAACAAACAGATCGTGAAACGCACGCCAGTATCGGCTTGCCCGACATCTACTACGTGCTTTTCCGGCACAAGTGGAAGATTTTAATCCTGAGCCTTGCTGGCGTTCTTGCGGCGGCGTTGATTTTTGCGCTCAAGCCGCCGTTGTATCGCTCTGAAGCGAAGCTCTTCGTGCGTTATGTGCAGGATACACGCCTGCCTGCTGCGATGGGCGAAAATCCGCAAATCAAATCACCCGATTCCCGCGGCGACAACATCATCAATTCGGAAGCGGAAGTGCTGACGAGCCTCGACCTGGCATTGCAGGTCGTCGATGCCGTCGGTGCGGACAAGATCTTGAACAAACTCGGCGGCGGCAACGATCGCTATGTGGCTGCGGCGGTTGTCCGTAATAGTTTGCTCATCGAAGTGCCCAAGAAAAGTGATATTTTGAAAATCGTTTTCCAGCATCCGGACAAAGAAGTGGTACAGGCGGTTTTGCAAAAGCTGATCGGCTTCTATCAGAAGAAGCACATTGAAATTCACCAGACGCCCGGTGTGATCGATGATGCGCTCGCGCAGAAGACTGATTCGGCACGCAGTGCTTTGGCCGCTACGGAAGATGAGTTGAAAACTTTGAAGAAAAAACTCGGTATCGAGAACCTTGAGGACACCAAGAAGTCCAAGGGTGATCAGAAAGCCCGGCTTGAATATGAAGTGTTGAATGCAGAAGCCGAATACGCACAGCGCGAAGCGGCGCTGACGAACATGCAGAAGACGGCAACCGGTCACACGAACGCGACTGAGCAAGTTGCGGATGTCACGCCTCCGCCGGAAATCCTCAACGAATATAAGATGCTCGGAACTCGCCTTGAGGGATTCCGCAAGCGCGAGCAGGAGTTGATGACGTCATTCAGTGACGAAAATGTTTTGTTGAAGGATTTACGCGCGCAGATTGCCGCGAGCGAGCATTTGCGCAACAAATTGCTGATTGACTATCCGAAGCTCGGAAAAGTAGCCGACGCGACTGCGCGGACGATGGGCGCAACCGCTCCTGATATGGACGCCGAACAAAACGCCCTCGCTGCGTTGAAGGCGCGCATCCAGGTTTTGAAGACGCAATTGACGAACGTCAATATGGCGATCACGTCGCTGACGGACTCTGAACCGGCTGTGACGCAGCTCGAGCGCCGCCGAAAGCTGGAAGAGACGCAGTACAATTACTACTATTCAAATCTGCAACAGGCACGGTTTGACGCGACGATGGTCGAGGGCAAATTGACGAACATCAGCGTTGCCGAAGCCGCAACGCCGCCTTTCCGCGATACGAACGAAGCGATGAAGTTACCGCTGATTGTTATGGTTTGCGGAATCGTAGGCGGTCTTGCACTGGCATTTCTGCTTGAGTTTTATCTCGACCAGACGATCAAACGGCCGATTGACGTCGAGACCCGGTTGCGCTTGCCTCTCTTTCTCTCCATTCCGCACACATCAGAACTTAATGGCGCCAACGGCCATCTGAAACTCAAACCTGGTAACGGCGATGGCGGTGCGACGATTGAATTAAACGGGGCTGCGGCAGTCGCTCCGTGGGATGAAGGCCACAGCTTGCGTGCATTTGGTGAAGCGTTACGTGATCGTTTAGTGACGTATTTCGAAGTGCGTAATTTGACGCATAAACCGAAACTGGTTGCGGTGACAAGCTGTTCGCCGGGTTCTGGTGTGACGACGTTGGCTGCAGGATTGGCTGCTACTCTTTCGGAGACCGGCGACGGCAATGTGCTGTTGGTGGACATGAACGTTCACAACGGCGCCGCCCATCCGTTTTTCAAAGGCAAACCGAGCTGCCCGTTGCCGGATGCTTTGGAAGGCGCCGAGAAGCGCGAAGACGCGATGGTAGGCGATCGCTTGTGGGTGGCGGCGGCCGACCGCAATGCCAACGGCGATAAGTTGCCGCGCATTTTGCCCAAGCGTTTCAGCCAGCTCATGCCGAAACTGAAGGCGAGCGATTATGATTACATTATTTTTGATATGCCGCCGGTCAGCCAGACCAGTGTGACCGCGCGTTTGTCTTCATATATGGACATGACGTTGCTGGTGTTGGAATCTGAAAAGACAGATCGTGAAGTGGTCAAACGCGCGACAGCTTTGCTCGGCGAATCCAAGGCGAACGTGACTGCGATTCTGAACAAGACGCACAGTTACATCCCGCGCAAGCTTCACAAGGAATTCCTCAGCAACGCATAGTTGCACTGGGTCGCTCGCGGGGATCGGGCGTCCTTAAAATCGAAACGGTTTCGGCGTTTTAGCTGCAACCAAACTGTTGGATGAAAACCAACCGTCTTTACTACAACGTTAAGCCTTTTCTGCCATGGCGTCTGCGCATGGCGATGCGTCGTGCTCTTGCGCGACGAAAGGTCAAGACGCATCAGGACGTCTGGCCCATCGATCACGTGGCGGCACGCAAACCGGATGGTTGGGAGGGCTGGCCGCATCGCAAACAATTTGCGGTCGTGATGACGCATGATGTTGAAGGTCCGAAAGGCCTCGACCGCTGCCGGCGATTGATGGAGCTTGAGATTGCTCGAGGCTTCCGTTCTTCGTTCAACTTTATTCCCGAAGGGCCGTACAGCGCGTCAAAGCACTTGCGCAACGAACTCGTCGCGCGCGGCTTCGAAGTCGGCGTGCATGACTTAAAGCACGACGGCAAACTCTACACTTCACGTTCGGTGTTTCGCGAGAACGCGCAGCGCATTAATCATTATTTGAAGGATTGGAACGCCGTGGGTTTTCGTTCCGGCTTCATGCATCACAATCTCGAGTGGTTGCACGATCTGGATTGCCTTTACGACGCTTCAACGTTCGACACAGATCCGTTCGAGCCGCAACCGGACGGCGTCGAAACAATCTTTCCGTTTTGGGTTAACCGCGAAGGTGGCAAAGGCTACGTCGAGTTGCCTTACACGCTTTGCCAGGACTCGACGATGTTCTTTTTGCTGCGTGAACAGACGATTGACATCTGGAAGCGGAAAGTGGACTGGGTAGCACAACACGGCGGGATGGTGTTGTTGGATACGCATCCCGACTACATTGGTTTTGGCGCGCAGAAATCCAGCGCTTCTGGCTATCCATGCTCGTTTTACTCAAATTTACTCGAATACATTTCGAAAACGTATGCTGGACAGTACTGGCATGCGTTGCCGCGCGAAGTGGCCGAGCATTGTGCGACGACGAAACCGCGGCATACGCCCATTGTTCGCCGGCGGGTGTGCATGGTCTCGTTCTCGGCCTATGAGAGTGACAATCGAGTCATTCGCTATGCCGAAGCGCTCGGGCGTCGCGGCGATACCGTTGATGCGGTGGCTGTGAGTCGGCGTCCGAACCAACCGAAGGAGGAGCGTATCGGGCACGTGAACGTGCATCGTGTGCAATATCGCGGGCGTAAAGATCATCAAAAGAAAGTCGGGTATTTATTGCCGCTGCTGCGGTTCTGGTTGTCGTCGTCATGGTGGCTGTGTCGTAATCATCTGCGAAAACGTTACGATCTAATTCACGTGCACAACGTGCCGGACTTTTTAGTTTTCAGCGCATGGTTGCCGAAGCTCACTGGCGCAAAAGTCATTTTAGATATTCACGATATCGTTCCGGAGTTTTACGCGAGCAAGTTTCGTTTACAGCCGGACAGTATCGGTGTGCGAATGTTGAAGTTTATCGAGCGTTTGGCCACGAAATTCGCTGATCACACGATTATTTCTAATCATTTGTGGTATGAGAAGCTCGTCGCGCGTTCGGTGCCGCCAGCGAAATGCTCAGTGGTCATCAATCATGTGGATTCGCATATTTTTTATCCACGAAAACGCACCCGCACGGATGGAAAATTCATCGTCATTTTCCCGGGCGGATTGCAGTGGCATCAGGGTTTGGACATTGCGATTCGCGCCTTCGCCCGAATCGTGGAGCGCGTGCCTGGAACAGAGTTCCATATTTACGGCGATGGCAACATGCGCGATGAGTTGATCGCCCTGGCGCGCGATTTGAATTTAAACGGCCAGGTCCAATTCCATGAGCCATTGCCGATCAGTGAAATTGCAACTGTGATGGCAAATGCGGATCTCGGTGTTGTGCCGAAGCGCGCTGATTCATTTGGCAACGAAGCTTATAGCACCAAGATCATGGAGTTCATGTCACTGGGGGTGCCGGTGATTATTTCGCGCACCAAGATCGACACCTTTTATTTCAACGAAAACGTTGTGCGCTTTTTTGAATCGGGAAATGAGGAGGCACTGGCGCAGGCGATGTTGGAAGCGATCGAGAAAAAGGAAATGCGCCAGAAGTTGATTACGAACGCGTTCAGCTATGTCGCGCAAAACAACTGGGAAACGAAACGCCCCGAATATTTCAAATTGGTGGATTCGCTAACGCCAAGGGACAAGTCGAAGCCATGAGGTTTGATCGGGCATTAAGCGTTTACCTGTTTCATCCAGCGCAGCTGGCGGTTCCCGCACGTTCAACCGGTGCGTTGCCGATCCTGATGTATCATGGCATCAGCGATGAACCGGAGCGCGGCTCAGCATACTACAAGGTCAACACCAGTCCGGCAGTGTTTGATCGTCAAATGGCGTTTTTGAAGGAGCGCGGTTATGAGACGATTGCCTTGAGTGAAGCGGTGCGTTTGCTGAATCGGCGGGAATCGGCTGGTCCGAAACGGATTGTTATTTCATTCGATGACGGTTACCGGAATTTCTACACGCACGCGTTTCCGATCCTGAAAAAATACGGGTTCAGCGCAACGATGTTTTTGCCGACTGCGTATATCGGCACGACGCGCGCATCGTTCAAAGGAATTGAATGCATGACGTGGGGCGAAGTTCGCGAACTTCGCAAAGCCGGAATTGAATTTGGTTCGCATACGGTGACGCACCCGAAACTGGTCGAGCTGGACTGGAACGATGTTGAGCGGGAATTGCGTGAATCGAAGACGGAAATGGAAACGCAGCTCGGGGCTCGTGTGACCACGTTTGCGTATCCGTTTGCGTTTCCGCAGGCAAAGCCGCGGTTCGTGCAGAGATTTGGCGATGCGTTGGTGGAGAACGGTTATCGATGTTGCCTCACGACTGAAGTGGGACGGGCTCGCCCCGGGGACAATGTCTATCGGTTGAAGCGTCTGCCGGTGAATACCGAAGACGATATCAATCTGTTCCGTGCGAAACTCGAGGGGGGTTACGATTGGCTGGCGTTGCCTCAAGCCATGGTCAAACGAGTGAAAAGCCTTCAACTCAATGCGCCCGATGACGCGAAATAGAATTGTCATTATTAGTCCGGTGCGCAATGAGGGGAAACATTTGCAGCACACGATTCAGTCGATGGTCGCGCAGACATTGCGGCCGAAGCTGTGGGTATTGGTCAATGACGGGTCAACGGACGATACCGCAGCACAAATCGATGCCGCCGCCAGGCAGTATCCATGGATTAAGACTGTGCATCGCAAAGATCGCGGCGCGCGGAAAGCCGGTGGCGGTGTTATTGAAACGTTTTACGACGGTTACCCACTGGCGGAAAATGAAGAGTGGGATTTTATCGTCAAATTCGACGGCGATTTATCGTTTGAACCCGATTATTTTGAACGCTGCATCCGGCATTTCGACGAAGATCCGAAGTTGGGCGTCGGCGGCGGGCTGATTTGCGGGCTGTTCAATGGCGTGCTCGAGCAGGAATCAAAGGGTGATCCGCATTTTCACGTGCGCGGTGCGACGAAGATTTATCGTCGGGAATGTTGGCGAGATATTGGTGGCCTATTGATGTCGTCCGGTTGGGATACTTTGGACGAAGTGAAAGCGAACATGTGCGGGTGGACGTCCTATAGTTTTCCTGAACTTAAACTTCTGCATCATCGTCCGGCTGGAGCCGCGGATGGCGCGTGGAAGAACTGGGTGAAAAACGGTCGCGCGAATTATTTTTCGGGTTATCACCCGTTGTTCATGTTGTTGAAGTGTGCCAAGCGCGTGATTGAAAAACCATACGGCATCGCCGCGCTAGGGTTGATGACCGGATTCGTCGGCGGTTATTTCAAACGTGCACCTCAGGTTCCGGATAGAGAATTGATTCGTTATTTGCGACAGCAGCAAATGAAACGGTTGATGTTCCGCGAGAGTTTGTGGAGTTAATGGAAGACCGATGGGAGATTTCCTCTTAGATTTTCGTCCAAAGGAAAAACGCGCCTGCCACCAAGCGGGCGCGTTTTTGAGATTTTTTCCGGATATGAAAGTCGATTTGTTCGACTATCCGGAGTTCGGCCTCGTCGTGACTTCATCGGACGAACAGCGGATTTGGGGCCCGGCCGTCGCGCAAGATGGCGCGTTCCTGGTTGCATTGTGCGGCCGCGTTGCGCTCGATGAGGGTGAATGGATTGCCGCGGGAAGGATTCCCGGCGCGGGCGGTCTCGCCTGCAAGTTTATTGGCGACGTTTATCGCAATAAGGGAATTGCTGCCGTTGAAGCGTTGAGTGGAAATTTTGCGATTTTGATTTTTGATCGAAGCGCACAGCGGTTTTTTATCGTAACGGATCGATGGGGTTTATTTCCCGCGTTTCGGTTTGCTTCCGGTTCTGCTCTTGCCTTTGGGTCGCATCCGGATTGCCTCGCCGATGCAGTTGGGGAGGGTAGCAATTGGGACGAAACGTCATTTGCCGAATTTATCCTGACCTGTCGTCTGATGGCGCCGAATACCTACTACAGCAAGATTAAAGCGCTACCGGTAGCTTCAACGGTCAAAGTCAGCATAGCCAATGGAGAATGTCGGGAGGAGAGCAGGCAGTACTTTCAAATCGAGCATCGTCCATGGGCCGAGCACAAGGTGCAGGATTTGGCGGAGGAATTTGCGGCTGCTTTTAGGAAAGCGGTTACCAGGCGAACGCTGCCACTGCTCGGCCGGTCGGCAGTTGCGCTGAGTGGAGGTTTGGATTCGCGAACCGTGTTGTGCGCGGCCCCGAATCGCCAGGACCTCATTACGTTCACCTGCTTTGATGAAGAGAATCGTGAGCTTCGTATTGCGCGTGAAATCGCAGCTGCCACTGGCGCCAAGTTCATTCCACTGAGGCGCGGCTTTGATTACTATGCGGAGAATGCGGTGATGGGTGCGCGGATTGGTGCAGGAATGGGTTGTATTGCCAGCAATCACTTTCTTGGTTTTCGCCGCGAATTTCACGAACTTGGGATCGACAACCTGCTGACAGGTTGCTACTGCGATTATATTTTTAAGGGACTGGCGCTGAATAAGCGAGTCAACCCATGGACGCGGCAAGAGTCTGTCAGCAGTTTCCAAATGCAGTTTTACGGACCGAATTACGAATCGCGAACGGAATTGGCGAATGCAATGTGGAGCCGGTTGGAGGATTTTTTCCCGGAGAAGCTAAAAAAATACGACGCCGAACAAAGCATCCTGCAGATTGAACGGATGCGGATGTTTCCGCTGAGTTACGAAGAAGATCTGCCGCAACGGCTGATACCACAACGGTGCATGGGTTGGTATCCGCCAGTGGGCGAAAATGCTTTAATGGACGTGCATTTGAAAATGTCCTGCGCGATGCGGCTGAACCGTGATCTTTTCCTGCGAACGGTGAGGCGTGTGTGCGGGGCGGCGGTGTGCGCTATCCCCGACGCAAATACCGCTGCGCCATTAAATGCGTCGGTCTTTCGTGAAGCTGTTTCGAGCCAATGGTGCCGAGGGGAAGGATTGCTGAGACGACTCAAAGGTTCAAAGGCTACCAGCGGTTCCTGGCCAAACTGGAAAGTGTATGCGAACCAAAGCCCGACAATTCGCGAGCTGTGGGCGCGCCCGAACGCGGATGCCCATGACCTTTTCACTCGCATTCTTGGTGACCGATATAAGAAGCAAATCAGCGATTACGAAGACGTTTATCAGTTTTTGCAACTCTTCACGTTGAAGGTGTGGTTGGATCAGCGCAATGGCCAAAAGAATAATTAAATTGTTCGGCAGCCTTTGCGTGCGCGCGTGGGATGTTATCGCTGCTGGCTTTGCGAGGTTGATTGGCACAGCTCTTCCCGGCCGCTGCGTGGTCTTGTATTACCACGAAGTCCCTGCGCGCGAACGCCAGCACTTTGCCAGGCAAATGGATTATTTGTCGCGTTCGGCGACTGTGTTGCCGGCTGACTACTCTGGCGATCTTGAAGCTGGAAAATTTTTTGCAGCAGTAACGTTCGATGACGGTTTCGTCAGTGTCCTGGAGAATGCATTGCCCGAATTGCAACGCTACAAAATGCCGGCCACGATTTTTGTTCCTTCGGGCTATCTTGGCCAGCAACCCGGTTGGATTAAGAAAGATAAAAAGGAATGGGTGATGACGCCAGAACAACTCCGCGTGGCGCGTAAAGGTGGGCTCACGATTGGTTCACATACCGTGCTGCATTCGCGGTTGGATCGCTTGTCTCGCGAGCAGGCCGGATGTGAGATGTCGGTTTCAAAAAGTGAGCTTGAGAAGATTTTGGAGCAACCTGTCGAGCTGCTCAGTTTTCCGCACGGCGCATACAATGGCAACATTCTCGAACTGGCGCAGAGCATTGGTTATCGCCGCGTTTTTGGCATCAAGCCGAAATGGATCGAGGGACAGATGAACGGTTTTTTCATGGACCGCGTTGCGGTTAATCCGTGGGATTGGGATATCGAATTTCGTTTGAAGTTGAAAGGTGCCTACCGGTGGGAACCGGCAGCCGCCGAATTTAATTCCAAGATTTTCCGACGTGAGCACAAGTAAGTATATTACCGAAGTCGACCGCATCAGCCGCGACCAATGGAACGCGCTCTTGCCTCAATTCGAGGACGCGTCTGTTTATCATACGTGGGACTATGGGACGGTTTGTTGGGGTGACCATCAACTCAGCCATCTTGTATTGAAGGACAATGGATGTGTTGTAGCGATGGCCCAGGTGCGCATCGTTCGCATTCCGTTGATCGGTAGCGGTGTCGCGTATGTGCGATGGGGACCGCTTTGGCGTAAACGTGGCGGCTCTGATGCGGAAGGGTTCAATGTTGCAATTCGCGAATTGCATCGCGAATACGTCGAAAAGCGCGGGCTTGTGCTGCGCACGATTCCAAACGCTTACACAGATGACACGTTTGCAGACGCGGCGAGAGCAGCGATTCAAGCCGCAGGTTCTGTGCTAGCCCAGGACGTTTCGCCTTATCGAACCTTCCGCGTGGATCTCAGCCCAACAATTGAAGTCCTCCGCTCCGGCCTGCATCAACGCTGGCGCAACAAACTTAAGAATGGCGAGAAGACGGGTTTCAATATCACAGTTGGTACGAGCGCCGAAATGTATCGGCAATTCGCCGTCGCATACGAAGAGATGATGGCGCGCAAGAAGTTCGAGACGACGGTCGACATCTATGAGTTCGAGAAAATCCAGGCGGGATTGCCGGAAGCGTTGAAGATGACTGTGCTGGTCTGCGAAAAAGATGGGCAGGTATTTAACAGCCTCGTCGTGGCGACTGGTGGTGACACGGGAATTTATCTTCTGGCTGCGACCAGCAATGCTGGCCTGCAGGCCAATGGCGCGTTCGTGTTACAATGGAAAGCGATTGAGTTGCTCAAACAACGTGGTTTCCGTTGGTATGATTTAGGGGGTGCAAATCCCGAAAAAAATCCGGGCGGTTATCAATTCAAGAGCGGCATGAGCGGGCGGGAGACAACGCAACTCGGACGCTTTGATTGCGAAGGTAATTGGTTTAGCCGATTAAGTGTGCTTTCCGGTGAGCGCTTGCAGCGGGAAAAAGTACGGCTGCAAAAATTGCTCCAGGGGGCTGAAAAAGAAGAGTCGTCCAAACCCACGCCCGTTCCAAGTGCCGCGACGCCATCACAATGACTGCGAAAGTTTCAATCGTCATCGTAAATTGGAACGGCGGAGAGGAGTTCCTCGATTGTCTCAAGTCACTACGGGATGCGCGAACAGTCTGCGATTTCGACGTTGTCGTAATCGACAACAACTCGCGAGACGGAAGCCGCGAACAGGCGCAGAAAGCGTTTCCCGAATTTCAGATTCTCAACTCCGGCGCGAATCTTGGATTTGCACGCGCAAACAACCGCGCTCGCGGAATAGTGCGGTCGCCATATGTTCTGTTTTTGAATCCAGATACGAAAGTGGCGAGCGCGTCGATCCCGGCAATGGTGAAGATTCTGGATCAGCATGCCGGTGTCGGGGCGGTCGGTTGTAAATTGACCGATGAAGATGGGACTGTTCATGACCTGGGATTGCAATGGTTCCCGACGCCGTGGACCGAATTTTTAAACCTGCTTTTTGTTTCACAGAAGACGTTCCGCGCCGTTGCGAAGATTGCCGGGACGGTGGATGCGAACAGCAGTGGTGAAGTCCAAAAACTTTACGGCGGCTGCATTATGGTGCGACGCGAGGTGCTCGAGAAGATCGGCTGGCTCGATGATCGCTACTTTATGTATGCGGAAGACGTCGATCTCTGCCGCAGTATTCGCGATGGAGGTTGGAAACTGTTTTATACCAGTGAAGCGACGGTAGTGCATCACGCCGGCGTAACGAGTGCAAAGGCGCCGAGCGGATTCGCTGTGCTGATGAAATGTGAATCGATCGGAAAGTTGATGACCAAGTATTACGGCTTGAGCGGGCACGCATTCTATCGGATCGCTGTTTTCGTAGGCGCGAGCATTCGGTTGCTGGTGGTCGGTGTGGTCAACCTGTTGAAAGTGTTCGTGGGCAGGTTTGACGCCAGCCCCATTCGCAAATGTTGTATGCTGGTGGGTTGGAGTATCGGCGTCCGGCGCGCAAAAATTCCCGGTTGATCAGCCAATGTCCGAAAGTTTAAATCTGATTTTTGCGGGTGATCTGCTACTCGGTGGCGAATGGCCTGGTTACGCTGAAGCTCGCGGCACTGACCTGCTGGCTCCCTTCGAAATGGTCAGTCGCGAGTTGGAGGATTCGGATGTTTTCTTTATCAATTTAGAGGGGCCAATTTCCGGAACCGTGTTCAATCAGTCGGGCGGACGATCAGCAAGACTCAGTAATCATCCGCAAGTGGTTGGTCTTTTGAAGCGCGCGAGCAACTGCATTTGTATTTTGGCTAACAACCACATTTTAGATGCAGGCGCGAACGGATTGTCCGAAACGCGTCAGTTACTCGAAAGCCAGGGACTTTCGTGTGTTGGCGCTGGCGCGAATCCGGCTGAGGCAGAGCGGCCTGTAATCATCGAGTGCAAAGGCAAACGCATTGCTTGCATAGCATTTGCCAGTGACGGTCCGGACGTCAACGCGATCATCGCGAAAAACGGCCGGCCTGGCTGTGGGGATCTGAACGCCGTCGAAAGAATTGAATTCGTAATCAAGAATCTGAAGGGTAGTTGCGACATAGTCGTAGTGAGTGCGCATTGGGGAGTTGAATTCTTTCAGTATCCAACCACGGAACAGGTCGCAATTGCGCGGCGTTTTGCGAACGCCGGCGCGGACTATTTGATCGGACACCATCCTCACGTGCTGCAAGGAATCGAGGAGGTTGGCGGGTGCGTGGTGATGTATAGTCTTGGACATTTTTTTGTTCCACCATTTCGCCGCGCAGATGGCGAGTTGATACGTCCGAAAGCAGGCAGTCGCGAGTTTGCGATTGTAAAAGCTACTGTCGCTGGTTCAAAAAAGAGCTTCGAAGCCATCGGCGGTAAAATGAGAGACGACTTTGTTTTAGAATCGTACAATGCGGCCGGGCAACGATCGTTTCGCCAAAAAATGGTGCAGCGTTCTCCGGGTTCAATTTCGAATTACGCCACATTCGCCGCGAACTATCGCGTCAGTCGCCTGAAAGCGCTTCGCCGTGAACGAAAGCTTGAGGCGTTCAGGGGACTTCTTTGTGAACCGGTTAGAGAAATCAAACGAAGAATCGGAGCCAGGGCGTTCGCGCATCGGGAATTGAGTGCATGAAGTTATTTTTTGAAAAGTACCTAAAGGGAAACAGCGTAACCGCGAAAGTATTTCGGGGTGGCGCGTGGTTGGGCGCGGGTAGCGCGGGCGAATACGGATTGCGCTTCGCGCGCAATATGATCCTCGCCCGCATTCTTGCGAAAGAAGCGTTCGGGCTGATGGCTATTGTGCTCTCGGTTTGTTCGCTGTTCCAGGTTCTCACCGGACTGTGGATTAAAGAATCAGTTGTCCAAAATACGCGTGGTGCAGAGAAGACTTTCCTGAACGGCGTGTGGTTTCTGGCAATTGGGCGCGCATCGGTCTTGATGGTCGCGGCTTATTTTCTTGCGCCCTGGATCGCACAATTCTACGAAGCGCCAAAACTTGTGGATCTCATTCGGATCGCATTTCTGAGCGTGTTATTCCAGGGAGCGATCAGTCCGCGCGCCTACGTTGCGATCAAGCAGATGGAATATCGGAAATGGGTCATTGTGCAGCAGGGTGGGGGGATTCTAGGTGTTACTACGACCATCGTTCTGTCGTTCTACTTGAAGAATGTCTGGGCTCTCGCCATCGGCTATGTGGCAGAGAACGTCGCTCGATGCATTTTGTCCTACATCGTGTGCCCGTTCAGGCCGAAGATGCATTTCGAAAAGCGCGACGTCGATTCGCTCTTTGCTTTTTCGAAAGGAATGATGGGCATGCCGGTGTTGATGCTGATTTACACCGAAGGCAGCACGTTCGTGACCGGTAAAGTTTGTTCCAAAGAATTCCTGGGGATGTTCGCCCTGACGCTCTCGCTCGCGCGGATTCCCGGAATGTTCGGTCAAATGCTGGTAGATTTGTTACTTCCGTCCTTTTCGCAAATGCAACAGCAGGATGAGCGGCTGAATCACAACCTGCTGAGAGTCACCTCCGTAATCACGTTTGTGGCGGGACCGGCTTTAGTTGCGACAGCTTTGTTTGGTGAAGAAATCCTCTCGCTTGTTTACGGGACTGCATATGCCAAAGGAGCTGTCGCTCTCTCGCTGTTGTTCGCCAACGAGATGATGCTCACGTGCAACATTCCGATTGCTTCACTCTTCGTTGCGCGGGGCCAACCTGCGTTGTTGCGACGGTTTTCACTTGTCCGTGCGCTGTTGATGGTGACGATTGCTTATCCGGCGATCAAACATTTCGACATCATTGGTGCAGCGGTGACGCCGTTACTGGCAATGTGCCTCGCGTATGGCATGCAACTTTACGCGTTGCGAACGCTGACCGGATTGAAGACGCGCGACTATCTGGCGGTGTTTATGCGAAGCGCACTGCTGTCGATTCCGCCTGTGTTCAGCTGGTTCGTGTTCAAATTCATGTTGAATGAGCCGGCCAAGTGGGCGCCGATTGCCTGGACCGTTGCGCTGACCGCGCTTGTTTATGCGGTGCTTGCGGTGGCGATTTTACGCAATGAAGCGTTGCGAACGTATTTCTGGCCTTTTAAGCCGCGCGTCCACCCGGCGCGTGCGGCCATGCCTGCGCAAGTCGCGTTGGCGATTGAAGATTGAGTCATGGACGTGATCGTTGAAATCGTAGTGATTCTCGGGATTCTGTTTTCATTGGGGGTCGTGCTGTCACGCGAGTTCGAGAAGGGGTTGGCGTATGCGGTCTTTTTGTGTGTTTCGCTGACCACTTTTTTGCGCATCGAAACCCATGGCGTCCTGCCTGAACTGACTATTCACCGGCTGATTTTGATAACGCTCTTTATTTTCTGGTTTAAAAAGCCTGAGTATCGCGCGCGGCTTCGCTCGACACCGTTAGTGAGGTCGTTTTCTTTTTGGGCGATTGTTAGTTTCCTATCCCTGCTCGGAACAAGCATTAATTTCGGCGACAGTCTAAAGGCGTATTTAGACTTCGTTGCGGAAGTCGGGGTCTTCTTCGTCATTGTTTCGACGACGCTACGCAAACGCGATGACGCCATTCGAGTTCTGCAAGCTGCAGCGCTGGGGATTGCCATTGTTGCATTTTTGGGGGTTGTTGAGCACTACACCGGCTTTAATCCAGTTGACGAGTTCATACCAAGGTATGCGCGCGAGGAGGGGACTGGCCGGGACATATTGTCGACTTACCAACACCGCATACTTCTGGGTACGGCAATGGCCATGGGTTTTTCCGTGTGCCTTGCGCTGCTGGCGCTGAAGGCACGGGGGTTTCCCGGCAAAAAAATGTTGTGGATTTCGATTGCTCTTTGTTTGAGCACTTGTTTCTTCGCGCAAAGCCGTGGGCCTTGGCTCGCGTGCGTCGTGTCGGTTGGGGCAATGGCGTGGCTTGGTTCAACCAAGATGCGAAAGCGCTTGCTCATCCTCCCGGTTTTGGCCGTGCTGACGGTGGTCGTCAAGCCTGGGGTGCTCGAATCGGTTTCAAATAAAGCCGGGGATACAATGGACACCGATTCGTTTAAAGGCGGTACCTTCAAATATCGGCTTGAACTCTGGAAGATTGCATGGAAGCAAGTCACTCGTGATCCATACCGGTTTTTCCTCGGTTACGGTCCGGGATCCGGTCGCGGTGTTGATCTTGAATGGAGCCTTTCCTACCGCGACTGGAATATGAAAATCGAAAGCTGGGACAATCAGTTCGCGTACGATCTGTTCCGGTCGGGCGTCATAGGTGCGATCGCAGCGCTCAACCTGTTTGTTGGGACGTGGTGGCGCCTCTACAAGTTGGCGAGGAATGCGCCGGAGAAAGATCGCGATTTGCTGGCCGCACTGGTTGGTGCGGTTAGCGCCCTCGTTTTTATGATGAGCAATGTGTACATCTTTGCGCGGCAACTGGATTATCTCCTCTGGTCGGTCGTGGCCGCCACATTTGTGCTGGCGGGTTATTACGACGAGCCAACGCCGGCCGTGGAATTCATCGATGCTGAATCCCGTGAACCGGTGCGCGCCGAGGTGGTGGTAAGCTGATGCAGATCGAGACGACACCGGTTCCTGGCGCGCGGACGACCGAACGGGTGAAAAATCCGCCTCCTTGCCTCGGCAGCGCCGACTTTTCTTTGAATCCTGTGAAACTGTTTCGCAAGGTGCTTCACAAAATTGTGTATCCCGCTTTGTTGCGGATGTGCCGAGGTGTTCAAGTTGACGGAGGCGCAACCGTAAAGGGCTGGCCTCATCTTGAGATTGATCGTGGCGCGACGGTTCGCATTGGAGCCAATGTCACACTCAATTCGTCCAATCGCGGGTACCATATCAATATGCATTCGCCGATGAAGATTTATGCAGAAGGGCCAGGGACGGAGATTGTTATTGGCGCGGACACGCGTATCCATGGCGTCTGTTTGCACGCGTGCCAGCGCATTGAAATTGGCAATAAATGTTTGATTGCCGCGAATACCCACATTTTCGATTCCAGCGGGCACGACATGTGCTTTGAAGATGTTGAGAACCGGCTTTACACCAAAGGTGAGCCGAAGCCGGTGTTGATCGGTGATTGTGTATGGATTGGCGCGAACTGCTTGATTTTACCGGGTGTGCGAATTGGGCGTGGCAGTGTGATTGCGGCTGGGTCGGTCGTGACCAAAGACATTCCACCGATGTCGCTGGCTGGTGGGAATCCGGCTCGCGTCATCCGGAGTTTCGATCCTTCAATTATATAATGCGTCAGTTAAGTGTCATTTGGCAGAAGCTGACCAGTTGGCTGACGGAACGCTGGCTCAGAATTCATACGACGGATCGGGTGGAAGCGCTGACGTCCGAAGGCTGCCATTATACCCCGCTGCCGTATGTCATGATTTTTCAGATGTTTAAAGATCTCAAGCCCGGACATCGTGACGTGTTTGTTGATATTGGTTGCGGCAAAGGACGCGTCCTTTGTTGTGCCAGCCGTCTTAACATAAAAGAAGCGGTTGGGATTGAACTAAATCCTCTGTTGGTGGAAGTCGCGCAACGCAACGTGATCCGGCTTCGTGGCGCACGCGCGCCGGTGAACGTAGTTACTGTTTCGGCGGAATGCTATTCATACGATGGCGCGACTATTCTTTATCTTTACAATCCATTTAACGAGCGGATCACGAGGCTCGTCCTTGCAAAACTGGAAGATTCCTATAAGCGCAATCCAAGGTTAATTCGGGTTGTTTACGCAAATCCGCTGTATGAACACGCATTTCTTGACAGCGGTTTATGGGAAAAATACTCCGAATGGTCCGCAACAGAATTTCCTGGATTCGGTTGCGCGGTATCATTCTGGCGGACCCAAGCCGAGAGTGAGGGTAAACTCTAATGTTTCGATGTAGACGCTTGAGAGCTTGTGTTCTAAGTTTGGTTGAAATGACTAACCGGCAAAACTCTGTCCGTGCTGAGCACCGATTGGTTCAACGCAGTTTGTGCTTAATCGTTGCACTCTTCGGAGCCGCTTCGTTGCACGCAACAACTTCTTACGTTTCGACCACTGGTAACGACGCCAACGCTGGAACGCAATCCGCTCCGTGGCTTACGATCACTCACGCCGTTGCTGCGCTTTCGCCGGGGGACACTATTATGATCGATGACGGCGTTTACAACGAACGCGTTGGCATCCCGACCACCAAGAATGGTTCGAGCGCGGCGAGTCCCACTAAATTTTCCGCGATTCACCCGTTGATGGTGACAAACGTGGGCGGTTTTAAAATTTCTCAAGGCGGTACCGGCAATGTGTGGTGGGATGGTTTGATTTTTCAAGACGGTGCAGCGAATCCCGATTGGGAAGGGCTGCTGCAATTCTACCATGCGACCAGCGGCGCGCCATTGGGCTCTGGTTTCACGATTACGAATTGTTGGTTCCAAGGCGTTCAATCGCCCACCAATCATAATATTCAGGGAATAAACATGGATACATGTACGAACGCCGCTACATGCGCGCAAAACTTCAAGCTCGTTAATTGCGTTTTTACGAACAATTCCCAATACGAAATCAGTCTCATGGTCAGCAACGGGTTGGTTGCGAATAACCGATTTGATTTTGCGAACACCCATGATGCGATTCACTGTTGGGGCGCTCAAATCATTATCTCAAACAATATTTTCACTAATATTAGTTCTAACCCGTTGGTTGCCGATCATACCGACATTCTCCAGTTTTGGAGTGACGACACGGTGATGGAATGCACGAACGTTTATTTCTGTTACAACAAGATCATCAATTGCAATGCGCAGTTCTTCCAACTCGAGTTGCGTACTGACTCCAGTTATGCGTTTGGAAATTTGGGCGGCCTTTATGTGTTCAATAACATCTATTCGAACGTGCAAAGGCACGGCTCAATCGACATTCCGAACACGCATATATATAACAATCTCTTTTATAAATGCCGCATGACTGACGGGACGTTGAAACTGTTGTTCTTGTCGGGCTCGGGCAATCCTAAGGGTGAGAGCAAAAACTCCTCAATCTGTAACAACATCTTTTACGATTGTGGCGGCACTAACACCGCGTCGGACGCAACGGCGGGATGGTACGATGCCAGTGAATTGGGCGTCCCTGCGGGTTTTGTCGGCGACTTCAACTATGCCGTAACCGAGGCCGGCTTTGCTGCGAAGAACACTTCCGCCTGGACGATCAATGGTTTTGAAGCCCACGGCATTAATGGTGGCAATCCGAAATTTGCCGCTTCGGACATTGGCGACTTTCATCCCACTGCAACCTCACCCCAAGTGGACAAAGGGACGAATCTCTCGGCGCTCGTAACGTTGGATTATGACAAATACGGGCGACCCTTTGGAATGGGAATGGATATCGGGCCGTATGAGTATGATCCGTCGTTAGTTGTGAAGTTCAACCCGGCGAGTTCATTTGGGGGAGGCATCATGACCAATCTGGCCGGCTATGCGGCCCAGGGCGGCAGGATGTCGCTGACAAACTGGCCATATCAAACAAACTATAACGGACGAAG
>Ga0265327_10002372_pt1 | contig 20065 bp, 23 predicted proteins | sample 41621metaG_FD_202089 | JGI IMG/M metagenome (GOLD analysis project Ga0265327, IMG submission 202089) | Rhizosphere microbial communities from Carex aquatilis grown in University of Washington, Seatle, WA, United States - 4-16-21 metaG | ecosystem: Host-associated > Plants > Roots > Rhizosphere...
GCATCGATCCAAGATCAGGGCCGCCAGGGGAAACCCCGGCGGCCTTTTTCTATGGCTGCGCGAGGCTGGGCCGGATCGGAGAGGTGAGCGGCGCGGCGAAGCCGCTGCTCACCACGAAGACACGAAGGAGCACGAAGCTTCACGAAGGGGGCTTGGGGGCCGCCGCTGCGCCTTCCTGGTCCTTCGTGCTCCTTCGCGCCTTCGTGGTGAATACGGTCGGTCGGCCCGGGTACGACCTCTCGCGCTTCACGCCGGGAGAGCCATCAGCGGTCTCTGACTACCGCACAGGCCGCATGGAGCTGATGGCCTCGCCGAGGCCGAACTGGCGCAGGTCGGGCACGTCCCGGTCGATGACCACGCAGCGGCCGCGGAAGTCGCTGTCGGCGCAGACCTCCCAGGCGCCGCGACCCTGGATGCGAACGCTCATGGCGTGGTCGTTGTACTGCTTGGGCAGGTTGGTGATCTCGTCCTGGCTTTCGAAGGGCCGGCCGCCATAGTTGGGCGCGCTGAACAAGGTGATGGAGCCGCGGCCATAGCCCGGGCGGCCGCCGCCATAGGATGGGCGGTCCTTGTCGCTCCAGGGCGGGCGCCCATCATCATCCCGCGGCGGCCGGCCGCCGTCGGCCCACGGCGGGCGGCCCTCGTCGCGGCAGACCAGGCGGCCGTCGCGATTCTCGATATCCCGGCACCGACCGACCCTGAGAGTTGTGCCCCTCCAGCGTCCGCGCTCGTCCTGGCATCGGGCCGAGACCGTCAGGTTCTCGCCATAGCCATAGGTGCTGACATCGCGGCAGGTGTCCCAGTAGCTCCCGGGGGGCGCCGAGGCGCCGCGCGATTCCGGCTGGGCCTGGGCCGCGCCGGCCCCCAGGACAATGGCGGCGACGAGCAAGCTGACAGGCGACTTCATGTGCGGTTCCTCCCCAGGCTGGTTCCGAGACTAGCCGGTTACTGATGAGCGACAAGCCTGGGGTGGGGGACATGAACGGCGGCTGAGCGCGCTGCGGGCCGCCGGCGAGAGGCCTAAATCCGATCCCCCATCGCCGACGGCCCCTGCGCCATCGCGATTGGCGCGCCGCCAGACTTGCTCCTGAAGGGGGGCGCTGCTAAACGACCCGGCTCCGGCGATGAGCCGAGCGCGCCGGGAAGGCTTTCCGGCGCGCTGTTCATTGTTCGGAGGCCTGCCCCGGACTTCCGTCAGGAAGGCAAGGGGATAGGGTCGAAGGAGTGTAGCTCAGCTGGTAGAGCATCGGTCTCCAAAACCGAGGGTCGTGGGTTCGAGTCCCTCCACTCCTGCCACCCTATATGTATGAAATCCCGGGCGCGGAGCTCCGCCGCCCATATGAAAGAGTGTCGAGACGCCGTCATGGCCAGGAAACCGGGCTCCACGCCGCAAGCGATGCGCAACCGCGCCGCCAAGACGGCCGCCGCCATCGCGCCGACCTCGGCGCTTGCGCAGCCCGCCACGCCCAAGAAGCCCTTCAATCCCGCTCAGTTCTTCCGGGAAGTGCGCGCCGAGGGCCGCAAGATCACCTGGACCAGCCGCCGGGAGACCTGGATCACCTCAGTGATGGTGGCGATCATGGTGGTGGTGGCCTCGATCTTCCTGGCTGGCTCCGACGCCCTGCTCACCTTCGTCGTCAACAAAGTCCTTTCGCTCGCTAGCGCGGCCCGCACATGACCCACGTCGAAACCGAAACCGCCGCCGCTCCGGCCAATCCGCGCCACAAGTGGTACATCGTCCACGCCTACTCGAACTTCGAGAAGAAGGTGGCGGAGTCCATCAAGGAGCAGGCTCACGCCCAGGGCCTGGACGACAACTTCTCGGACATTCTGGTGCCCACCGAGGACGTGGTGGAGATCCGCCGCGGCCGTAAGGTCAATGCCGAGCGCAAGTTCTTCCCCGGCTATGTGCTGGTGAAGATGGAGCTCACCGACGAGGCCTACCACCTCATCAAGAACACCCCGAAGGTCACCGGCTTCCTGGGCAGCCAGAACAAGCCGCAGCCGGTCTCGGAAAAGGAAGTCGCCCGCATCATCGGCGCCATCGAAGAAGGTGTGGAGCGTCCCAAGCCCACCATCCAGTTCGAGATCGGCGAGACCGTGCGGGTCACCGACGGCCCGTTCGCCAGCTTCAACGGCTCGGTGGAACAGGTGGACGAGGAACGCGCCCGCCTGCGCGTCACCGTCTCCATCTTCGGCCGCGCCACCCCGGTGGAACTGGAATACAGTCAGGTCGAAAAGGTCGGCTGAGGCCCGCCGTTCAACGCTTGCGCAGAGCTTAGGTGTTCCTTATTTGTTCCGACCCGGTCAGGGCGGAGCGCGGCGCTGTTGAACCACGAAGACACGAAGAAGCACGAAGGGCCACCAAGGATCGGCGCTGACGTCGAAGCCGTGGCCCGATCCGTGGTCGATGCCGGATTGTGCGTCCACAAGGAGTTGGGGCCGGGCCTTCTTGAGTCCGCCTATGAGCATTGCCTTGTGCGGGAGTTGAAGCTCAGAGGGCTGGCGACGGCACGGCAGGTCGGTCTGCCGATCGACTACAAGGGGGAGCGACTGGAGGCTAGCTATCGCCTCGACCTGGTCGTCGACGGTCTGGTCGTTGTAGAAGTGAAGTCGGTTGAGGCGCTGACGCGCCTCCACGAGGCGCAAACCCTAACCTATCTGAAACTCTCAGGATTGCGCGTCGGGTTCCTGATGAACTTCAACGTGCCGCGCTTCAAAGAAGGTCTGCGGCGACTCGTCAGCTAATCTTCGTGGCCCTTCGTGCTTCTTCGTGCCTTCGTGGTGAGTGGGAGCCAGCCCCGTCTCCGAAGACCGAGATTGTCTCCCAAGGCCGCACCTGATATAGCCGCGCGCTTCGCGGTTCGCCGCGAACTCAAAACCGTGGGAGGGGCTGCCCGCACCACGGCCACATAGATGGCTTTCATCGGCCGTCGCATTGGAGACAGGAATTGGCCAAGAAGATTCTGGGCTATATCAAGCTGCAGGTGTCCGCGGGCTCCGCAACGCCGTCGCCGCCCATCGGGCCGGCGCTCGGTCAGCGCGGCGTCAACATCATGGGCTTCTGCAAGGAGTTCAACGCCCGCACCGAGAAGGAAGTGAAAGGCACGCCCCTGCCGACGGTGATCACCGTCTACCAGGACAAGTCCTTCACCTTCATCACCAAGACCCCGCCCGCCACCCACTTCATCAAGCAGGCGCTCAGCCTGAAGTCGGGCTCCAAGCTGCCTGGCCGCGACGTGGCCGGTTCGATCTCGCGCACCCAGCTGCGTGAAATCGCCGAACTGAAGATGAAGGATCTGAACGCCAACGACATCGAGGCCGCGGCCAAGATCATTGAAGGCTCCGCCCGTTCGATGGGCCTCGAGATCGTGGAGGCCTGAGGATCATGGCAAAGCAACACAAGCGCGCTCAGGCCTTCACCGGCGACCGCACCGCGACCCACGGGGTCGAAGCCGCCGTCAAGCTGGTCAAGGAAAACGCCAAGGCCAAGTTCGACGAAAGCGTCGAGATCGCCGTCAATCTGGGCGTCGACCCGCGCCACGCCGACCAGCAGGTCCGCGGCGTGGTCTCGCTGCCCTCCGGCACCGGCCGTGACGTCCGCGTCGCCGTCATCGCCAAGGACGCCAAGGCTGCCGAAGCCACCGCCGCCGGGGCCGACATCGTCGGCGCCGAGGAGCTGGTGGAACGCATCCAGGGCGGGTTCATGGACTTCGACCGCGTGATCGCCACCCCGGACATGATGGCCCTGGTGGGTCGTCTGGGTAAGGTGCTGGGTCCCCGCGGCCTGATGCCGAACCCCCGCGTCGGCACCGTCACGCCGAACGTCGGCCAGGCCGTGAAGGACGCCAAGGGCGGCGCCATCGAGTTCCGCACCGAAAAGACCGGCATCATCCACGCCGGCATCGGCAAGGCGAGCTTCACTGACGAAGCCCTGCTGGCCAATGTGCGCGCCCTCGTCGACGCGCTCAACAAGGCCAAGCCCACCGGCGCCAAGGGCACCTATATCAAGCGCATCAGCCTGTCCTCCACCATGGGGCCCGGCTTCCGCGTGGATACCGGTTCGGTCGGCGTCTGACGCCAGCTGAGCTGACGGACTTTTTAAGGGCGCGACGGCGACGTCGCGCCCTTTTCCGTGGGCGCTGGATAATGCCGGGCGATCCGACTTAACTCGCCGCCTCACCCTGTTCGAGGTTCCCCATGCGCCGGGCCGCCAGCCGCCCCCCGAAGCCCGAAAAGGCCTCCGCCGTCCAGTCGCAGGGGCGATGCGTCTGCGGCGGGGTGCGGTTCGAGATCGACGTGCCGGCGGTCTGGGCCTGGCACGACCATTCCGCCGCCAGCCGCCACGCCCAGGGCTGCGCCTACGCCACCTATGTGGGGAGCTGGAAGAGCCGGTTCCGCATTCTGGACGGCGAGGCCCTGGTGGGCCGCTACGAGGACCCGGCGGCGGGGACCGCCCGCAGCTTCTGCCTGCGCTGCGGGACGCCGCTGTTCTATGAGCGCGCGCGGTCACCGAAGATCGTCAACATCCCCCGGGCCCTGTTCGTCACCCGCACCGGGCGCGACACCCGCTACCACATGCATCTGGACCAGATGGCCGACTGGGTCTGGCGCGGCGAACCCATGGTCCCGCTGAAGGGCTATCCGGGGGTGATGTGGGCGCGGCCCAAGGCCAAGGCGCGGAGCACGGCTGTGCTGCCGACGGACAGCCTGTTCGAGCCCGACGACCCCGCCTAGCGCCGGTTGATTTCAAGCTGGCCCACCCTTGCCTTGTCTTGCAGGCTCGGTGGGGTGTCGGGGTCGTTTTCACCACAAAGGCACGAAGAAGCACGAAGGAGCACGAAGAGGCAGCGGGCGTCATTGAGATGGCGCCCGGCGGTATCGCGGCTTCGCCGCAAAGGGCCGGAGAGCGGCGAAGCCGCGCCATAGCCGCGCCTCCCCGCATGCGCCGACCGCTTCGTGTTCCTTCGTGCTTCTTCGTGCCTTGGTGGTGAAGAGGGCCTCTCCACCCCCACTGATCCCGCAAGCCAAGGCAGGGCAGTCTGAAATCAGCCCGAACTAGGCCGAGGCGATCATCGCCTGGAGCTCGGCGATAAAGCCCTCGTCGCCGTCCACGTCCAGGATGCCGGCCCCGTGCAGGCTGAGGCCGCCATGCAGCAGCACCAGCACCTTCATCACCGCCCGCCGGTTCTCGGTCGAGCTGCGGTCGGGGCGGCCGAACAGGCGCAGGGCCTCGGTGATCCCCAGATGCACCGCCCGTTGCAGGTCGGGCTTCAGCTTCATGGTGGCGTGGGGGCGGCTCTTCATCACCTCGTAAAGCCCGGGATGGGCGAGGGCGAATCTCAGATAGGCGCGCACATAATCCTCGGGGCTGGCGGCCGCCTGCAGCGGCACGGCCAGCTCGCGGAATCCCGCCTCCGCCACCGCGTCCAGCAGGGCCTCGCGGTCGGCGAAGTGGTTGTAGAGGGAGCGATGGGCGACGCCCACCTTCTCCGCCACCCGCCGCAGGCTGAGGGCCCCGGGGCCCCCCGCGGTCACCAGCGCATAGGCGGCGTCGATGGCCTCGGCGCGCAGATTTCCATGGCGGTAGGTGTCGCGGACGGGGCCCATGGGCCCTTATAGGGGCCGCCTGCGGCTTAGGTCACCTGCCTAGGCCGCCCGCCGCCCCACGGTGCGCTCAGCCCGCTCCAGGATCAGCTCGGCGTCAATGGCGGCGCGCATGGCGGCGATGGAGGCTGCGCGGGCGGCCAGCTTGGTGGCGGCGTGGTTGGCGGGAATGACGCCCTCCATCCAGGTGATCGCTATCTGAATGGCGGCCTCCACCTCGCTGGGCGGGACGACCTGATCGATGAAGCCGGCATCCCTGGCCTCGGCCGGTCCGAACATCTCGCCGGTCATGGCGGTGCGGCTGAAGGCGGCCGGGGTGAGCCTTTGGCGGGCGACTTCCAGGGCGAAGCCCGGAACGGTCATGTTGATCCGCACCTCGTTGAGGCCCGTGCGCCAGGACCCTTCGGCGCCGATCCGCCAGTCGGCCGCCAGCATCAGGAAGGCGCCCATCGGATAGGCGTGGCCCCGGGTGGCGGTGATCACCGGCGTGGGGAAGGAAAGGATCTTCAGGGCCAGTTCCCCGCCCAGGCGCAGCATGGTGTGGATCTCGGCGGCGCTGCCGTTCGCCATCAGCTTGAGGTCGAAGCCTGCGGAGAACACCTGGTCCCGGCCTTCCAGCACCACGATGGCCTGGTCCGCCGCGGCGCGGTCGAAGGCCGCGTGCAGCTCGCCCAGCATCGCCGGGCTCATGGCGTTGACCTTGCCGTCGTCCATCCGCAGGCGGGCGGCCCGCCCGACCCGTTCGTAGCTCACCAACTGGTTCATGATCGCTTCCATATGAATGTATCCAATGGATGCTTTATGCGTCAGGAGCCCGTTTCTGGCAAGGGGCCGGAACCCCTTCAACCATCGCCCAAACCTGCCCGCCGCCCTGGCCGCTTGACCCGTCACTGCTCCGGGGCCACGAACCGGGGAAAGTTCTCAGGAAGGAAACGCCATGAAGCGCGCCGCCATTGTCTCGCCGATCCGCACGCCGGTCGGCAAATTCCAGGGCAGCCTGGCCAGCATGACGGCCGGCGATCTGGGGGCGGTGATCCTGAAGGAGCTGGTGGCGCGGACGAAGATCGACCCCGAGAAGATCGACGATGTAATCTTCGCCCAGGGCTACGGGTCGGGCGAGGCGCCCTGCATCGCCCGCTGGTCGGCCCTGGCGGCGGGCCTGCCGATCTCGGTGCCGGGCTACCAGCTGGACCGGCGCTGCGGCTCTGGCCTGCAGGCGGTGATCGACGCGGCGATGATGGTGCAGACCGGCGTGGCCGACATCGTCGTGGCCGGCGGCGTCGAGAGCATGAGCAATGTGGAATACTACACCACCGACATGCGCAACGGGGCCCGCATGGGCTCGGTGACGATGCACGACCGGCTGCAGCGCGGCCGGGTGATGAGCCAGCCCATCGAGCGGTTCGGGGTGATCTCCGGCATGATCGAGACCGCCGACAACCTGGCCCGCGACTACCAGATCTCCCGAGAGGAATGCGACGAATACGCCGCCATGAGCCACCAGCGGGCGGCGGCGGCCTGGGCGGCCGGCAAGTTCGACGACGAACTGGTCCCGGTGTCGGTGAAGCAGAAGAAGGGTGACCCGATTGTCTTCGCCAAGGACGAGGGGGTCCGCGCCGACGCCACCCCGGAGAGCCTCGGCCAGCTCAGGGCCCTCGAGAAGGGCGGGGTGGTCACCGCCGGCAACGCCAGCCAGCAGAACGATGCGGCGGCGGCCTGCCTGGTGGTCTCCGAGGACAAGCTGGCGGAGCTGAACCTCGACCCCATGGGCTGGTTCGTCAGCTGGGCGGCGGCGGGCTGCGAGCCCTCGCGCATGGGCATCGGCCCGGTGCCGGCGGTGGAGCGGCTGTTCCAGCGCACCGGCATGGGCTGGGACGATATCGACCTCGTCGAGCTGAACGAGGCCTTCGCGCCCCAGGTGCTGGCGGTGCTGCGGGGCTGGGGCTGGGACGAGCGGGACCGGCTGAACGTCAACGGCTCGGGGATCAGCCTCGGCCATCCCATCGGCGCCACCGGCGGCCGGATCCTGGCCAACCTGCTGCGGGAGCTGCAGCGTCGTGACGGCAAGTACGGCCTGGAGACCATGTGCATCGGTGGCGGCCAGGGCATCGCCGCCATCTTCGAGCGGGCCTGACTTCATGGAGCTCAAGGCCACCCGGTACGAGATCCTCGACGGCGGGGTGGCCCTGGTCACCCTGGCCCGGCCCAAGCGGCGCAACGCCTGGACCGGGCGGATGCACACCGAGTACCGCTGGATCCTCAAGGAAGCCGACGCCGATCCCTCGGTGCGGGTGATCGTGGTCACCGGTGACCCGGAGGGTCAGGCCTTCTGCGCCGGGGCGGACCTTGGCGCCCTGGAGGGGCACTCGGAGAAGGGGCGCTACGATTCCGGCACCGATGACAGCATCGCCATGCCGGGCTTCGGGGTCGATCCGGCCTTCGACGCCAGCTTCGCCTATCATTTCGGGATCGGAAAGCCGGTGATCGCGGCGATCAATGGCGCGGCGGCCGGGGTTGGGCTGGTGCTCTGCGCCTTCGCCGATCTGAGGTTCTGCGTGACCGGCGCCAAGTTCACGGCGGCCCATGGGCGGTTCAACTTCCCGGCCGAGTTCGGCCTGTCCTGGGTCCTGCCCCGTATTGTCGGCCTGACCCACGCCAATGACATCCTGCTGTCCAGCCGGGTGTTCACCGCGGAAGAGGCGCTTGGGATGGGCTTCCTTAACCGCTTGGCGGAGCCCGAGGCCCTGATCTCCGAGGTGCTGGCCTATGCCCGGGCCCTGGCGGCCAATGTCGCCCCCGGCTCGGCGCGGGAGACCAAGCGGCAGATCTATCGCGACCTGCACCGCGACGCCGCGGCCTCGGTCCAAGCGGCCGAGCGCCTGCTGGAGGCGATGATCCGGGAGCCGGACTACAAGGAAGGCGTCAAGGCCTGGATGGAAAAGCGCCCGGCCGCCTGGACCGGCTGACCAGTCTGTGACCCGCGACGACCTCGCCCGACTGCTGGACCGCCTGGCGCGGGACCTGGACCTTCTTGCCGAGCCCTGGATGGTGATCGGTAGCGCCGCCATGATCCTGGCGGGCCTCGACTGGCCCGACTGCGCGGACCTGGACATCCTCACCACCCGGCAAGGCGCCGCGGCGCTGGAAGCCGCCTGGGCCGCCTGGCGCCAGGCGGACTACGCCCCTGACCCTGACGCGCCGTTCCGGTCGCGCTTCTCCCGCTACGACTTCGGCCTCAGGGCGGTGGAGGTGATGGGGGATCTGGAGGTGCGGACGGCCGCGGGCTGGACGCCGGTGGAGGTGGGAAGCCCGGCTCGCCTTCCATTTGACGGCCGTGACTGGCCGGCCCCGGACCTGGCGCGGCAGGTCGCGATCCTGCGCCTGTTCGGCCGGCCCAAGGACCTGGCCAAGCTGGCGTTCCTGCAAGGCCACGGATGTGCCACATAGGCCCCGCTTTGTGCGCTGATGGAGGCCCCGCGTGAGTGAGAAGAAGCGCCTGCCGTTGCGCTGGCTGACCCTGGCCGAGCTGGTGGGCGTCGCGGCCCTGGTGATCGCCGGCCTCGGCTACTGGGATGCGCATCGCGAGCGGACCCAGTCGGATCGGGAACGGGCGGACGCCGCGCGGGAACAGAAGGCCGAGCGGGCCCTCAAACAGAGCTTCCTGATGCTAGGGACCCCGGACAAGGACGGCGCCAAGGTGCGCCTGGGCACGGTGCACCCGGAGCAGGTGATCCAGACCCAGACCCTGTGGTTTCCCGCCGAGGTCCGCGCCGACTCTGTGGAGACCACCGGCAATCCGCGGGTGGAAGCCGGCTGGATCGAGGATGGCCTGCGCAAGGCTGTCGCCAAGGCTGGAGGCAAGTCGAAGCGTGGCCGCCTGCCGGTGGCCGTCGTCACCACCTTCATCGAAGACGGCCAGACCCGGACCGACCGGGCGATCTACCAGCTGGGCTACAGCCTGCACCCCAGGGTGCTGCTGGGGGCGCGGGTGGAGCTGGAGGGCCTGACTCTGGCGCGCCGCGGCGTCACCGGCGACCTGCAGGCCGCGGCCAATGGGATGTGGACGGCGCCCTGAGGGCGCCACCGGCTTCGTTCAGATGTCATCGCCTGCGCCCTCGGTAGGGGCCGGGAAGACGAAGACCAGGGTGGGGCGCAGCCGGGCGTGAGCGCCGACCGAGAGCGACCGGCCGTAATCGCTCCTCGGCATCTCGACCTCGAGTCGTCGCCCGTCGTCGGCGCGGCAATCCAGCCTCACCACGGCGCCCTTGATCAGGACCGTGTCGATGGTCACCGGCAGGCCCTCGCCGACCGGGGCGAGCTGGGTTTCATGCGGTCGGAACCAGGCGGTGGTCACGGCCTCGGCGCCGGGCGCGATGACCGCCGGCGCGGTGAAGCCGTCGAACCGCGCCACGCCGCCCTCGATGCGACAGGGCAACTGATTGGAATCGCCCAGGAACTGGAAAACGAAAGCCGAGGCCGGCTGCTCGTGCAGGTCTGCCGGCGCGCCGATCTGTTCGATCCGTCCCTGGTTCAGCACGGCGACCCGGTCGGCCAGGTCCATGGCTTCGTCCTGGTCGTGGGTGACGAAGACAGTCGTCACGCCGGTGGCGTCGTGGATGCGGCGCAACCAGTGCCGCAGCTCCTTGCGGACCTTGGCGTCGAGGGCGCCGAACGGCTCGTCCAGCAGCAGCATGCGAGGCTCGATGGCCAGGGCCCGGGCCAGGGCCACCCGCTGCCGCTGGCCGCCGGACAGCTGGGCGGGATAGCGCCCCTCAAGGCCCTCCAGCTGGACGAGGGAGAGAAGCCGTTTGACCGTGGCGGCGATCTCGGCCCGGGCCGGCCGCTCGCGGCGCGCGCGCACCCGCAGTCCGAAGGAGACATTCTGCGCCACGGTCATGTGGCGGAACAGGGCGTAGTGCTGGAACACCATCCCGACGCGGCGTTCGCGGGGCGACAGCACCAGGAAGTCCTGGCCCTCGAAGCCCACCTTGCCGGAGTCCGGCGCGTCCAGGCCGGCGATGATCCGCAGCAGGGTGGTCTTGCCGGATCCGGAGGGACCCAGGAGCGCCAGGAACTCCCCCGGCGTAGCCGCCAGGGACACGCCCTTCAGCGCGGGAAAACGCCCGAAGCGCTTGGCGATGTCCTCGACGACGAGGCTCATGGACGGGCCCAAGGCTTCACCCACGGCCGGCGCCTGCGCCTTCGCGGCCCAACCGCCATTCAAGGGCGGCTTTGGCGCCGAGGGTGACCAGGGCGAGCCCGGCGAGGAGCGACGCGACCGCGAAGGCGGCGACGAAATTGTAGTCATTGTAGAGCACCTCGATGTGGAGGGGCAGGGTGTCGGTCTGACCTCGGATGTGGCCGGAGACCACCGAGACCGCGCCGAACTCGCCCATGGCGCGCGCATTGCAGAGCAGGACGCCGGACAGCAACGCCCAGGCGATGTTGGGCAGGGTGACATGGAAGAAGGTCTGCAGACCGCCGGCGCCCAGGGTGACGGCTGCGATCTCCTCTTCCGCGCCTTGAGCCTGCATCAGGGGGATCAGCTCCCGCGCCACGAAGGGCAGGGTCACCAGGATCGTCGCCAGGACGATGCCCGTGACGTTGAAGATCACCGCGATCCCAAGGGAGTCGAGCAGGGGTCCGAACCATCCGCTGGCGCCGAACAGCAACACCCAAACCAGGCCGGAAATCACCGGCGACAGGGAGAAGGGCAGGTCGATCAAGGTGAGCAGCAAGGTCTTGCCGACGAACTCGAACCGCGTGACCAGCCAGGCGGCGGCGACGCCGAACAGGGCGTTCAGCGGCACTGAGATGGCCGCGACCGTCAGGGTCAGCTGGATCGCTGCAATGGCGTCGGGATCGCGGAACGCGTCCAGATAGGCGCCCACGCCTTTGCGAAACGCCTCGATGAACACCGAGGCCAGGGGCAGGAGGATCACCAGGGCGACCCAGGCGGTAGCGAGCGTGATCGCCAGCCAGGCGAAGAGGCCACGGGGCCTCGAAGCGACGACGGTCCTCATGCCGCACCCCGCCGGGCGATGACGCGCTGGGTGAGGTTGATCGCCGCCAGCACGGCGAATGACAGGATCAGCATGGCCAGACCCACCGATGCGGCGCCGGCGTAGTTGTACTGCTCAAGCTTGACGACGATCAGCAGGGGCGCGATCTCGGACTTCATCGGCAGATTGCCGGCGATGAAGATCACCGACCCGTATTCCCCGACCGCGCGGGCGAAGGCGAGGGAGAAGCCGGTGATCAGGGCCGGGAGGATCGCCGGGAAGATGATCTCGACGAAACGCCTCCAGGCCGGGGCGCCAAGGAGGCGCGCGGCCTCCTCGACCTCGGCGTCGAGGTCCTGCAGCACGGGCTGCACCGTCCGAACGATGAAGGGCAGACCCACCGCCACCAGGGCGATGAACACACCCAGCGGCGTATAGGCGATCTTGATCCCGAACGGGGCGAACAGGGCGCCCACCCAGCCGTTGGGGGCATAGAGGGTGGCCAGGGCGATGCCGGCCACCGCAGTGGGCAAGGCGAAGGGAAGGTCCACCGCCGCGTCCAGCAGGCGGCGGCCCGGAAACTCGAACCGCACCAAGGCCCAGGCGACGATCAGGCCCATGGCCACATTGACCACCGCCGCGGCGAGGGCGGCGGTGAAACTGAGCCGCAGGGCCGCCAGGACCCGGTCCTCAGTGATCGTGGCCCAGAATCCGCCGATCCCATGCTCCCAGGGTCGCGCCACCAGGGCGCAGAGCGGGATCAGGACAATCAGCCCGACATAGAACAGGGTGAAGCCCAGGGCCGGCGCGAAGCCCGGCAGGATGCTCGGTTCGCGCCAGCGCCAGCGTCGAAGGGTCAGGGCGCGGCTCACGAACGACCCGGCCGGTAGATCTGGTCGAAGACGCCGCCGTCATCGAAATGCCGGGGTTGCGCCTTGGCCCAGCCGCCAAAGGTGTCGTCGATCGTGAACAGGGCGATGTTCGGGAACACCTTGGCGAACTTGGCCACCGCCTGCGGGTGACGGGGCCGGTAGAAGTTCTGGCCGACAATGTCCTGGGCCAGGGGGCTGTAGAGGAAGTTCAGATAACCCTCGGCGACCGTGCGGGTCTTCTTGCGGTCCACCACCTTGTCCACCAGCGCCACGGGGGGTTCGGCGAGGATCGAGGTCGGCGGGTTGACGATCTCGAACTTGTCGGCCCCAAACTCGGCGAGGATCAGATGCGCCTCGTTTTCCCAGGCCAGCAGGACGTCGCCGACGCCGCGCTGCGCGAAGGTGGTGGTGGCGCCCCGGGCGCCGGTGTCGAGCACGGGGATGTGGCCGTAGAGCGCCTTGATGAAGTCCTGCGCCCTGGCCTCATTGCCGCCCGGCGCCCGCTGGGCATAGCCCCAGGCCGCCAGATAGGCCCACCGGGCGCCGCCGGAAGTCTTGGGATTGGGCGCGATCACCTCCACACCCGGCCGCACAAGGTCGGGCCAGTTGCGGATCTTCCACGGATTGCCCTTCTTCACCACGAACACGATGGTGGAGGTGTAGGGCGTCGAATTGTCCGGGAGGCGCGTGCGCCAGTTCTTGGCGATCAGGCCGCGGGCCGCGATGGCGTCGATATCATAGGCCAGCGCCAGGGTGACCACGTCGGCCGGCAGGCCGTCGATGACCGAGCGGGCCTGCTTGCCCGAGCCGCCATGGCTCTGGTCGACCACGAGGTCCTGGCCGGTCTTGTCCTTCCAGTACTTCGAATAGGCGATGTCGATCGCCTTATAGAGCTCGCGGGTCGGGTCGTAGCTGACGTTGAGGATGTGGAGCGGCTTGCCAGCGGCCTGGGCCGCGCCGCCGAGGATGGCAGGGGCCGTGAACGCCGCGGCGCCGGTCGCCGCGAGGATGGCGCGACGGGTGGGCGAGGGGGTGTCGTTGCGGTTCATGATGGGTATGGCCTTGCCTGGATTTGAGCTCAGAACGCGACCTGGGCGCGGATGGATGCGGAATTGGCGTCCTCACCGGCCTGGGCGCCGGTGGCGCTCAGGCGGTCGATCCGGGCCCACTGGTAGTCGAACAGGAAACGCACCACGCTGTTGGGGGTCCAGTTTACACCCAATGTGGTGATCTTCTGCTCTCCGCCGCGGATACCGCCGGCGGGGGTGGGTGCGCCGGCCACGCCGGCCCGATCATTGAGGTCCAGCTCGCTGTAGCGAGCGGCCAGCTCCCAGGCGCCCCAGGCGCCGTTGGCGGGATCGAAGACGTGATCAGGCCGCACGCCCTTGAAGCCGCCGTTCGCCGGGCTCCAGACATGCCGCTCGCCGGTGAGGGTCCAGGCGCCCTGGACATACCAGCCGCTGAACGAAGGATCGAAGAGGGTGGGACGATCAACATCGATGCGGAACGCCTCCCCGGTCAGCAGCAGGCCCCGCCAGCTGGCGCCCGCCTCGCCGCCGATCGCGACGAGCCCGGTGGCGTTAATGTTCCCGGTGTCGACGAGGCGCGTGCCGTCCACCCGCAGCTCCGGCCGCTCGCGCAGGCGGACGACTTCAGAGACGGCCGGGCCCGCGGCGGTGTCGGCGAAGCCGGTGACGCCCTGGAGATTGGCGCCGAGATGGACGTCAAAGTCCTGCCCGTGCAGCGGGTTGAAGGCGATGCGCGCCAGGTAACCCTGTTGCTGGCGGAATTCCGGCGTGGCCGGGACGCCGACCACCTTGCCGGTGAGCGTGGCCGAGGCATACCAATGCTCGCCATTGGCGAAGGCGCCCAGGCTCGCGCGGCCATCGCCGCCGGCGATGCCGCGCACCAGTTCGGCCGCGGCTGGACGTTCGAGGAACAGGCCGTCGCCGCTGCCGAAGGCGTCTTCCAGGCCGGTGGGGGTCGCCCAGGCGCCGGCCCGCAGGCGCACCGGGTTCGCCAGGCCGAAGGGCTTCCAGCCGGTATATTCCAGATAGGCCTGGTTCAGGGCCGGGACCTCGCCGCCGCTGCCGCCGAATTCGCCCCACAGCGCATAGTTCCAGACGCCGAATGCGGTCCCGTCAACGCCGAGCCGCGCCCGCCGGAAGTTCGTGCCTGAGGCCAGATCATTGGCTGTGGTGAGCGGGCTGACCCGGGTGCTGGCGGCGTCAAACTGGACGATGCTGCGCAGGGACGCGGAGAACTTGCCGTCGGCGCTGGTGAAGGTCGGGCGGCCATTGGCCAGGCTGACCTGCGGCTGGGCCGCCTGGGCGGTGCGCACGTCCTTGAGGCCCGCGGAGGTCGCGGCCTTGAGGTCGGCGATCTGGGCCTTGAGCAACTCCACCTCTTCCCGCAGCTCGTGAACCTCGGCGGCGGTCGCCTCGCCGGCAGGGACGGCGGGCTCCACCGCCGGCGCCGTGCGCACCGGGCTCTCCTGGGCCATCGCGGCGCCGCCAAAGGCCGTCACAGCGCCAAGGGCGGCCAGTCCGACCCCCAGCGTGCTCCCGATTCCGGACCTGATCGTCATGTTCGCCTCACTCCTTGGGCGCCGATGCGTGGCGCCGTTCGCCCTCTGGCCCTGACTTAAAGGCTACTAATACGATAGGAATTATAGAAATACTGATCACGCAAACAGCGGCGCTGTGAAGCGCGATGGCGGCGGAAGGGGAGGGCTGTTGAGTTTCCGCTTCGGCTCGTGTATGAGCCGCGCCTTCTAGAGTTTCGCCTTCTCCGCAAGGGGAGGCGGGTTGGAGGCTTCGGCTTCCGATCCTGTCCATGAACTGCGAGGCGCCCGGGGTCACCGGGGGCCGTAATCGGCGGAAGAGCCCTTCCGTGATCGCGGGGAGACGGGAAGATGAGGTTTCCGGATCGCCCGGCGCCAAGGCGCACGGCTACGGAGACTGCGGCTTCTCAAGGACAGGCAGATCGCAAGCGCGGGCTCGCCCGCGCGCGGGATCGATTTTGGCCGTCGGAATTGTCCGGCGACCGAACCTGAGTATGGAGACCGCAATGGACCGCGCTCAAAAGCAGGTTGCGATCGAAACGCTGAAAGGCGTTTTCGACAGCGCCGGCGCCGTGGTCGTGACCCACAATCTGGGTCTGACCGTTGCGGAAATTACCGATCTGCGTGGCCGCCTCCGCAAGGAAGGCGCCAAGCTGACGGTGGTGAAGAACACTCTGGCCCAGAAAGCCCTGGACGGCTCGATCGGTGAAAAGGGCGACGCCCTGTTCTCCGGCCCGGTCGCCATCGCCTATGCGTCGGATCCGGTCTCCGCCGCCAAGGTCGCGACCCAGTACGCCAAGGAGAACGAAAAGTTCGCCATCATCGGCGGTTTCATGGGTCAAGAGGTGCTGGACAAGTCGGCGGTGAGCGCGCTCGCGACGCTTCCCTCCCTCGACCAGCTCCGCGCCAAGCTCATCGGCCTTCTGCAAGCCCCGGCGACCAAGGTCGCGGGCGTTCTGCAGGCGCCGGCGGCTCAGCTGGCGCGCGTCATGTCGGCCTATGCCAACAAAGACGCCGCCTGATCGTCTGTTTCCACAACACTGAACCTCATCTCGTTTAAGGACCTATCCCATGTCTAAGCTTGAAAAGCTGGTCGAAGACCTCTCCACCCTGACCGTCCTGGAAGCCTCTGAGCTGTCCAAGCTGCTGGAAGAAAAGTGGGGCGTCTCCGCCGCCGCTCCGGTGGCCGCCGCGGCCCCCGCCGGCGCTGCCGCTGCTCCGGCCGAAGCCGTCGAAGAGCAAACTGAGTTCACCGTTGTCCTGACCGCCGGTGGCGACAAGAAGATCAACGTGATCAAGGAAGTCCGCGGCGTCCGTCCGGACCTCGGCCTGAAGGAAGCCAAGGACCTCGTCGAAGGCGCTCCGCAGAACGTCGTCGAGAACGTCTCCAAGCAGAACGCCGAAGAAATCGCCAAGAAGCTCACCGAAGCCGGCGCCTCCGTCACCATCAAGTAAGACGGACCGCCCGCGAGCTCTTCGCGGATATCTCGAGCAGGCCCGGGGGGAGACCTCCGGGCCTGTTTTCGTGTCCGGCCCCGGCGCGCGCCCGTGATATGCAGCCGCCATGGGGACGCTGTATCTGCTTGTAGGACTGCCCGGCTCGGGCAAGACGACACTTGGCGCCCAGCTGGCCCGGGAGCGCGGCGCGCTTGTCCTCAGCGCCGACGAGTGGATGTCGCGGATCGTTCGCGACGGCTGGGACGCCGAGCGCCGCGTGGCCGTACAGGAAGTGCAGCTGGAGATCGCGCTGCACGTGGCGGGCGCAGGCGGCGACGTGGTGCTGGACTTTGGCTTTTTCAGCCGGCGCGAAAGGGCGTCGTGCCGGGCGCGGGCTTCGGCCCGGGGCGTGACCACCCGGACTCTCTACCTGGAGGCGCCCAGGGATGAACTCATCCGCCGCCTCGCCGTCCGCAACGCCAGCCTGCCGCCGAATACCTTCGCCGTGAACGAGGCGCACCTGGATCTCTGCATCGGGTGGTTCGAGCCCCCTACGGCTGACGAGCTGGACTGACCGATGGCCAGGGTGACCAGGATCGAATTCCCGCGGGAGAGCCGGCTGCAGGCCAGGCTGCCGGCCGCCACCTATCACGACGCCTTCGAAGCGGAGCTGACAGACGGGCTCCTGACACCCGTGCAGATCGCCAGTCGCGCCCTGGGGGCGACGCCGGCCTGGGTCGAAGGGCTGCTGGCCCTGCGCGACGCGATCGTGAGGCCCCTGGGGATCAAGACGGTGGGACGCCTGGGCAGCGTTGCGAAGCGGTCGGACCGGCCGCCCGCCGTCGGGGACCGGCTGAGCATCTTCCGGATCGAGAGCCTCGATGACCAGGAGCTCGTCCTGTTCATCGATGACAGCCATCTCGACGTGCGGATCTCGTTCCTTAAGCGCCCGCGAACCCTGAAGCCGACCTATGTGGTCTGCTCGCTGGTCCAGACCCACAACCTGCTGGGGCGGATCTACATGATCCCCGTGGCGCCGTTCCATCGCCTGCTGGTGGCGATGATGATGCGCCGGGTCGCCCTCTGAGGCCGGTCGGGTCCTCAGACCTGTCAGTTCAGCCGGAACTCGCCGCCGACGGCCTTGAACTCGCAGGGCCGGATCAGCTGGGAATGGGCCACGGTGATGGTGTGCAGCACCCCGTCCAGCTTGTGGCTCCAGAAATCGAGGAACTTCCTCAGGTTCGGGAACTGCGGAAAGAGATCGTACTCCTGCCAGAGATAGCTCTGCAGCAGGGCCGGATGGTCCGGCATGCGGTAGAGGATCTCGGCCGTGGTCAGGCCATAGCCTTCGAGCTGTTTCCGGAATTCGACGCTTACAGTCATGTCGCACCTCACGGGTTCAACGCTGTCTCATGCCTGAGCTTGCGACCCGAATCCTGAAGAGGATCTGAACAAAGCCTGTGACAATTCAGCGTGTTAGCGCTCGCTTCGGCCGGCTGCTGACAGGCCGGTCCGGCGGGGAACTTTTGGCGCCTGTGGCGGGTTGATGGGGCGGCACTCAGACATCAAAGCGACAGGCCCGGGGGCGTCCCGGGCGTCAGCCTAGAGGTGGGGCGACCGGGCGCGGCTCGGCCGCCTCACTTTTTTGGCGGAAAGGGCTTCCCTTGCCCTCGCAAAACGCCTATCTGGCGTCCTTCGCGAAATTAAGATTCGTTTCAGACGCGATTCTTCGCGCGCCTATTGTCCCGAGGCATGGCCCGCCGCCCTCCGGCCATGCGAGGGGACGCCCCTGGCGATACAGGGGCCTCCAGCGTCCGGCGCCCGTCAAGGGCGTTCGAGGGTGGACGCGGGATAAAAGAGACCTGGCGCCCGGAAACCGTTCCGCGCGTCGTTCAAGGGAACAAAATGGCGCAATCCTTCACCGGTAAGAAGCGGATCCGTAAGTCGTTCGGCCGCATCCCCGAAGCCGTGCAAATGCCGAACCTGATCGAGGTTCAGCGCTCCTCCTACGAACAGTTCCTGCAACGCGAGACCCGGTCCGGCGAGCGCCGCGACGAGGGCGTCGAAGCGGTCTTCAAGTCGGTGTTCCCGATCAAGGACTTCAACGAGCGCGCGGTGCTGGAATACGTCTCCTACGAATTCGAGGAGCCCAAGTACGACGTCGAGGAGTGCGTCCAGCGCGACATGACCTATGCGGCGCCCCTGAAGGTGAAGCTGCGTCTGATCGTGTTCGAGACGGACGAAGAGACCGGCGCCCGCTCTGTGAAGGATATCAAGGAGCAGGACGTCTATATGGGCGACATCCCGCTGATGACGGAGAAGGGCACCTTCATCGTCAACGGCACCCAGCGGGTGATCGTCAGCCAGATGCACCGTTCGCCCGGCGTGTTCTTCGACCACGACAAGGGCAAGACCCACGCCTCGGGCAAGCTGCTGTTCGCCGCCCGGGTGATCCCCTATCGCGGTTCCTGGCTCGACTTCGAGTTCGACGCCAAGGACATCGTGTTCGTCCGCATCGACCGCCGCCGCAAGCTGCCCGCCACGACCTTCCTGATGGCGCTGGGCATGGACGGGGAAGAGATCCTCTCCACCTTCTATGACTCCGTCCCGTTCGAGAAGCGCACTGGCAAGGGCGGCGAAGGCTGGGCCACGCCGTACAAGCCCGAGCGCTGGCGCGGGGTGAAGCCGGAATTCCCGCTGATCGACGCCGACACCGGCGAAGAGATCGCCCCCGCCGGCCAGAAGATCTCGGCCCGCAACGCCAAGAAGTTCGCCGACGCCGGCCTGAAGACCCTGCTGCTGCGCCCCGAGGCGCTCACCGGCCGGTACATGGCCCGCGACCTGGTGAACATGGAGACCGGCGAGATCTACGCCGAGGCCGGCGACGAGCTGGACGTGGCCCTGATCGCCGCCCTGGAAGAGCAAGGCTTCTCCACCATCGACGTGCTCGACGTCGATGAGGTGACCATGGGCGCCTACATGCGCAACACCCTGCGCATCGACAAGAACTCGGCCCGCGAAGACGCCCTGTTCGACATCTACCGGGTCATGCGCCCGGGTGAGCCGCCGACGGTGGAAGCCGCCGAGGCCATGTTCAAGTCGCTGTTCTTCGATTCCGAGCGCTACGACCTGTCCTCGGTCGGCCGCGTGAAGATGAACATGCGCCTGGAACTGGACTGCCCCGACGACGTGCGCGTCCTGCGCAAGGACGACGTGCTGGCGGTGCTCAAGACCCTGGTGGGCCTGCGCGACGGCCGCGGCGAAATCGACGACATCGACAACCTCGGCAACCGCCGGGTGCGTTCGGTGGGCGAGCTGCTGGAGAACCAGTACCGCGTCGGCCTGCTGCGCATGGAACGCGCCATCAAGGAGCGCATGAGCTCGGTCGATATCGACACGGTCATGCCGCACGACCTGATCAATGCGAAGCCCGCGGCCGCGGCCGTGCGGGAGTTCTTCGGCTCCTCGCAGCTCTCGCAGTTCATGGACCAGACCAACCCGCTGTCGGAAATCACCCACAAGCGCCGCCTCTCGGCGCTTGGCCCGGGCGGTCTGACCCGCGAGCGGGCGGGCTTCGAAGTCCG
>Ga0265327_10002373_pt1 | contig 20056 bp, 16 predicted proteins | sample 41621metaG_FD_202089 | JGI IMG/M metagenome (GOLD analysis project Ga0265327, IMG submission 202089) | Rhizosphere microbial communities from Carex aquatilis grown in University of Washington, Seatle, WA, United States - 4-16-21 metaG | ecosystem: Host-associated > Plants > Roots > Rhizosphere...
CATTCCGGCCTTTATCGCCGTGATCGCGCTGATCTTGTTCTTTTATATGAAAGACATCCCGTCCGCCATTTATGCCCTCATCCTGGCGATGGCCTGGGGGCTGGGCGTGCCGTTTTTCTTGCGCTGGAGCATGCGCAAGCAGATTCGGCAGATGTACAACGAGACCGAGAAGGCCAACATTCTCGGCCGCTACACCTTGAAGGCTGAGCCGGGCGGGCTTGCGGAGATCAGCGCCGCCGGCGAGGTCAGCAAGCTCTCTTGGAAGAATGTGCTGCGCGTCGAGGTGGAAAAGAAATATGTCTTCGTCTTCGTGTCGCTCAGTACCGCCTTAATCATTCCACGCGACACGCTCGCCCAGGACAGCAATCTGCACGAGTTCGTCAAGACCGTGGACGAGCGCATCGAGAAAGAGGGTTGAGTTTCCCCGCCGCCGGCCGCGCGCCGGGGCCGGCTTTTTCTTCACACACCACCATCGCCCGCCGACATCATGATTGGTTTTAAATCCCTGGCCCTGCGCCGGGGCGTCCGGCTGCTATTCGAGGAGGTCAGCCTCACCATCCACCCCGGCCAGAAAGTCGGCCTCACGGGCGCGAACGGCGCGGGCAAATCTAGCCTGTTCGGCTTGTTCCTGGGGACTTTGCACCCTGACCATGGCGAGTTGAGCCTGCCGCCCGGCTGGGTCATCGCCCATGTCGCGCAGGAAACCACCGCCGACGCCCGGCCTGCCATTGAATTTGTGTTGGACGGCGACCGCGAATATCGCGCCATCCAAACCGAACTGGATCACGAGGAGGCGGGCGCCGACGGTATGCGCCACGCCGAACTGCATGGCCGTTTTGAGCAGATTGGCGGCTATGACGCCAGGGCGCGGGCCGGGCGGCTGATGAACGGTTTGGGCTTTAACCCCGGCGACGAGAACCGCGCCGTGGCTGAGTTTTCCGGCGGCTGGCGTGTGCGCTTAAACTTGGCGCAGGCCTTGATGTGCCGTTCCGATTTGTTGTTGCTGGACGAGCCGACCAACCATTTGGACTTGGATGCCGTGATTTGGCTGCAAGACTGGCTGGCCGGTTATCCGGGCACTTTGCTGCTGATTTCCCACGACCGCGATTTCCTCGACGAAATCACCGGCCAGATCATCCACATCGAAAACCAGACGGTCACGCTGTACAGCGGCAATTACACCGCCTTCGAGACGCGCCGGGCGGAAATGCTGGCGCAGCGGCAAGCGCAGTTCGAGAAGCAACAGCGCGAAATCGCCCATATCCGCTCCTATGTCGACCGCTTCCGCGCCCAGGCCACCAAGGCCCGCCAGGCTCAGAGCCGGCTCAAGGCGCTGGCGCGGATGGAGCTGATTGCCCAGGCCCATGCCGATTCGCCGTTCGATTTCGATTTTTTGCCCCCCCCTAAAATGCCCCGGCCCTTGCTGCGTTTCGACGAAGTGGCCGCAGGCTACACTGATCCACCCATTTTGGAAAAGGTCGAGCTGACCCTGTCGCCCGGCGACCGCATCGGCCTATTGGGCGCGAATGGCGCGGGCAAGTCGACTTTGATCAAAACCTTGGCCGGCGTCTTGCCGATCAGGGCGGGGCAACGCATCGACGCGCAGGATCTGCGCCTGGGCTACTTCGCCCAGCACCAGATTGAGCAGCTCACCATGGATGAAAGCCCGTTGTGGCATTTGCAGCGGCTCAATCCGAAAGCGACCGAGAAAGAATTGCGCGGTTTTCTGGGCGGTTTTGATTTTCAAGGCGACGCCGCGCTGGCTTCCATCGCGCCGTTTTCCGGCGGCGAAAAGGCCCGGCTGGCGCTGGCTTTGTTGATCTACCAAAGGCCCAACCTGCTGCTGTTGGACGAGCCGACCAACCATCTCGACCTGGAAATGCGCTATGCCCTAAGCCGCGCCTTGCAGGATTTCGAGGGCGCGCTGGTGGTGGTTTCGCATGACCGTTATTTGCTGCGCACCGTCGCCGACGATTTCTGGCTGGTCGCCGACGGCCGGGCTGGGCGTTTTGACGGCGATTTGGACGATTACCGCAAGCTCTTGGGCGAGCGCCGCAACGCTCAGACTAGCGCGGCGGCGGAGGCCGCGCCCACGGTTTCCCGCAAAGACCAGCGCCGCTTGGACGCCGAGCGCCGCCAGCAACTGCGGCCTTTGCAGCAGGCTGTGGCGAAGGCAGAGGCCGCGCTGGAAAAACTCAGCCAAGCCCAAGCCGAGCTTGAAGCGCGGCTGGCCGATCCGGCCATTTACGAGCCGGGCAACAAAGAGCGTATGCAAAGCTTGCTGCTGGAAAAAGCCCGCTTAAGCCGCGAGTTGGACGCGGCCGAGTTCAACTGGCTGGAAGCCGGCGAGGCGCTGGAGGCGGCGGAAAAAGCCCAGACGGCGGACACGATAAGCTGATTCACCCTGACGGAGACCCTGATGCCCCTGATCCGATTATTCCTGGAGATTTGCCTGTTTCGCAAGGGGCCGCAGGACGCGCCGGCTTCCACTATGTTGTTGCGGCTGGTGCTGGTGGCTTATTTCCTGGTCGGCGTGGTGCTGACCACCCTGGAAACCCCCTGGCTGGAAGCGATTGCGCAGGTTTTGTTGGAAGGGGCGATGCTGCTGGGTTTCGTGTGGGTCAGCCTGCTCGCCGCCGGGAAGCTCGGCCGATGGCTGCAAACCCTCATCAGCATGCTGGGCACGGACGCGCTCATCAGCGGGATTGCCATTCCGCTGGAAGCCGTCTTGCTGGCCAATCCACAAGCCGGCATTTTGCGTTTGCTGCTGCTGTTATTGATGCTCTGGCATATCGCGGTGCTGGCCCATATCCTGCGCCACGCCTTGTCGCAGACGCTGGCTGTTGGCCTCGGCCTGGCGTTTGTCTACGTGGCCTTCAGCGTGCAGGTGCTGGTCATGCTGTTCGGCGCGCCGGAGGCTGTGGGCTGACAGGGCCGCCCCCGCTTGACTGCGCCGGCGCGCAAACGGGTTTGCGCCCCTGTGACGGAATTGTTACGATCATAGCGCGGATGGCCCCGGCGTTAGTTGGCGCGCGGCGGCGTTCCACCCAAGCTTAAGGCGTTTTGAGCCTTGCCCGCGGCCTCGCTCCTCAGGATCGTCCCGAATGGCCATGACTTTTAAGCCCTTGTCCTTTATTCCAGAGGGGATGCGTCATTATGGCGGTTTTGCGGGAAAAGCTTTTGAGCTGGGGTCGGGTCATCGTCGGCGGCCCGCTGGGCCTGTTGGCCTGGGGCATTTCCGGCGCCAGCGCGTTGGCGATTTTGATGTGGGGTCTGAGTACGGTCGCCATTCCCCTGCTCATGCTGAAAACGGCGTCTTGGGGCATCTGGGGCTTTGGCGTGTTCCGCGAATCGAAAACGCGCACCGCCTTGCTGAAAAAAGCCGCGCCGCCCGTGTTGCCGCCGCCCCCCGATTCCGCCGTCTAAGAGCGTGTTTTAAAAGCGTTACGAGCGGCCCGAGTGCAAGGCGCCCGGAGCACAGCAACCGGAGTGTACGAGTGGTACATGAGGATTGCGAGCACCGCGCAACGCAGCAATCGGGTCGCGCAGTAGCGTTTAAAACACGCTCTAAGGCAGCGCCTCCACGCTGTAGACAGCCGCCAGCCGGTGTTCCTCGCCGACCGCCAGGCTGACGGTGTCCAGCGCGGCGTTGGCGGTTTCGACGCAGACCATGCCGAGATAGCCGTCTTCGCCCAGATCGCCTAATTGCGCCGCCTTCTCGATCCACGGGTTCCAGACGATGGTGGAGGCGCTGCCGCGCTTGCCGATGCGGATGCGCCGGCCTAAGCCGGCGTCTTCGATCCAGCAATCGCCGCCGACTTCCAGATAGACGCGATCCACTTCGCCGGCCACGCCCACCGGCCCCGCCTGCCGTTTGCCGGCCCCGTCGAGCTTGTCGATATAAGGGCAGCCGTCCAGCCCCAAGATGGCGATCCGGCGCACATCGGCGACCTTGAAATACGTGTGCAGCGCCTGGCCCAGCACGACGGTTTCCGTCCCCTGGTTGCGGGTCCGCAATTCGATCTCCAGGGTTTTACCCACGCTCAGGCGGATTTCCAGCGGCGTGTTGTGCGGCCACAGCGCCGGGTTTGGCGGCAGGCGCAGGCTTAGGCGGGTCGTCCCGTCTTCCAGGGCCGCCGTTTCCAACACCTCCCACGGCGAGGTGCGGGCGTAGCCGTGGGCGGGAAAGCCCGGCTCGCTGGCGTGGCCGCCGAACCAGGGCCAGCACACCGGCACCCCGCCGCGTATCGCCTTGCCTTCGATAAACTGGGCCGCAGGCGACAGCCAGATCACCGGCGCTTGCCCGTGCGGCGTCCACTCGGTCAGTTGCGCCCCTTGCAGGAAAATGCTTGCCCGGGCATGGGCGTTGGCGATTTTCGCCACGGCCAAGCCGTCCGCTGTTTGCTGAAAACTCAACTGGCCGGGAAGGGCGAAAGTCCGGTTTAAAGCCTGTAAGTCGTAAGAGGTCATGGCGTGTCCTGGTCGTGGTCAATGATTGGCTAGGGCTACGCCCGCGCCACGCCCCAGCCGTCTGCCTAGCGCCATGCTGGGCACTTCGAGCAAACGGTAGGAAACCGTGGCGAGGGCGACGGAGAGGACGATGTTCGCGGCCAAGCCCGCCCACCAGGCGAAAACAAACCCGCCCGGCGTGGCGTGCAGCAGGTCTAGCAAGCCTGGCGTGGCGTTGATGAGCACCGCGAAGTGGATCAGATAGATGCTGTAGGACACTTTGCCGACTTGTCGAAACCCCGCCAGCGACAGCACCCGCTGGGTTTTCGCCGAGCCGAACGCGGCCAGCAGCAGCAAGCCGGCACCCAGGGCGGTCAGCCAGCCGATCAGCGAGGGGGCTACCACGTCGCCCAAAGTTTCCCCGCAGCTATAGAGCAACAGGCCCAGCAGCCCGCCGCCGCGCCGCGCCAAGGCATGCCGCCGCAGCCATGGGCCCAGCCGTTCGTGGTGCTTGGCCAGCAGTATGCCCAGCATGAAATGGAATAAAAACGGCGACATGCCAAGCGGATAGATGGCGAACAACGTGAAGAAAACCAGCCACCACGAGCTTCTCGCCGCCACCATGATGCCCGCCGGTATGAGCAGCGACAGCGCCAGTTCGATGCTCAAAGTCCAGGCTTGCGGCAGATAAACCATGTCCATCCGCATACTCAGCAAAATACTATCCTTGCCGAAATCCAGCCAACCGGCCGGCCGCCCCCACATATAAGGCAGCCAGGCGTTTTGTTTAGGTATGGTGACCGGCAGGCTGGCTGAGATGGCTTGATAATGCGGGTACAACAGGGCGCTTAGGCCCAGCACGGCGAGGTAAGGCAGCCAGATGCGGCAAATGCGCCCGACGACATAATCGCCCAGTTTGAACGGGGACAAATCCGGCGTGGCGCCGTGGCGGAAATGGCGCAGCGACAGCACCAGGCCGCTCAACACGAAAAACAGCGAAACCGCCGCCGCGCCGTCCCACCACAGATGCAGCGGCGTGTTGGACAGCAGCCGGTTGCATGTTTCACTGCGGCAGGGCAGGTCGTAGCTGTTGACATAATGCGAGCCGATCACCGTCAGCGCGGCCAGGCCGCGCACCGAATCCAGCCAGGCCACATGGGCCGTGTGCGCTGCGGGGCCGGGTTTCATGCCTCCGGCTTGCCCGAAGTCAAACCTAGCTTTTCCCGCGCCCGGTCTTTGGCCCGCTCGGATTTGCGCAGCAACACATAGACCGCGCCGGTGCCGCCGTGGAAACCCTGGGCGCTGTGGAAGGCCATGATTTCCTGGAACTGGGGCAGCCAGCGGGCGACATGGCTTTTCATCAGCGCCTGGCTTTCCTTGCCGCGCGCGTTTTTGCCGTGGTTAATCAGCGCCGTGCGCACCTCGTAGCGGACGCAGTCGTGGATGAAATCGAACACCTGTAGCCGCGCTTCTTCCAGGCTCATCAAATGCAGATCCAAGGTCGCCTCGATGCGGTAGCCGCCTTGTTGCAGCTTCAGGAACACGCCGTTCTGCACGCCGCCGCGCTTGAAGCTCAACACTTCTTGCGGATGGACGAACTGGACGAAGCCGGTGGTGAGAAAGTTATCGTCCGGGCCGACCGGCCTTTGCGCCGCCGAGCGGCGGTACAGCGTGCCGGGCTCGGGTTTTTCGCGGGGTCGCTTCGGCGCGGCGGCGGGCGGGCTTTTCAGCGGGCGCACATCGCGCATGGCTTGTTCAAAAAACTGCTGGTCTTCGGGTTTCATGGCGGCAACAAACGGCGGGGTTCACAGGCCAAACATTATAAAGGGCCGGGCCGGGGTTAAGCGACGGGCCTAAAAAAAGAGGGGCCATATGGCCCCTCTCGATGAGTTTGGCGTGCGCTGCTCAGTTCATTCGCCGACGACGACGATTTTCTTCGGCTGCACCAGCGATTTTTTCGGGATGACGATTTCCAACACGCCATTGGCGGAACGCGCCGTGATGCCTTCGGCGTCCACCGTGTCCGGCAGCGAGAAGCGCCTATGGAAGCTGCCATACAGGCGCTCGACGCGCTTGTAACCCTCGCGCTGGGTTTTCGCCTCGGTTTCGCGCTCGCCGCTCAAGGTCAGGATGCCGTTGTCCATGCTGACATCAATGCTGGCCGGGCTGACGCCGGGCAGGTCGGCCAGCAGGACATAGCGCTCGGCCTCTTCTTTGATGTCCACCGCCGGCGCCCATTCCGAGGTCGCCGACGCGCCTTCCGCCGTGCCGCCGCCGAGTTCGTGCTTGCGCTCCAGCTCGCGCTGCAATTGCGTCAATAAATTCCAGGGTTCGTAGAGTGTGGCCATGGTCTTTCTCCTCTTGAGTGTTTAACCGCAGGGCCACTATGGTGCTGTCGGCGGCTTTATTCAAGCCCGGCGGGGAGGAATTTTTTAGGGATACAAATTATGGCATCGCCACGTTATTGAACCCTAACACGAGCAAGGATGCTTTGGCCGATACCGGATCGAATATCCATAGGTACGAGTTGTAATTGAACACAGTGCCGGCAAAGTAACAAGCGGTTTTAGCTTTGGCGCTATCCACGCCCAAAATCTTAAAGCCGTTGGGCGGTATCACGGTGAACTTGCTGCTGGAGCCCGTTGAGGCCGTCAGCCCGGTAGATTGGGGTGACGCAGGAACCCCCAATGTAACACCCGGCCTCCGGGGTTGTTGGGGTTCGTCCCTCACCCCAACCTACGGCCCTACGCTGGCTGGCTTAGGTTCAGGGCTGTCCCCTGGAACCAGCTGTTAGGTCTGTGTGCTCATGTGACCGAAGTGCCTCCAATACCGTAGAGGACATCTTGCGTTGGCCGAGCAATTGCTGCAACAACTCCCGTGGAACCTCGAAGTTGCCTTCCGGCATTTGCTTGTAAAAAGGAGGCGATTTCGGCCAAAGCATGATCCAAATGCGCTCCTTTCCGTCCAGGCTCGGCACACCAAGAAGCTCATAACCTTCAATTGTTGTGAATTCTGGATGCTCAGAAATCTGGCCACGATGCTCAAACTCAACCGACTGAAGAATCGACCACTCTTGCTTGTCTCCGAACGATTCGCGGCCGTCACCATCGCCACAGCCAGCAAGGATGGCGAACAACGTTGATGCAACGATACGAACTGCTTTCAAGCGAACCTAATTCCTTGATTAACCCACCCAAACCCTCGCATTCCTAAACATCCGCAGCCAAGGGCCTTCTTCGCCCCAGTCGGCGGGGTGCCAGGAGTTTTGCACGGTGCGGAAGCAGCGCTCGGGGTGCGGCATCAGGATGGTGAAGCGACCGTCTTCGGTCGTCAACCCGGTCAGCCCCAACGGCGAGCCGTTGGGGTTGGACGGGAAGGCTTCGGTGGGCTGGCCCCGGTTGTCCACGTAGCGCAGCGCGGCCAGGTGCAAACTCGGCTCGCCGGTGAACTCGGCGCGGCCTTCGCCGTGGGCGACGACGACCGGCAGCCGCGAGCCTTCCATGCCAGCGAGGAAAATAGACGGGGAGGGCAGGATTTCGACCATCGCCACGCGGGCCTCGAATTGTTCCGATAAATTGCGCTGGAAGCTAGGCCAGTGCGCCGCGCCGGGAATCAGCCCGCGCAATTGCGCCATCATCTGGCAGCCGTTGCACACGCCCAGCCCGAAGCTGTCCTTGCGGCTGAAGAAGGCGGCGAATTCGTCCCGCGCCCTCGGGTTGAACAGGATGGACTTGGCCCAGCCGCCGCCGGCGCCCAGCACGTCGCCGTAGGAGAAGCCGCCGCAGGCCGCCAAGCCTTTGAAATCCCGCAGGTTCAGCCGGCCTTCGATGAGGTCGCTCATATGCACGTCCACGCTGGCGAAGCCGGCGCGGTCGAACGCCGCCGCCATTTCGACATGGCCGTTGACGCCTTGCTCGCGCAGGATGGCGACGCGGGGGCGGGCGGCATGGATGAACGGCGCGGCGATGTCGGCTTGTGGATTGAAGCTTAACAGGCTGTGCAAGCCGGGATCGTGGTCGTCGCCGACGGCTTCAAACTGCGCCTGGGCGCATTCAGGATTGTCGCGCAGCGCTTGCATCTGGTAGCTGGTTTCCGCCCAGACTTTTTGCAAATCGGCGCGGCGGGCGGCAAACCATTCCTGGCCTGAGCGCAGGATGGCGATGCGCCCGTCGTCGCGGGGTTTGCCGATGACATGCAGCGCCTGGTCCAGTCCTGCCGCTTGCAGGCGGGCCAGCACGGCGCTCAAGCGGTCTTCACGGACTTGCACCACCGCGCCGAGTTCTTCATTGAACAGCGCGGCCAAAGGGTCTTCGCCGAGGTCGTCCACGTCGATTTCCGCGCCGGCGCGGGCCGCGAAGGCCATTTCACAAACCGCCGCCCACAGCCCGCCGTCGGAGCGGTCGTGGTAAGCCAGTAACAAGCCGTCCTGGTTCAGCGCTTGGATGGCCGCGAAGAAGGCTTTGAACAACGCGGGGTCGTCCAAGTCCGGCGTTTGATCGCCCATTTGCTTGTAAACCTGCGCCAGCACCGACCCGCCGAGGCGGTTTTTGCCTAGGCCCAAATCAATCAGCACCAGCCGCGTCGGCCCGGCATCCAGCCGCAGTTGCGGGGTCAGGGTTTTGCGGATGTCGGCGACCGGCGCGAAAGCGGTGATAATCAGCGACAGCGGCGAGCTCATGGTTTTTTCGGTTTCGCCCTCGCGCCAGACGGTTTTCATCGACAGCGAGTCTTTGCCCACCGGGATGGCCAGCCCCAGCGCCGGGCACAGTTCCAGCCCGACGGCTTTGACCGTGTCGTACAGCTTGGCGTCTTCGCCGGGCGCGCCGGCCGCCGCCATCCAGTTGGCCGACAGCTTCACGTCGCCCAAATTGGCAATCGACGCGGCGGCGAGGTTGGTCAGCGCTTCGCCGACGGCCATGCGCCCGGAGGCCGGCCCGTCGATGATGGCTAAGGGGCTGCGCTCGCCCAGCGCCATGGCCTCGCCGGTGTAAGCCTGGAAGCCCGAGGCGGTGACGCCCACGTCGGCGACGGGCACTTGCCAGGGGCCGACCATTTGGTCGCGGGCCACCAGCCCGCCGACCGAGCGGTCGCCGATGTGGATCAAAAAGCTTTTATCAGCGACCGCCGGGAAGGCCAATATCCGCTTGGCGGATTCGGCGATGGAAATGCCGGCCAGATTCAGCTTCAGGGCTTGCGCGGCGGTCCGTTCCACATCGCGGCGCATTTTCGGCGGCTTGCCGAACAGCAGGGACATCGGAATGTCGATGGGGCGGTTTTGGAACAATTCGTCGCTGAGGATTAATTGCTCTTCTTCGGTCGCGTGGCCGACGACCGCGTAGGGGCAGCGCTCGCGCTGGCAGAAGGCGTCGAACAACGCCACGGCTTCGGGCTTGATGGCGAGGACGTAGCGCTCTTGCGCCTCGTTGCACCAGATTTGCAAGGGCGACAGGCCCGGCTCGTCGTTGGGCACTTGGCGCAGTTCAAACCGCGCCCCGCGCCCGCCGTCGTGGATGATTTCCGGCAAGGCGTTGGAAATGCCGCCCGCGCCGACGTCGTGGATGGACAGGATCGGCGTGTCCGAGCCTAAGGCGTTGCAGCGGTTGATGACTTCTTGGCAACGCCGCTGCATTTCGGGGTTTTCCCGCTGCACCGAGGCGAAATCCAAATCTTCCGCGCCCTCGCCCGAGGCTTGCGAGGAGGCCGCGCCGCCGCCTAGGCCGATCAGCATGGCCGGGCCGCCCAGCACGATGATCGCCGCGCCGGCCGGGATGCCGCCTTTGGCGACCAGCGGCGGGCGGACGGTGCCCATGCCGCCGGCGATCATGATCGGCTTGTGGTAGCCGCGCAGTTCAACCCTCTCCCCCCGCCCCTCTCCCGGTGGGAGAGGGGCGGAAGAAAGTCCCTCTCCCGTAGGCGGGAGAGGGGTTTGGGGAGAGGGCATCTTGATTTCAAAACTGCGGAAATAGCCGGCGATGTTGGGCCGACCGAATTCATTGTTGAACGCCGCCCCGCCTAGCGGGCCTTGCAGCATGATTTCAAGCGCCGAACTGATCCGGCCCGGCTTGCCATGGTCTTCCTCCCACGGCTGGTGGAAGCCCGGAATCTTCAGGTGGGAGACGGTAAAGCCGGTCAGTCCGGCCTTGGTCTGCGAGCCTTTGCCCGTCGCCGCCTCGTCGCGGATCTCCCCGCCGGAGCCGGTCGCCGCGCCGGGGTAGGGGGAAATCGCCGTCGGGTGGTTGTGCGTCTCCACCTTCATCAAAATGTGCGCGTTTTCTGCCGTGTAGCCATAATCCAGCGTTTGCGCATTGCGCAGGAACACTTGCGCCTGCGGGCCTTCGATGACGGCGGCGTTGTCGCTGTAGGCCGAGAGGATGCCGGCCGGGCTGTGGTTTTTGGTGTTGCGGATCATGCCGAACAAGGTTTCCGGCTGTTCTTCGCCGTCGATGCGCCAGGACGCGTTGAAAATCTTGTGGCGGCAATGCTCGGAATTGGCCTGGGCGAACATCATCAACTCCACGTCCGCCGGGTCGCGGCCTAGCGCGGCGAAGCTGTCCGCGAGATAGTCCAGCTCGTCTTCCGACAGCGCCAAGCCCAGTTGGCGGTTGGCCTCGGCCAGCGCCGGCCGGCCTTGGGCCAGCAAAGGCACGTATGCGACCGGGGCGGGCGTGTGGTGGCTGAACAGCCGTTCCGGCTCGTCTTCCGCCAAGACGACCTGGGTCATGCGGTCGTGCAGCCGCACTTTGACGGCTTGCGGGTCGGCCAGCGTGCCGTGCAGCACATATTCGATGCCGCGCTCGATGCGCTTCACCATTGCCAAGCCGCAGTGGCGGGCGATGTCGGTGGCCTTGCTCGACCAGGGGGACACGGTACCGATGCGCGGGGCCACCAGAAAGCGCGTCCCGCCGGCGGTGTCGGCGTCGCTTGCCGGGACATGGCCTAGGACTTGTTCCAAGGTGCGGGCCTCTTCCGTGCTCAGGGGCCGTTCGAGCTCGGCGAAATGGACGAAGCGGGCGGAAACGCCGCTGATGCCGGGTTCCAAGGCTTGCAGCTCGGCGCTCAGTTTTTGTTGGCGGAACGGGGAAAGCGCGGTTGCGCCGGTGATTTTGACTATCATGGGCGGGACTCGTCGGTATGAAACCCAGTGAGGGTTGTAAGATGGGCTTGCCTGCCGTGCCTGTCCTTGGCAATCCTTAAGGCTTTAAGGCACGGCGGGCCGTGGCGCGGTGACGCCAGGGCTTATGGCTTGCCGGGCGCGGGCTTTTCTGTTTCCTTCTTTTCGGCCTCGGCCGCTTTTTTGCCTTCCTCGCCTTCCGGTTCCGGCTGGTTCAAGGTCAGCAGCTTTTTATGGATGCGCTTCAGCAACTCCAGTCCCGGCCCTTCGGAAACCCCTTGGCCTTCCTGGTCTAACACTTTGACATAGGTGTAATCCTCCTTGTCCTCCAGCTTGACGCGGTATTCCTTGGCAATGTCTTTGTCAGCGCTGAACAGGTTTTTCACATCGTCCCAGAGGCTGGCGTCTTCCGGTTTTTTCGGTGCTTCGCCGCCGTAATAAATATAAAACACGCCGTCCGACCGGTTCTGGTCGGTGATTTCGACGCGCAAGCGGCCTAAGGCGCGGCTCACGTCGTTCCAGGCTTCGGCGTAGGGTTCGTTCAATTCGATCAGCGCGGCATTGTCGCTGTTTTCCGCGAGGGTTGCGTTGGCGTCGGTGTGCTTGACGGGCGGCTTGCGCTTTTTCGGCGGCGGGCTGGAGGCCGCCTCCGCTGGCGGCTTGGCTTGGGCGATGTCGCTGTCCGCCGCCCCGCTCTTGCTGGCGGCGGCGAGTTTCGAGGCGCTCAAATCGGGGGGGATCTCCAAGTCGGGCAACTCGGTGCTGTAGCGATACTGCTTTTGCTTGTCGGGAAAAAGACCGGCGATGTAACTGCATGCCGTCAGCGAAACCGCCACGCCGGCGAGCAGGGAAACCCGAAACCAGAAATTTAAGCGCATCATTTTCTCGGTAATTAAATGACTTCGGCCTGGGCCATCGCGGCGCGGACAGCGTCTTCGCAGTCTGCGGCAAGCCAGGTCAAGGGCAGGCGGATGCCTTTTTTCGCCAAGCCCAATGTATACACCGCCCATTTAGCCGGGATGGGGTTGGATTCGATGAACAGGTCGCGGTGCAGGCCGGCCAGTTTGGCGTCGATGGCCTCAGCCCGGGCGCGCTCGCCCGCCAGCGCGGCGGCGATCATTGCGTGCATCAGGCGCGGGGCGACGTTGGCGGTGACGGAAATCACCCCGTGCCCGCCGCGCAGGCAGAATTCGGCTCCGCTGGCGTCGTCGCCGGAATACAGCAAAAAGCCGGGCCGGGCCGAGGCTTGGATTTCCGCCAGGCGATCCAGTTGGCCGGTCGCTTCCTTGATGCCGATGATGTTGGGGATGTGAGAAATGCGCGCCGCCGTCGCCGGCAGCATGTCGCAGCCGGTGCGTCCCGGCACATTGTAGAGAATCTGCGGAATGTCCACCGCCTCGGCGATGGCTTTGTGGTGCAGATACAGCCCTTCCTGGGTCGGTTTGTTGTAGTAAGGCGTCACCAGCAGGCAGGCGTCCGCGCCGGCCGCCTTGGCTTCGCGGGTCAAGGCGATGGCCTCCGTGGTGGCGTTCGCCCCGGTGCCTGCGATGACCGGAACGCGGCCTTTGACCTGTTCGACCACCCGCCGGATCACCTCGCAATGCTCCTCCGGGTTCAGCGTCGCCGACTCTCCGGTGGTGCCCACCGCGACGATCCCGTCCGTGCCCTGTTCAATATGGAACTCAACCAGCTTCCGCAAACTCTCGACATCCAGCGAGCCGTCTTCCTCCATCGGCGTCACCAGAGCGACGATGCTACCTTGAATCATGCGCCTAATCTCTCAACCCTAGCAAATTGAGCATGTTACCCTAGCGCGGGGCGCTTCGACAACAGCGGCGGCGTGGCTTCAGTGATTCCCGCCGGGCTTGCCGCTAAAGCGTGCGTTTTCCTCTGTCCCCGGGCAAGCTGCGTCCCGCGTCAACCGTGGCGGACAGTAGCGCTAAGGTTCATCCACACGGCGTGCCCCGCGCCAGTCCACGCCTACCGAGGCGGCGACTGAATGCCGTGCGGAAATCTCATGCTGGATTTTCACACAAAACCCCCGGGCGCGTAACGGTGGCTTTAAAAGCTTGGACATTTTTGCCTGCGGGCTTGTTCCTGAGCGCCCGTTTGGGACGCTCTGCCGCGGTTGCGGCAAGCCGCGATGAGGGGCTTTCCCGCGAGGGCGGCTTAGACCCCGGCAAACTCCGAAAATATGACTTTGACCCGCAGGCCATGGGGCTCGGCGTTGCTCAACTCGACCGCGGCTCCGTGCCGGTCGGCGACGGTTTTGACGATGGCCAGGCCTAGGCCGGTGCCGGGCTCGGTCGTCCCTTCGCCCCGGAAAAAGCGGTCGAACACGCGGGCCTGGTCTTTGGACGGAATGCCCGGGCCGGTGTCGTCCACGGTGATGCTGGGGCTGCCGTTTTCCTCGCAGCGGATGTGGACATCCACCCGGCCGCCGCCGGGCGTGTAGCGAACGGCGTTTTCGACTAGGTTGGCGAGGAGGATGCGCAGGCCTTCGGTGTCGCCTAAAACCAGGGCGCGGTCGTCGGCGCTGGCCAGGCCTAAGTCGATGTCTTTGGCGGCGGCGAGGGCGATTTGGTCGCCGATGACGCTGCGCGCCAGCTCGGCGAGGGCGACCGAGACGCGGGGCTTGGCGGCGATGTCGGGGTCTTGCCGGGCCAGCGTGAGCAGTTGCCGCACGGCGTGGCCTGCGCGTTGGATGCCGGCTTTGAGATCCGCTATCGCGGCTTGCGCTTCGGCTTCCGTCTGCGCCCGCTCGACCAGTTGCGCTTGCAGTTGCATCGCGGCGATGGGTGTGCGCAGTTCGTGGGCGGCGTCGGCGATGAAGGCTTTTTGCGCGGCCAAGGCTTCCGCCAGCCGTCCGAGCAAGTCATTGAGCGAGCGCACCACGGGCAGCACTTCGCTAGGCACTTTTTGTTCCGGCAAGGGCTCCAGGGCTTTCGGGCTGCGCGATGCCACGGCTTTGGCGAGACGGTCCAGCGGTGCCAGCCCCCGGCTGACCACAATCCAAATCAGCACGCTTAACACCGGCAACAAGGCGCACAGCGGAATCATTAAATGGGTGGCGGCTTTCAAGGCCATGGCGTTGCGCACGGCCAAGGGCTGGGCGACTTGGATGACCAGCGAATTCAACTGCGTGGCGAACACCCGCCAGTTGCCTTCCGGGGTGGTGATGGTGTTGTAGCCGATCTGCACCAGGCCGGGCAGGGTCTTGTGCGGCTGCGAGTAGTACACGCGCACGCCTTCCGGGCTCCACACCTGGATGACGAAGTCCAGCTCTTCTTCGACGTTTTCGGTCGGCGGCGCGAAGGTGTTGTGGAAGGCCTGGTCGCGCAGGGACAGGGCCAGCTGGCGTAGCTGGTAGTCGAATAGTTCATCGACTTCCGCCAGGGTCGAGCGGTAGGTGGCGTAGGCGCTGGCGAGCAGGGCTAAGAAGATCGTGCCGAGCAGCGCGGCAAGCAGTTGGCGGCGGATGGATTTCACAGGTCTTTAGGAATCAAATAGCCGACGCCGCGCACATTGGCGATGCTCCTTTTGCCGAGCTTGCTGCGCAGGGAATGGATGTAGACTTCGACGGTGTTGCTTTCCACTTCCTCGCCCCAGCCGTAGATGCTTTCCTCCAGGCGGCTGCGCGACAGCGGAATGCCCGGATGCTCCAGCAAGGCGACGAGCAGCGCGAATTCGCGCGCGGACAGGTTGACGAGGGTGTCGTTCAAGCGGACTTCGTGGCTGACCGGGTTGACTTTGATCGGCCCGTGTTCGATCACCGGTTCCGCGCGGCCGGCCTGCCGCCGGCTCAGGGCGCGGATGCGGGCGCTCAATTCGTCCAGGTCGAAAGGCTTGACCAGGTAGTCGTCGGCGCCGGCGTCCAAGCCTTTGACGCGGTCGGCGACGGCGTCGCGGGCGGTGAGGATCAAAACCGGGATGGCATTCTTCTTCGCCCTCAGGCTTTTCAAAACGTCGAGCCCCGATTTGCGCGGCAGGCCGAGGTCGAGCAGGAGCAAGTCGTAGGTGTCGTTGCCTAGGGAAAGTTCGGCGGCGACGCCGTCGCGCACCCAGTCCACCGCGTAATTCTCCTGCTTGAGGCCGGTCTGGACACTTTTGCCGATCATCGTATCGTCTTCAACGAGCAATATGCGCACTGGATGGTTCCTGATGGGTTCCCTTTCGGGCGTGGGCAAAGTATAAGCTGGACGCGGGCGGCTTTGCTATGCTGTAAGGCTGTAGCCTCTTCAACCACCGCCGCGATTGTCCGCCATGATTTTCAGGCAACTCTTTGAATCCGACACCTGCACCTACGCTTACCTGGTGGGCTGCGAGCGCAGCCGCAAAGCGGTGCTCATCGATCCTGTCGCCAGCGAGGTCGAGCAATACGTCGAGTTGCTGGGGCGGCTGGGGCTGGCGCTCGATTACACTCTGGAAACCCATGTCCACGCCGACCATGTCACCGGCTCCGGCCTGTTGCGGCAGCGCTTGCACAGTAAGAGCGGGGTGCATCGCGAGGGCGGGGTGGCCTGCGCCGACGTGCAACTGGTCGATGGGGCGGTGTTGGCAGTGGGCGACCTGGCGTTGGCTGTCCGCCACACCCCCGGCCACACGCTAGGTTGCGTCAGTTATGTGATGGCGGATCGGGTCTTCACCGGCGACGCCTTGCTGATCAACGGCTGCGGGCGCACCGATTTCCAACAGGGCGACGCCGGCCGGTTGTACGATAGCATCCACCGCCAATTGTTCAGCTTGCCGCCGGACACGCTGGTCTACCCCGGCCACGACTATCACGGCAACACCGTTTCCACCATCCGGCAGGAAATGGCAAAAAACCCGCGCCTGGGACAAGGCAAGAGCCGCGAGGAATTTATCGCGATCATGGGTAGCTTGAAGCTGGATTATCCCAGGTACATCGACCAAGCTTTGCCCGCCAACCGAGGCTGCGGCAACGTGGCCGCGCCGATGCCCCGTTGACCGCTGCTGCTGGAGGCTTGCGCCTCTAGCAGCAGCGGCTGCCCGCCGCGCAGCAATCCTGTTCCGCCCGCCCCAACGCGCCGCCCAATCCGCCGGGCTTGCCGCTATTGGCCCGATTTTGGCTTGTAGCCTTCATTTTTGGGCTTCTGCGGCTAAACCCGGCGCGGCCGCCTTCCCATGGGCGATGCGCCGGCTGTTATGTTGTCCGCTACCCCGTTTTGTTCCTATCGCTGAATCGCAAAAAACATGCCCGTCTCCTCCCATCGCGGCTTTGGCGCGTTGCGCCATCGCAATTTCACGCTGTTCCTGCTGGCCCGTTTTTGTGCCACCCTCGCCGTGCAAATGCAAGGCGTGGCGGTGGGTTGGCAAGTGTATAACCTGTCCGGCAACCCTTTGGACTTGGGTTTAGTCGGGCTGGCCCAGTTCGCTCCGTTTTCAGTTTTGGTGTTGGTGGCGGGGCAGGTGGCCGACCGCGCCGACCGCCGCTTCATTCTGTTTGTGTGCTACGCGGTGGAGTGTTTGTGCGGCATCTTGCTGCTGCATTTCACGCTGTCCGGGCTACAGGCGGTATGGCCGGTGTTTGCAGTGATGGGGCTGTATGGCTCGGCGCGGGCCTTCATGATGCCCGCCGGCCAGGCGATCATGCCCAATTTGGTGCCTGAAGAGAGTTTTGCCAACGCCGTGGCGCTGGGCTCGTCCAGTTTTCAGGTCGCCACCCTGGTCGGGCCGACCTTGGGCGGCTTGCTGTATCTATTGGGGCCTGACATCGTTTATTTCAGCGTCGCCTGCCTGTTGCTGGTCTCCTTGCTGCTGATGTTTTTCACCCGCATCGGCCGCCCGGCGGCCAGCACGACGCCGGCCAGTTGGCGCAGCTTGCTGGAAGGCTTGCATTTCGTCTGGTCGCGCCCGGTTGTGCTGGGGGCGATTTCGCTGGATTTGTTCGCCGTGCTGTTTGGCGGGGCGACCGCGCTGCTGCCCGCCGTGGCCCGGGACATCCTGCACGTCGGGCCGACCGAGCTGGGCCTATTGCGCACGGCCCCCGGCGCGGGCGCGGCCTTGACCGCGATGACGCTGGCTTTCTTCCCGATTTCCCGCCGGGTCGGGCGCTGGATGTTCGACGGCGTCGCTTTGTTCGGCGTGGCCACGATCTTGTTCGGCTTGTCGGACAATTTATGGCTGTCTTTGGCCGCCTTGTCCTTGCTCGGCGTGGGTGACATGGTCAGCGTGTATATTCGGCAAATGCTGGTGCAGTTGGAAACCCCGGACGGCATCCGCGGCCGGGTCAGCGCGGTGAATTCGGTGTTCATCGGTGCGTCGAACGAACTGGGCGAGTTTGAGTCCGGCCTGGCCGCCGCCTGGCTGGGGCTTGCGCCTTCAATCATCTTAGGCGGCGGCATGACTTTGCTCGTGACCTTGCTTTGGGTGCGCGGTTTTCCGGCCCTGCGGCGCATGGATCAATTTCCCTATATCCGGCGTTGAGGCCGCTGTCGGGGCGGGTTCAAAACCCGCCCCTAGCTTATTCCCAAACTCTCCCAAATCCGGTCTATCTTCTCCTTGACCGCCCCCGACATCGCAATCGGCGCCCCCCATTCCCGCGAAGTTTCGCCCGGCCATTTGTTGGTCGCGTCCATGCCCATCTTCGAGCCCAGCCCCGACACCGGCGAAGCGAAATCCAGATAATCAATCGGCGTGTTGTCGATCAACGTCACATCGCGGGACGGGTCCATGCGGGTCGTGATGGCCCAAATCACATCGTTCCAGTCGCGCACATTCACATCGTCGTCGCAGACGATGACAAACTTGGTATACATAAACTGGCGCAGGAACGACCACACGCCGAACATCACCCGCTTGGCGTGGCCGGGGTATTGTTTCTTCATACTCACCACCGCCATGCGGTAGGAGCAACCCTCCGGCGGCAGGTAAAAATCGACAATCTCGGGAAACTGCTTTTGCAGAATCGGCACGAAGACCTCATTTAAAGCCACGCCGAGGATGGCCGGCTCGTCCGGTGGCCTGCCCGTATACGTGCTGTGGTAGATCGGCTTTTCGCGCTGGGTGATACACTCAATCGTGAACACCGGAAAGTTTTCCACCTCGTTGTAATAACCGGTGTGGTCGCCAAACGGGCCTTCCGGGGCGGTTTCACCGGGATAAAGAAAACCTTCCAACACGATTTCCGCGCTGGCCGGGGCTTGCAGATCGCTCAACCGGCATTTCACCACTTCAGTCTTGTCCCCGCGCAACAGCCCGGCGAACGCATATTCCGACAAAGTATCCGGAACCGGCGTCACCGCGCCCAGGATCGTCGCCGGATCCGCGCCCAAGGCCACCGCGACCGGGAACGGCTGGCCGGGGTGGGCATGCTGGAAGTCGCGGAAATCCAGCGCCCCGCCCCGGTGGGCCAGCCAACGCATGATGACTTTGTTCTTGCCGATGACCTGCATGCGGTAAATCCCCAGATTCTGCCGCTCCTTCAGCGGGCCGCGGGTAATCACCAAAGCCCAGGTAATCAGCGGCCCGGCGTCGCCCGGCCAGCAGGTTTGCACCGGATAGCGGCCCAGATCAATTTCATCGCCCTGCAAAATAACCTCCTGGCAAGGCGCGTGCTTGACCTCCTTGGCCGGCATGTTCAGCACCTGCTTGAACAGCGGCAGTTTGTCGAAGGCGTCCTTCATGCCCTTGGGCGGGTCGGGCTCCTTCAAGAAAGCCAGCAGTTTGCCCACCTCGCGCAACGCCTCCACCGACTCCTCGCCCATGCCCAGCGCCACCCGCTTCGGCGTGCCGAACAGATTGCCAAGCAACGGCACGGCATAGCCTTTGGGGTTTTCAAACAACAAAGCCGGGCCTTGGGCTTTCAAGGTGCGGTCGCAAATCTCGGTGATTTCCAGATTCGGGTCGGCGGGGTAGACGATGCGTTTAAGCTCGCCTTTGGTTTCGAGTTGACTGATAAAGTCGCGGAGGTCACGGTATTTCATAATGGGTTTGGTGTGTGGCTGAATGGAGGGGTGTTGGCTTTGTCCGTTGGTGTGTTTTTTCTGTAGTGGGTGTTGACAAGCAAGAGGAGAGCGGCGTAAAGTTTGAATTATACACCTTCGTGGTATAAAAAAGGGTAGGAGGGCCTTTTGGGGCGTCTAATTTAAAGTTGGGCTTTCTATTCAGCAGCCATCACTATGATAAAATTATACTTCTTCAAGAGTTTGCGCATTTTGTTGCTAATGGCGGGGGTTGGCTTAGCGTCTCCCGCCCAAGCTGCCCTAATTGCAAAAATGGGGGGAGCGGTGGTGTATGATACCGACCTTAAAATTAGTTGGTTAGCAAATGCCAATCTAGCTTCTACTAATACTTTTGGCCTTGGCGGTGTTACCAGTGGCGGTTTAATGAACTGGGTAACTCAGCAAAGTTTTGTAGCAGAGATGAATGCGGCCAATTATCTCGGCTTCAGTGATTGGCGATTGCCATCCGCTTTTAATCAGGACGGTAGCGCCCCCTGTAATGGATACAATTGCTCTGGCAGCGAACTTAGAC
>Ga0265327_10002374_pt1 | contig 20045 bp, 19 predicted proteins | sample 41621metaG_FD_202089 | JGI IMG/M metagenome (GOLD analysis project Ga0265327, IMG submission 202089) | Rhizosphere microbial communities from Carex aquatilis grown in University of Washington, Seatle, WA, United States - 4-16-21 metaG | ecosystem: Host-associated > Plants > Roots > Rhizosphere...
GCCGATCATCTCGAGGCGCAGTTCGGCGGGGGCGGCGGGCGTTTTGACACCAGCGTAGGCGATGGCGCTGGCCGAGGCGATCAGCGGGCGCGGCGCCCTGGGCGGGATTTTCATGGGAGTCTCCGGTTGCGTTGGGGGTCAGTGCTTCTGGGCCGTGCCGTGGTCGTCGGCGAAGCTGGCGGCCAGGGCCAGGCGGTTGCGGATCTGGTCGTGAACGGTCTCGCCCTGGTTGGGCTTGCCGGTGTGGGTGAACTCGGTGTCGACCAGGATGTTGCGCACGGTGTTCAGCAGCTCGGGCTGGCGCAGGGCCAGGGCCCGCAACAACGCGTCCACGATGCGCTCCTGAGCCAGGAAGCGGGCGTCCTGCTCGATCGCGGACGACGCCGCCAAGGACAGGTCCGCCGCCGGCGGATCGTCGCACGCCGCCGCCGCCCCGCTCAGCGTCGGGGAGTCGTCCGTGTCTGGATTTCGCAAAGCGATAACTTTCGAGATCGCACCCAAAGATCCGAAGATCGTTTCTATGTGGGCGTGGGCCGAAGCGTGAATTCAGCGCTCGATCATTTGGATACTAGCATTGTTCTGGAGTCCGGCGGCGTTAATTCGGAGATGAGGGGCGGCCTTCGGCTGGCCCCGGCGGGCGGATCGGGCAGTTCCTTGACTCAGACACCCCTCACCCGTCATAACCCGCCACCCTCGGCGCATTCCTAACGCGCCCTCCACCGTCACGACCCCGCTTCCCATCTAGGGAACGGACGAGGGCGGCGAGGACCTCCGTCCGCGTGATCGCGCACGGGGGCGTTTTGCGTTGCCTTTCGTGTTGGGCGTGCGCGCTGAGGATCGGAGCGACGGATGTTTGAAGCCTTAGGCGATCGACTGACAGGGGTGTTCGACCGGCTGACCGGCCGGGGCGTGCTGTCGGCCGGCGATGTCGACGAGGCCCTGCGCGAGGTGCGCATGGCGCTGCTGGAGGCCGACGTGGCCCTGCCGGTGGTGCGCGACTTCATCGCCAAGGCCAAGGAGCTGGCCACCGGCGAGGCGGTGATCCGGGCGGTGAAGCCCTCCGAGCAGATCGTCAAGATCGTGCACGACGGCCTGGTCGACATGCTGGGCGGCGAGGAGCCGATCGGCCTCGCTTTGAACGTGACCCCGCCGGCGGTGATCCTGATGGCCGGCCTGCAGGGCTCGGGCAAGACCACCACCTCGGCCAAGCTGGCCGTGCGCCTGACCAAGGTCGATCGCAAGAAGGTGCTGATGGCGTCGCTCGACACGCGGCGCCCGGCGGCCATGGAGCAGCTGGCGGCCCTGGGCAAGCAGGCCGAGGTCGAGGTTCTGCCGATCCTGGCCGGCCAGAGCGCCCCGGACATCGCGCGCCGGGCCCTGTCGGCCGCGCGCCTCGGCGGCTACGACGTGCTGATCCTCGACACCGCCGGCCGCACCACGCTCGACGAGGCGATGATGGCCGAGGTGGCCGACATCGCCAGGATCGCCCAGCCCACCGAGACCCTGCTGGTGGCCGACAGCCTGACCGGCCAGGACGCGGTGCGCACGGCCAAGGCCTTCCACGAGCGCCTGCCGCTGACCGGCCTGGTCCTGACCCGCGCCGACGGCGACGCCCGCGGCGGGGCGGCCCTGTCGATGCGGCACGTCACCGGCCTGCCGATCAAGTTCCTGGGCGCCGGCGAGAAGATCGACGCGCTGGACGTGTTCGACGCCCGCCGGGTGGCCGGCCGCATCCTCGGCGCCGGCGACGTGGTGGCGCTAGTCGAGAAGGCCGCCGCCGAGCTCGATCACTCCAAGGCCGAGCAGATGGCCAGGAAGCTGGCCAAGGGCCAGTTCGACCTGGAGGACCTGCGCGACCAGCTGCGCCAGATGCAGAAGATGGGCGGGATGCAGGGGATCATGGGCATGCTGCCCGGCGTGGCCAAGATGAAGAAGCAGATCGCCGAGTCCGGCATGACGGATAAGACGTTCCGCCGCCAGGAGGCGATCATCGGCTCGATGACCCCGGTGGAGCGCAAGAAGCCCGACCTGCTCAACGGTTCACGCAAGCGCCGCATCGCCGCCGGGTCCGGCGTCGAGGTGATGGAGGTCAACCGTCTGCTGAAACAGCACCGGCAGATGGCCGACGCCTTCAAGATGATGAGCCGCGACGGCGGCAAGTCCATGGCCCGCATGGCCCAGATGATGGGCGGCGGCATGCCCGGAATGGGCGGGATGGGCGGAGGCAAGCCGCCCTCGCAGGAAGAATTGGCGAAGGCCATGGAGCAGCTGAAGGGCGCGGGCGGAAACATGCCCGGCCTCGGCGGCGGCCCGAAACTCCCGGGACTGGGCGGCCTGCCGCCCGGCTTCCCCTTCAAGAAATGACCCCAAACCCAATCAAAGACTTCAAGAGCTCTCGAAAGGAATCCCAATGCTCAAGATCCGTTTGACCCGCGGCGGCACCAAGAAGCGCCCCTACTACTCGGTGGTGGTCGCCGACAGCCACGCGGCCCGCGACGGCCGCTTCATCGAGAAGGTCGGCACCTACAATCCGCTGCTGAAGAAGGATGATCCGAACCGCATCACCCTGAAGCTGGAGTCGATCCAGGGCTGGCTGAAGAAGGGCGCGCAGCCCACCGACCGCGTCGCCCGCTTCCTGGCCGCTGAAGGCCTGGTGAAGTGGCAGCACGGCAACAACCCGCAGAAGGGCGTTCCGGGCAAGAAGTCCACCGAGCGCGCCGCCGAGCGCGTGCAGAAGGAAGCCGACCGCGCCGCCGCGGCCGCCGAAGCCGCCGCCCGTCCCGCGCCGGCGCCGGAACCTGAACCGGTCGCCGAAGAGCCCGCCCCGGTGGAAGCCGCCGCCGAGGAAGCCGCTCCGGTCGAAGCCGCCGCCGAAGAGGCGCCCGCCGCTGAGGAAGCTCCGGCTGCTGAAGCCGCTGCCGAAGAAGCGCCCGCCGCCGAAGCCGCCGCCGAAGAGGCTCCTGCCGCTGAAGAGGCTCCGGCCGCTGAAGCCGCTGCCGAAGAAGCGCCCGCCGCCGAAGAAACTCCGGCCGAGGGCTAACCTCAACTCGCCCTCTCCCTCGATGGGGGAGGGTTGGGTGGGGGTGATTGCAGTCGGCTTCAGGAAATGGCGCATGAGGCTGCACCGCCTCTATTGTCTCTCCTGACACAGCCTGCCTGCACCCCCATCCCCAGCCCTTCCCCCATCGAGGGGGAAGGGAGGCGCCATGACCTCAAAACTGATCCTCGTCGGCCGTGTCGCAGGCGCCTTTGGCGTCAAGGGCGAGGTGCGGGTGACCGCCTACACCGCCGAGCCCCAGGCGCTGCTCGGCTATCGCGACCTTTTGCGCCAGGACGGCTCGCCCGGGCTCACCCTGCTCTCGGGCCGGGTGCAGAAGGGCGACGTGGTGGCCCGGGCCAAGGAGATCGCCACCAAGGAGGAGGCCGACGCCATGCGCGGCCTCTTGCTGCACGTGGCGCGCGAGGCCCTGCCGGAACCTGAGGAAGACGAGTTCTACCTCACCGACCTGATCGGCCTTGCCGCTGTGACCCCGGACGGGAAGGTGCTCGGCAGGGTCAAGGCCGTGCCCAACTTCGGCGCCGGCGACCTCCTGGAGATCGACCCCGGCCGAGGCGGCTCGACCTGGCACCTGCCGTTCACGCGGGACTGCGTGCCAGAGGTCGACGTGGCGGGCGGACGGGTGGTGGTGGTGAAACCGCCCGAGACGTCGGAGCGCGAACCGTGACCTTCGCCGTCTCCGTCCTGACCATGTTCCCCGAGGCCTTCCCTGGCCCGCTCGGCGTTTCGCTGATCGGAACCGCCTGGAAAGAGCAGGGGCTGTGGTCGTTGGACGCGGTGGACATTCGGGGGTTTTCGAGAGATAAGCGCGGCTTCCTCGACGACACCCCCGCGGGTGGCGGTCCTGGACAGGTCTTAAGGGCGGACGTCATCGCCTCGGCTCTCGACTCTCTGGAGCCCGGCGGACGGCCGCTTTTGTATATGAGCGCCCGGGGCAGGCCCCTGACCCAGGCGATGGTCAAGAGATGGTCCCAAGGCCCCGGCCTGATCGTCCTCTGCGGCCGCTTCGAAGGGGTGGACCAGCGGGTGCTCGACAGCCGCGGGTTCGAGGAGGTCTCCGTCGGAGACGCGGTTCTCGCCGGCGGCGAGGCGGCGGCGATGGCGGTGATCGAGGCCAGCGTCAGGCTCGTTCCGGGGGTGCTCGGGCAGGCCGCGTCGCTGGACAGTGAAAGCTTCGAGGACGGGCTCCTCGAATATCCGCAGTACACAAGGCCGCGGACGTTCGAAGGGCTCGATATCCCCGAGGTGCTGCTGAGCGGCCACCACGGCGACATCGCCAAGTGGCGCAAGGCGATGAGTGAACAGACGACCCGCGAGCGGCGGCCCGATCTCTGGGCGGCCCGTCTCGCCAAATCACAGCTAAAGGGCGAATAAGCCCGAGGAGAATATGACCATGGCGAATATCATTGCCGAACTCGAAAGCGCTGAAGCCAACCGGCTGAAGGCCAAGCGCGCCATCCCCGAATTCCGTCCCGGCGACACCCTGCGCGTCAACGTGCGCATCAAGGAAGGCGAGCGCGAGCGCGTCCAGGCCTACGAGGGCGTGTGCATCGCCCGCGCCGGGACCGGCGTGCACGAGAGCTTCACCGTCCGCAAGATTTCCTTCGGCGAGGGCGTGGAGCGGATCTTCCCGCTGCTGTCGCCGATGATCGAGTCCATCGAGGTGAAGCGCCGCGGCGTCGTGCGCCGCGCCAAGCTCTACTATCTGCGCGACCGCCGCGGTAAGGCCGCGCGCATCGCCGAACGCCAGATGACCGCGCCGGGCGCCGAAAAGGCCGCCGCCGCCGAGACCACCGAGGAGTAGGACTCCACGGATCGCGGTTTCGAAAGGGCCCCGGCGGAAACGCCGGGGCCTTTTTGTTTTGTCTTCGCCCTACGCTTCGCTACTTGAGTGCCAAGCCCTGTGAGGTTCTCCCATGACTACCGTATTCATTGACGGCGCCGCTGGAACCACCGGGCTGGAAATCCGTGAACGTCTCGCGGGCCACGCGGGACTGGAGCTGGTCCAGCTGGAAGGCGACAAGCGCAAGGATTCCAAGGCGCGGGCCGAGGCCCTGAACGGCGCCGACGTGGTGATCCTGTGCCTGCCCGACGACGCGGCCAAGGAAGCGGTGAGCCTGATCGTCAATCCGGCGGTGAAGGTGATCGACGCCTCCACCGCCCACCGCACCGCGCCCGGCTGGGCCTACGGCTTTGCGGAGATGGAGCCGGGACAGCGCGCCATGATCGCGGGCTCGACCCGAGTGTCGAACCCCGGCTGCTACCCCACCGGCTTCCTCGCCCTGATGCGGCCCCTGACCCGGGCCGGCCTGATCCCGGGGAGCATGCCGGTGACGGTCAACGCCGTGTCGGGCTATTCCGGCGGCGGCCGGACCATGATCGCCGAGTTCCAGAACAAGGACGCGGCCAACTACACCGAGACCGTGGTGCGCACCTACGGCCTGACCCTGCAGCACAAACACGTGGGCGAGATGCAGGTGCATGCGCACCTCAGCCACCCGCCGATCTTCGCCCCGAGCGTGGGCCGGTTCTACCGCGGCATGCTGGTGGAGGTGCCGCTGCACCTGTGGGCGCTGAGGGGCCATCCCTCGGTTCATCAGGTGCACGAGGTGCTGTGCCGGGCCTATGTCGACCAGCCTCTGGTCGACGTGGCCAGCCTGGAGGACGGCCATACGACGCTCGACGCCGAGATCCTGGCCGGAACCGACATGCTCAAGCTGTTCGTCTACGGCAACGAGCTGCGCGGCCAGGTGCGGCTGATCGCGGCGCTGGACAACCTCGGCAAGGGCGCCGCCGGCGCGGCGGTGCAGAACCTGAACCTCGTCACCGGCCGCCCGGAGACCGAGGGGCTGGTGCTTTAGCCATCGACGCCGGCAAGAAGGGTCAACACCAAGAACACCAAGCTCACCAAGAGGTCGCGTCTCCTTGGTGTGCTTGGTGAGCTTGGTGTCTCCTCTTCCTGCGCTTCGCGCCGGTCTGGACATCGAGGGGGCGGCGGCACTACATGCCGCCCATCATGGGTAAGACGCTTTACGACAAGATCTGGGACGCCCACGTCGTGGCCAATGAGGCCAACGGCGAGACGGTCCTGTACATCGACCTGCACCTGATCCACGAGGTGACCTCGCCCCAGGCCTTCGCCGGCCTGCGCGCGAACCATCGCCCGGTGCGGCGGCCCGACCTGACGCTGGCGGTGGCCGACCACAACATCCCCACCGAAGGCCAGGGCCTGGGCGTCGACGCGGTGGCGGACGAAGAGGCGCGCATCCAGCTGCAGACCCTCGCCCGCAACGTGAAGGCCAACGGCATCGAGTTCTTCCCCATGGGCGACGTGCGCAACGGCATCGTTCACGTTGTCGGGCCCGAGCAGGGCCGCACCCAGCCGGGCATGACCATCGTCTGCGGCGACAGCCATACCTCGACCCACGGCGCCTTCGGGGCCCTGGCCCACGGCATCGGCACCTCGGAAGTCGAGCACGTCTTCGCCACCCAGACCCTGCGCCAGAACAAGGCGAAGAACATGCGGGTGACCTTCGTGGGGACTCCGGTTCCCGGCGTCGGCGCCAAGGACTTCGCCCTGGCCATGATCGGCGAGATCGGCACGGGCGGCGGCACCGGCTCGGTAATCGAATACGCCGGCCCGGCGATCGAGGCCCTGTCGATGGAAGGGCGCATGACCCTGTGCAACCTGTCGATCGAGGGCGGGGCCAAGGCGGGCGTCATCGCTCCCGACGACAAGACCTTCGCCTACATCCAGGGCAAGCCCGGCGCCCCCAAGGGCGCGGCCTGGGGCATGGCGGTGGACTATTGGAAGACCTTCTTCTCCGATCCGGACGCCAGGTTCGACCGCGAGATCACCATCGATGTCTCCAAGCTCGACCCGACCCTGACCTGGGGCACCAGCCCCGAGGACACGATGCCTGTGACCGGGCGCGTGCCCGATCCGAACAGCTTCGCCACCGAGGACAAGCGCGCCTCCGCTCACCGGGCGCTGGAGTACATGGGCCTGACCGCCGGCCAGCCGATCGCCGAGGCCATGGTGCAGCGGGTGTTCATCGGCTCGTGCACCAACAGCCGCATCGAGGACCTGCGCCAGGCGGCGGTGGTGGTGAAGGGCGCCCTGGACAAGGGGCTCAAGGTGGCGGCCGGCGTGCGGGCGATGGTCGTGCCGGGCTCGGGCCTGGTGAAGGATCAGGCCGAGGCTGAGGGGCTCGACGCCCTGTTCACAGAGGCCGGCTTCGAATGGCGCGAGCCGGGCTGCTCGATGTGTCTGGGCATGAACCCCGACAAGCTGGAGCCCGGCGAGCGCTGCGCCTCCACCTCCAACCGCAACTTCGAGGGCCGCCAGGGCCGCGGCGGACGCACCCACCTGATGAGCCCGGCCATGGCCGCGGCGGCGGCGTTCGCGGGACGGATCGCCGACGTGCGGGAATTTCTGTGATGCAGAAGTTCGATCAGCTGACCGGCCCCGCCGCGCCCTTGCCGATGGCCAACATCGACACCGACCAGATCATCCCCAAACAGTTCCTCAAGACCGTGGAGCGCGAGGGCCTGGCCAAGGGCCTGTTCTACGACTTCCGCTTCGACTTCGACGGCAAGGAGAAGCCGGATTTCGTGCTGAACCGGCCGGCCTACAAGGGCGCCAAGATCCTGATCGCCGGCGACAATTTCGGCTGCGGCTCCTCGCGCGAGCATGCGCCCTGGGCGCTGATGGACTTCGGCGTGCGTTGCGTGATCTCCAGCTCCTTCGCCGACATCTTCAACAACAACTGCTACCAGAACGGCCTCCTGCCCGTGGTGCTGAAGCCCGACGAGGTGCACGCCCTGATGGGCGAGGCCAAGGGCGGCAACCACGTGTTCTCGGTGGACCTGGAAAGCCAGACGGTGACCGCGCCGTCCGGCCAGACCTTCCGCTTCGAGATCGACGCCGCGCGCAAGGAGAAGATGCTCAAGGGCCTGGACGCCATAGGCGAGACCCTGGAGCACGCCTCCGCCATCGACCGCTTCGAGGAGAAGCGGCGCATGACCCGCGCCTGGGAAACGGCCTGAGCCTAGAACTGGGGAATCCAATGATCGTACTGACCGGAACCGTCCGCATCGCGGCGGACAAGCTCGACCAGGCCCGCCCGGCGATGAAGGCGGTGATCGAGGCCACGCGCCAGGAGGACGGCTGCCTGTTCTACAGCTTCGGCGAGGACGTGCTCGATCCCGGCCTGATCGTGATCGCCGAAGCCTGGCGCGACGAGGCGGCCCTGGGCGCGCACCTCGGCAGTGCGCACTTCGCCGCCTGGCGCGAGGCCAACTCCGCCCTCGGCGTCACCGACCGCCAGCTGACCGTTTACGAGGCGGTTTCTTCCCGCCCGCTCTGAGAGTTCCGCATGACGCTTCCCAACCGCCCCACCTTGCTGCTCCTGCCCGGCGACGGCATCGGCCCCGAGGTCATCGCCGAGGTGCGCCGGGTGGCTGCCTGGATGAGCCAGCACGCGGGCCTTGAACTCGACATCGACGAACGCGCCTTCGGCGGCGCCAGCTACGACCTGCACGGAACGCCCCTGACCGAGGAGGCCAAGGAGCTGGCCATGCACTCCACCGCCGTGCTGATGGGCGCGGTGGGCGGGCCGCAATGGGCCGGCAACCCGCGCGACAAGCGGCCCGAGGCGGGCCTGCTGAACCTGCGCAAGGCGATGGACGCCTTCGCCAACCTGCGCCCGGCGATCTGCTTCGAAGCGCTGGCCGACGCCTCGACCCTGAAGCGCGAGATCGTCGCCGGCCTCGACATCATGATCGTGCGCGAGCTGACCAGCGGCGTCTATTTCGGGGCCAAGGGCATCGATAACGACACCCCAACCGGCGAGAAGCGCGGCTACGACCTGCAGGTCTATACCCAGAGCGAGATCGAGCGGGTGTGCCGCGTGGCCTTCGAACTGGCGCGGGGTCGTCGCAACAAGGTGACCTCGTGCGAGAAGTCCAATGTGATGGACTCCGGCCTGTTCTGGCGCGAGGTGGTCACGGCCCTGCACGCCGCCGACTATCCGGACGTGCAGCTGGAGCACATGCTGGCCGACAACGCCGCCATGCAGCTGGTCAAGAACCCCAAGCAGTTCGACGTGATCGTCACCGACAACCTGTTCGGCGACATCCTGTCGGACGAGGCCTCGATGCTGACCGGCTCGATCGGCCTGCTGCCCTCCGCCGCCCTGTCCAACCCCGGTAAGCCCGGCCTGTACGAGCCCGTGCACGGCTCGGCGCCGGACATCGCCGGCAAGGGCCTGGCCAATCCCCTGGCCGCGATCCTGTCGTTCGGCATGGCCCTGCGCTGGTCGCTCGGCCGCCCTGACCTGGACGAAAAGCTCAACGCGGCGGTCAAGGCGGCTCTGGACGCCGGCGTGCGCACCGGCGACCTCGGCGGCAAGGATGGCACCAAGGCCATGGGCGACGCGGTGCTGAAGGCGCTGGCGGGCTAGGTCCCGTCATGGCCTGGGGATAAGCTCGCCCCATGAGCCACAAGATCCTCGTCTTCTACGGGTCCTACCGGTCGGATCGGAAGGGCATCCGGCTGGCCGACTATCTGGTACGGGAACTGACGGCGCGGGGCGACGAGGCCGAGTTGATCGACGCCAAGGCCGTCGGCCTGCCGATGCTGGACCGCATGTACAAGGAATACCCCAAAGGCCAGGCGCCCGAGGCGCTGGAGATTCTGGCGGGCAAGATCAGGGCGGCCGACGCCTTCGTGTTCGTCACCGGCGAATACAACTGGGGCGTCCAGCCGGGGCTGAAGAACCTCACCGACCATTTCCTGGAGGAATTCTTCTGGCGGCCGGCGGCGATCGCCAGCTATTCGTTCGGGCGGCTGGCGGGGACGCGGTCGAGCTACGCCTGGCACAACACCCTGAACGAGATGGGCATGGTGGTGGTCTCCTCGACCCTGACGGTCGGCGGCATCCCGGCGACGCTGGATGAGAAGGGCAATCCCATCGGCGAGGGCGGCGAGGCGCTGAAGCACGCCTTCCCCCGCTTCGCCGACGATCTGCGCTGGTGGACCGAGGCGGCCAAGGCGCAGCGTGCGGTCAAGGCGCCGCCCTACTAGTGGTGGGTCTCGGCGGATATCTCTTCGAGGGTCTGGCCGACCTTCTTGGCCCCGTAGTCGTGGGCGATGTCGCCCAGCGAGAGGATGCCGACCAGCTGGCCGGCGTCATTGACGACGACGAGGCGGCGAAGCTGATGGGCGCCCATCCGCGCGGCGGCGTCGGCGAGGTTGTCGTCCTCGCGGCAGGTCTGCACGTCCTCGCTCATCACGGCGGAGACGGGCCCGTTGAGGTCGCCGCCCTCGGCCACCACGCGCAGCACGATGTCGCGGTCGGTGATCAGGCCGACCACCTTGCCGTTGTCGGAAACCGGCACGGCGCCCGTGTCGACGTCCTTCATGATCTTGGCCACAGCCTTGATCGTATCGGCCGGCTTGGCGACCGCGACTTGGGCGGTCATGGCGTCGCTTACGAGCATGGGATGGTCCTCGGGGGTTGAAAAGGTCGGCTAGACAACCCGCCGTCCTGAAGGGGGTTCCGGTTCCCGCCCAAGCTTTGCCGCAATCGGAGGTAGCTTAATGCCGCCAAGCCATCAGGGACGCCCGCGCCGATGAACGTCCCTCAACCCCGCGCCGTCCTGGCCGCCGTCCTGGCCTCCCTTGCATGGCCCGCCCTGGCGCAGGAGCCGCCCGTTCCCTCGCCCTCGACCCTGGTGGAGGAGGTGGAGGTGATCGGCCGCCTGCCGGGGCCGGCGCTGTGGCGGGTCTCCACGCCCACGTCGCAGATCTGGCTCTTCGCCCTGCCCGGTTCGGGCCTGCCGCGAGGCTTCAAGTGGAACGATGCACGAGTGGCCAAGGCGCTCGACGGCGCCCGGGAGCTGGTCCTGCCGCCGGTGGCCTCGGGCGGGTTCGGCGATCTGATGGCCCTGCTTCTCGACCCCGGGCACATCATCCATCTGCCCTCGGGCCAGACCGTGAGAAGCAACCTGCCCGCCGACCTGCGCGCCCGCTGGGAAGACGCGGCTCGGACCGTGGGTCAGGATGCGGCGCACTACGACCACTGGCGGCCGGTGATCGCCGCCCTGGCCCTGATGCTGGACGCCGACAAGAAGGCCCGGCTCGACCCATCCGGCGGCCGCGCCCAGCTTATGGCTCTCAGCCGCACGCTGCACGTCAAGGGGCGGCCCGTGGCCGGCTACCGCGCCATGGATCTGATCAAGGGTCTCGCGGACACGCCCGAGGCGGCTTCGCAGGCTTGCCTCCGCTTGGCCGTGGACACGGCGCAAACCACCCAGGACGATACGCTGAAGGCGGCCGAGGCCTGGGCCAGGGGCGACATCGACGCCGTCCGCGCCCGCAACGACCGCTCGGCCGAATGCCTGGGCGCCGTGCCGGAAGTGGTCAGGCTGCGCGACCGGGTCGCCGCCGACTCCGCCAAGAACTTGAAGGAGGAGCTGGGCAAGCCCGGCAAGGCGGTGGTGGCGGCCGATCTCGACACCCTGACCCGCAAGGGCGGGCTGCTGGACCAGCTCAAGGCCGAGGGGCTCGAGGTGATCGGGCCTGCGTGGCAATGACGGCGGAGGGTTTGCCCGTGAGAGCGATGCGATACGCCTTGGCCGCCGCCGCCTGCGCCGGCTTCTTGGCGCAGGCCGCCCACGCCCAGGAGGAGCCGCCGCCGCCCTCGCCCGCGACCCTGGTGGAGGAGGTGGAGGTGATCGGCCGCCTGCCGGGCCCGGCCCTGTGGCGGGTGTCGACCGAAACCTCGCAGATTTGGCTGATCGCCATGCCGCCGCAGGTTCCGCAGGACTTCCAGTGGGACCAGCGGCGCGTGGTGACGGCGCTGACCGGCGCGCGGGAGATGGTGCTGCCGCCCGGGTTCTCGATCGGCCTGCTCGACGGGGTGGGCCTGATGACCCTGGACCTGGGTCATCTGATCCATATGCCGCCCGGTCAGACGGTCCGCAGCCGAATGCCGCCGGACCTGAAGGCGCGGTGGGAGGAGGCGGCGAAGTCCGCGGGGCAGGATCCGGCCCATTACGACAAATGGCGGCCGGTATTGGCGGCGATGATGCTGGGGGGCGACGCCAGCAAGAATGCGAAATTCAAGGGCGCGGGTGTCGTCGCCATCGCCGGCAAGATGCACGTCAAGATTCATTCCCTCGCCACCTACAAGGCCATGGACCTCGTCAGGACCATACCCTCGATGTCGGAAGAGGCTGAACGGAGCTGTCTGACCGCTTCGATGGACATGGCCCTGAGCATTCAGGAGGATACGCTCAAACTTTCCCAGGCGTGGGCCAAGGGCGACCTTCAGACCCTGCGCACGCGCCGGTATCCCGCCGTGGAATGCCTGGCCAAAGTCCCTGGGGCGGACGCCCTGAACAGCCGCGCCGCCGCCGACTGGGCCAAGGAGCTGAAGGTCGATCTGGCCAAGCCCGGCAAGGTAGTGGTCGGGACCGATCTCGACACCCTGACCCGCAAGGGCGGTCTGCTGGACCAGCTCAAGGCCGAGGGCCTGGAGGTGATCGGCCCGGGCTATTGACGCCGGATCAGGCGATGGGCGCATAGGCCGTGGAGCTTGGCCCCATCGGATGCCAGATTTCGCCGCCGGCCGGTCCGACCGACATGAAGCCCCAGTCGCCGGAAACCGGGTCGCGGAAGGCGATGTCCATCAGGCCGTCGCCGTTGTAGTCGCCCGACGCGACGGCCGCATAGGCGGTCGAGGTCGGCCCCGCCGGATGCCAGGTTTGGCCGCCGCCTGGATGGGCGCTCATGAAGCCCCAGTCGCCGGTCACGGGGTTGCGGAAGGCGATGTCGGGGGTCCCGTCGCCGTTGAAGTCGCCGACGCCGATGGCAGCGTACTGGAGGGAGGTCGACCCCACCCCCCGCCAGACCTCGCCATGCGCCGGGTCCGCGCTCATGAAGCCCCAGTCGCCGGTGGCGGTGCTGCGGAAGGCGATGTCCGGCAGGCCGTCCAGATTGAAGTCGCCCACCCCAAGGACGGCGTAGCCGAGGGATGTCGGCCCGCCGGAATGCCAGGTTTGGCCGCCGCCTGGATTGGCGCTCATGAATCCCCAGTCGCCCGTGGACAGGCTGCGGAAGGCGATGTCGAGGACCCCGTCGCCGTTGAAGTCGCCGACGCCCACGGCCCCGTAGCCGGTGGAGGTCGGCCCCACGTCATGCCACGTTTCGCCGCCGCCGGGGTTCGCGCTCATGTAGCCCCAGGCGCCGGTGGCCAGTTGCCGGAAGGCGATGTCGGCGACGCCGTCGCCGTTGAAGTCGCCCACGCCGATGGCGCCATAGGCCGGGGAGGTCGGCCCGACCGGATGCCAGACTTCGCCGGAGGGCCCCGCGCTCATGAAGCCCCAGTCGCCGGTCGCCATGTTGCGGAACGCCAGTTCCGAGGCGCCGCCGCCGGAATAGGCGGCCAGGGCGGGCGCGAAGATGAAGTCGGCGGCCGTCAGGTTGAACAGCTGCACGCCTTTCAGCGTGACCGAATTCCACGGATTCCTTCCGGTCGTGTCGAGAGTGTCCTGGCCGAGCATGAGCACGGCGTCGGCGCCGTCCTGGTGCGCCAGGGCCAAGACCTGTTGCAGGCTGGTCAGGCCAAAGGCGGAGACGTCGAGCCGGTCGCCCTGTGCGTGGCTGAAATCGGTGATCGTGTCGGCCCCATGGTCGATCTGCCAGAAATAGTCGGGGTCGACCCCGTCGGGCTTGAAGGTGAACACGTCCGCGCCCAGGCCGCCGGTAAGAATGTTCTTCGCGCCGTTGCCGGTAAGGACGTCGTCGAAGGATGAGCCGATCAGGCCGGTCTGGCTGATCAGGGTGTCATGGCCTGCGCCGATGGTGTCCTGGGCCTGGCCTTGCAGGGCCAAGCTGACCCGTACGCCGGTCGCGGCCTGGGCGTAGGACACGACGTTGGCGCCGCCGTAGGCCGCCCAGTTGTCCTGCGGCCCGGAGATCAGGTCGTCGCTAGCGGTGGAGACGTAGATCGCCGTCACGCCGTAGAGAAGGGCGAAATCGTTCTCCGTGACGTGGCCGGTCGAAAGGACCACCTTCTGGTCATCGACGCCGTCGCCGCTCGTGTCCGCGTAGACCACGCCGCCGCCGCCCGGGTTATTGATGATGGTGATGCGCGGGCCGCCGAAGTCGAGGGTGTCCACGCCGCTCTGGAAATCGGTGATGGTGTCGAAATTGACCAGCGACGGGTCGTCCGGCGACCCTAAGGCCGCGGTCACGATCTGAAAGATGTCACGCCCGGCGCCGCCCGTGAGGGTGTTGGAGCCTGAGGTGGTGGTCAGCATGTCGTCGCCGGAGCCGCCGATCAGGGTGTCGTGGCCGCCGCCCCCCGCCTGAAGCGATACTGAGGTGGTGAGGCCGGCGGCCGTCAGCACGTCGTCGAATGGCGAGCTGGCGTTGAGAGCCTCGATCGACTGCAAGGTGATCGTGCGCCCGCCGCCGATATCTTGCGCGACGCCATCGAGGCTCAGGTCGAGATGGATGGCGTGGCTGTCGGATGACACCGTGGCAAGGTCCCGGCCCGGACCGCCGTCGAGAACGTCCGAGCCGCCAGTGGATATGAGCTGGTCGTCGCCGCCTCCGCCGTGCAGCACGTCGTCGCCCGGTGCGATCGGCGTGATGCCGCCGAAGTCGCCGTCGAGGACGTCGTTGCTCGCGCCCCCGACGAGAGTGTCGTTGCCTGCGCCGCCGAGAAGGGTGGACGGCTGGTCGCCGGCGTACAGATGGTCGTCGCCGTCCCAGCCCCAGATGGTCGTTGGGTTGGCCCCGCCGAACAGCACGTCCGTCTGGCCCGTGCCGTAGCCGCCGAAGTCGATGCCGAACAGTGAGACGCTGTCGCCGTCGGATACGGAGAGATCGGTTCCTGAGAGGTACGAGTCCTGCACGGTGATCAGGCCGGGCAGGCCTTGGACAGAGACGTAGCTGACGCCGTGCACGGCGAAGTCCGACCCGATCACGCTGCCGTGGGTGACTTCGACCTCGTGCCCAGGCCCCAATCCGGTGAAGACGAGCTGATCCTGGCTCGAATGGAAGTCGGTGATCGTGACCTGCCCGAACGAGAGGCCGAAGACGAACTGATTGTGGCCGCCCCCGCCCGTCAGGGTGTCGTCGCCCGTCCCGCCGTCGATGACGTCGTCCGCGGACGTTCCGGTCAGGACGTCGTTTCCGGGCGTTCCTGTGATCGTCGCCAAAGCTCAAGCCCCCACTCGGGGAGCAGACACTCGACGCCGGAGCCTTCAGCGCTAGCCCTGCGCTATGGCGACAACGGAACCGGGCGCCCGTCTCCCCTCGGCCGCCCTCGCCAGTTAAACCAACCTGAGGTTGTTTGTCACCAGGGCGCAGACGGTCAAGCCGCACCGCCCTCCCTCGCCCAAAAGCCGCCGCAGTGACCCTGCCGCCCTTGCGAAATGGGCCTCGAAGGCGTAACTGCACGCCTCCCTCATCATCTAGGAGAATTGCGATGGGTTACCGGGTGGCCGTTGTCGGCGCCACGGGCAATGTGGGCCGCGAAATGATGGCGATCCTGGAGGAGCTCGAGTTCCCCCTGGACGAGATCTATGCCGTGGCGTCGCGCAAATCCATCGGCATCGAAGTCGCCTACGCCGATCGCCTGCTGAAGTGCCAGGACTTGGAGCAGTTCGACTTCTCCAAGGTCGACATCGTGCTGATGTCGGCGGGCGGCGAGGTGTCCAAGGCCTGGTCGGAGAAGATCGGCGCCCAGGGCCCGGTGGTGATCGACAATTCCTCGGCCTGGCGCATGCACCCGGACGTGCCGCTGATCGTGCCCGAGGTGAACCCGGACGCTGTCGAAGGCTTCCGCAAGAAGAACATCATCGCCAACCCCAACTGCTCCACCGCCCAGCTGGTGGTGGCGCTGAAGCCGCTGCACGACGAAGCGCGCATCAAGCGCGTGGTGGTCTCGACCTACCAGTCGGTGTCGGGCGCGGGCAAGGCCGGCATGGACGAGCTGTGGAACCAGACCAAGGCCATCTACGGCCTCGGCGACGCCACGCCCAAGAAGTTCACCAAGCAGATCGCCTTCAACGCCATTCCGCACATCGACGTGTTCCTCCCCGACGGTTCGACCAAGGAGGAATGGAAGATGACGGCCGAGACGCAGAAGATTCTCGACCCGAACATCCAGCTGACCGCCACCTGCGTGCGCGTGCCGGTGTTCGTGGGCCACTCGGAGTCGGTGAACATCGAGTTCCACTCGCCGCTGGACGAAGACGAGGCCCGTGAGATCCTGCGCGACTCGCCCGGCGTGGTGGTGCTCGATAAGCGCGAGGACGGCGGCTACATCACCCCCGTCGAATGCGCCGGCGAGTTCCCGGTCTACGTCAGCCGGATCCGCAAGGACCCGACGGTGGAGCACGGCCTGAACCTGTGGTGCGTGTCGGACAACCTGCGCAAGGGCGCGGCGCTCAACGCCGTGCAGATCGCCCAGCTGCTGCACGAGCGCGGGCTGATCGAGCGCGCTGACGCCTGACGCCTGACGGCGTCAGGCTGATTCTTGTTGGGCTACCGCGCTGCGCGCTACTTGAGCCCGTTTGTTGGGCTACCGCGCTGCGCGCTACTTGAGCCCGTTTGTCTGGGCTACCGCGCTGCGCGCTGCTTGAGCCCGGGATCCGAGCCAGCTCTGAACGTTTGTCCCAGAACAAACCATCCGCTCGCATAACGCGTTATCCCGTGTAACCCGTTGTTATGACTTCCCGGAGATAACGGCCCATCCGCTTTGGGGGCGGGCGTACGGGGGTTCGGGGGCTTGCCGAACAGCGATCAAGGGGTGTTGCTCGACATCATCCGCCGCTTGGAAGAGCGGTTGGACCAGGAGCAGCGCGCCCGTGAGGAAGCCGAGGCCCTGGGCGCCATGGGCCTGCGCGAACTCTACGAGCGCCAGCAGGTCCTGGGTCTGCTCGAGGCCATCGCGGCGGCCGCCAACGGCGAGCAGCCGCTGGAAGACACCCTGCGCTTCGCCCTCGGCCGAATCTGCGATTTCATGGGCTGGGCGGTGGGGCACGTCTACTGGGTCGACCGCGACCAGCAGCGTCTCTACTCGTCGGGCATCTGGCACGGGGTCGACCGCGCCGAGCGCGACGATTTCCGCCGCAACACCGGCGAGGTCCAGTTGTGGCGCGGGCGCGGCCTGCCCGGGCGGGTGCTGGAGTCGGGCGAACCGGTCTGGGTCCCTGATGTGACGGTGGACGAAAACTTCCCGCGCCGCGCCAGCGCCGGGCGCTGCGGCCTGCACGCCGCCTTCGCTTTCCCGGTGCTGATCGCCCAGGACGCCGCGGCGATCTACGAATTCTTCTCGCTGGAAGTGGCCCAGCCCGACGCCGCGGTGCTGCGGGCCATGGCCCAGATCGGCGCGGTGCTTGGGCGGGCCATCGAGCGCAAGCGGGCCGATGAGCTGCTGCACGAACAGGTGGCCGAGGCCCAGGCCGCGCGCCGCACGGCCGAGGCGGCGAGCCGCGCCAAGTCGGACTTTCTGGCGGTGACCAGCCACGAGGTGCGCACGCCGCTGAACGCGGTGCTCGGCCTCGCCGAGGCCTTGAAGAGCGAGCCCTTGACTGGGCGCCAGGCGACGCTGGTGGAGGGCGTTCTGGACGCCGGCGCCATGCTGCTGCGCCTGCTCAACGCGGTGCTCGACGTGACCCGCATCGAGAGCGGGCAGATGGCGTTGGACATCCAGGCCTTCGACCTCAACCGCTGCGTCGAGACGGTGGTCGAGATCTGGCGCCCGCGCGCCGACGAGAGGGCCGTGGCTCTGACCCTGAGGGCGGACGCCCTGCCTGGCGAGCACGGCCTCCTGTCCGACCGCGGCAAGATCGAGCAGGTGCTGGTCAACTTCATGTCCAACGCCCTCAAGTTCACTCCGGTGGGCGGCCGCATCGAGGTGCGCCTGATCTGGCGCGGCGCGGACGGGGGCGGCCATGGCGTCAGACTGGAGGTGTCCGACCAGGGGCCTGGCGTGCCGATCGCCGACCGTGAGCGCATCTTCCAGCCGTTCGAGCAGACCGCCGCCGGCCGCGAGCACGGCGGCGCGGGGCTGGGCCTGTCGATCTGCGCCGGCCATGCGGCCCTGCTGGGCGGGACCATAGGCGTCGAGAGCGCGCCGGGCGGCGGCGCGCGGTTCTGGATCGAGTTCCCCGCCGAATTCGCCGCCGCCGACCAGCAGGCGCGGGCCGCCGCGCCGCCCGCGTTCATTCCCGAGCCCATCATGCTGTCCGGCGCCCCGACCGCCGACCCGGCCGCCCTGCGCATTCTGGCGGCCGAGGACCACCCGGCCAACCGGATGGTGCTGCAGGCCCTGCTCGAACCCCTGGGCGTGGCGATGACCTTCGTCGAGAACGGGCGCGAGGCGGTGGAGGCGGTGAGCCGCGCCGGCTTCGACCTGGTGCTGATGGACGTGAACATGCCGGTGATGGACGGGGTCAGCGCCCTGGCCGCGATCCGGGCGCTGTCGGGGCGCCCCGCGACCACCCCCGTGCACATGGTCACCGCCAACGTCTTCGAGGAGGACGTGCAGCGCTATCTCGCCGCCGGCGCCGACGGCGTGTTGAAGAAGCCGATCGACGTGCGCCAGCTGTTCGCCCTGGTCGAACGCAGCAACGCCCTCAGGGCGGCGCCGGACATCCCCGAGCTGCGGACGGCCTAAGCCCCTGGCGGCGGTGCGCGGCTTCTGGCTAGCTGCGCGGCGTCAACCGCTCTTCAGGGGGAACGCCATGGCCCATGTGCCGCATCCGCAGATCGCCGCGCGCAAGGAACAGGGCGTCGCCACGATCGCCCGGGAGCTGACCGGGTTCAACGGCTGGCTCGCGGTGAAGATCACCAACTCCGTCGGCACCATGTGGTGCGCCTACGCCTTCGCCATCCTGGCCTTGATCAGCCTGCCGGAAGCCATCAAGTCCGGCACCGCCGCCCTGATCGCCTGGATCGCCCAGACGTTCCTGCAACTGGTTCTGCTGTCGATCATCATGGTCGGGCAGAAGGTCTCCGCCGCGGCCTCCGACAAGCAGGCCAACCAGACCTACAAGGACGCCGAGGCGCTTCTGGAGATCAACACCGAGATGCACAGGCTGCTGGAGGCCAACACCACCCTCACCGAGGAGATCCACGCGGTCCTGAATACGTCCGGGAGCCCCAAGACGAAGCCCGCCGCCGCCAAGCCTAAAGGCAAGAGTACAGCGCCTCGATCAGGCGGCGCGAGCGGGGGTCGCCGATCAGGTAAGCGCTCTGGCGGTTCATGACATAGGCGAAGCTCAGCCGCCGCTCGGGGTCGGCGGCGGCGCAGGACCCGCCCCATCCGGAGTGGCCGAAGGCATGGGCTGACGGCCCATAGATGCCGATCCCCTCGTTGCGCAGGAAGCCCGCGCCCCAGCTCAAGGTGAAGGGCAGCACCCGGTCGGGGCCCTGGATGCGGCTCCTGGCCGCTTCGAGCGCCAGGCCGGGCGGCAGCACCTCGCGCCCGTCCAGTTCGCCGTCGCAGGCCAGCACCGCCATGGCGCGGGCCAGGGCCAGGGCGGTGGCGTGGCCGTTGGCGCCGGGGCTCTCCACCTCGCGCCAGCGCCGCACGTCGCGTGATCCCACCGAGGCCCAGGGGACCAGGAAGGCCAGCCGCCGCGCCTCGGTGATCTCGCCGAGGTCGGGCATGGCCGGGGGGCGCTGCACCTGGCACACGCGCGGGTCCTCGCTCTCCGGCAGGCCGATCCACAGGTCGAGGCCGAGGGGTTCGGCCAGGTCCTCGCGCAGGGCGCGGCCGAGGGTGCGCCCGTCCGCCCGGCGGAACAGCTCGCCGGCCAGATAGCCGAAGGTCATCGGGTGGTAGCCGGAGGCCGAGCCCGGCGGCCACAGGGGTTCGGCCGTCTCGAGCTGATGCACCACCGCGTCCCAGTCGAGCCAGATGTCGGGGTCCAGCGGCCCGCGCAGTCCCGCCAGCCCGGC
>Ga0265327_10002375_pt1 | contig 20034 bp, 15 predicted proteins | sample 41621metaG_FD_202089 | JGI IMG/M metagenome (GOLD analysis project Ga0265327, IMG submission 202089) | Rhizosphere microbial communities from Carex aquatilis grown in University of Washington, Seatle, WA, United States - 4-16-21 metaG | ecosystem: Host-associated > Plants > Roots > Rhizosphere...
GTAGTACTTGGATATTTTCTCGGATATTTTGTTGTGGCTTATGTATTGCTGCCACTTTATTACAGACTTAACCTTACTTCAATTTACAATTATTTAGATCAGCGTTTCGGCAAGAATGCGTATAGAACAGGAGCATTGTTTTTTATTCTTTCGCGAACACTTGGAGCTACACTTCGTCTTTATCTTGTGATCAATGTTTTGCAACTTTTTATATTGGATGAAATGGGTGTACCCTTTCATTTCACGGCTGTGATTATATTAGTGATGATCTTATTGTACACATTTAAGGGAGGAGTGAAAACGATTGTATGGACAGATACGTTGCAAACCTTTTTTATGTTGTTGGCTTTAGTGGTGAGTTTATTTTATATCATGAATGATCTTGGCTTAACATTTTCATCAGCCGTAAAACAATTGAATGATCATGGATATTCAGAAATGTTTAATCTCAACTTGAATGATAAAAAATATTTTCTTAAGCAAATCATTGGAGGAGCATTTATCACTATTGCGATGACAGGGCTCGATCAGGAGATGATGCAAAAAAACATCAGTGTAAAAACATTAGGAAACTCACAAAAAAACATGATTACTTATAGTACAGTAATGGTGTTTGTAAACCTGTTGTTTTTATTTCTTGGAGGGTTATTGTATTTGTTTGCAGCAAACAAAGGATTGACTGTAAAAGGGGATGATTTGTTTCCTACAATTGCCTTGAAATATTTACCCGGAGCAGTTTCCGTCATTTTTATCATCGGTTTGATATCTGCATTGTTTCCCTCTGCTGATGGGGCAATTACTGCATTAACATCTTCTTTCTGTTTGGATATTTTGGGGATTCAGCAAAATGAGAAATTGAGTGATAAACAAAGGTCTATTACTCGGAAAACAGTTCATTTATCTTTTGCATTTATCTTTTTGTTATTTGTTTTTTTCTTCAAAGAATTAAATAATAAATCCATCATTTCTATTTTGTTGGATGTTGCCGGATACACCTATGGTCCTTTACTTGGATTGTTTTCATTTGGTATTTTAACAAAGAGAATCCTAAATGATAAATGGGTAACAGCCATTTGTATTACCGCACCAATTTTGTGTTATATTTTTCAAACAAATACATCAACTTTTTTTGGTGATTATCAAATTGGAATTGAAATGCTCATCATCAACGGAGCATTAACTTTTGCGGGATTATTTATGATTAGTAAAAGGAAAATTAACTGATAGCAGCCACTAATTTAGCAATCAGGCTTGGATCTTTTTCAATAGCGTTTCCAACAACAATAATATCAGCTCCGGCATCACATGCAGCTTTTGCAGCTTCGGGAGTTCTTATTCCTCCTCCAACAAAAATTGGAGCACTTACACTATTTCTTACTTCACGAATCAGTTTTTCGGGTATAGGAAATTTTGCTCCGCTTCCTGCATCCATATAAATAATTTTTAATCCTAGCATTTCACCTGCCATTGCTGTGGTTGCTGCAATAGCAGATTTATCTGCCGGAATCGGAACGGTATTACTAATGTATGAAACGGATGTAATATTTCCACCATCAATAAGCATATAACCTGTAGGAATTACTTCCAACTTGCTTTGTTTTAAACTTGGCGCGGCAAGCACATGTTTGCCGATTAGCAGATCAGGATTTCGTCCTGAGATAAGAGAAAGAAATAATATGGCATCAGCATCTTTGCTGATTTGCATTACACTTCCCGGAAACAATAAAACAGGAATCTTAGTATGAGATTTTATCAGACTCACGCATTGCTCAAAAAAACCATTCGTGATCAGACTACCACCAACCAATATCAGATCAGCTTTAGCATCATTGCATGTTTTACAAGTATCTACGAGCTGTTGCTCACCTGTAACACTATCAGGGTCTATCAAAACTGCCAACAACTTTTTGCCGTTGCCTTTGTTATCAAGTATGTAGTTTAAAATTTTATTTTTCAAAGCTAAAATGTAGTAAAAAAAGGACAAGCAGTTGATTTTTAAACGCTTTATCTTTTCTGTAAATCCTAGGCAAATAAACAACTTTTTATATAAATATTTTCTTATTCACAGCTAAACGTTCAGCAGTATCTAAGGAAAATATTTTTTATGTGATGCACATGTGGAAAATGAGATTTGATTTAAAAAATTAATGAGAGCACTTTTGGATAAAAACTCCCTAAGATTTTTTTAAGGATTAGTTAACGATACCGAAACATAATAGAATAATTATACAATATCATTAAAACCCATTAGTAAACCATGAGCAACAAAACTACCAAAAAGAATGAAGCTAAAGGACTTCGCATCGATCGTTTCTTTACAAAAGAAGGACTCAGTCCTTTCGACATGTTCGAATATGATTACAGAACATCTGTAATTAAAAACCCGAATGGAACGAAAGTGTTTGAAATGACAAATGTAGAAGTTCCGAATAGTTGGAGTCAAGTTGCAACAGATGTGTTGGCGCAAAAGTATTTTCGTAAAGCGAGCGTTCCTCAGCCGGATGGAACAAAAGGAAGCGAATCATCGGTAAAGCAAGTTGCACATCGTATGGCAGATTGTTGGATGCAATGGGGAGAAAAATATAATTACTTCGATTCGAGAGATGATGCTCAAGTCTTTTATGAAGAGTTGGTATATATGATCATTGGTCAGTATGCTGCACCAAATTCACCGCAATGGTTTAATACAGGTTTGCACAGCTCATATGGTATTACAGGAAAACCTCAAGGACATTATTTTGTAAATCCTAAAAACGGTAAATTAGAAAAATCAACTTCTGCTTATGAGCGCCCTCAACCTCATGCTTGCTTTATTTTATCTGTAGAAGATGATTTAGTGAACGAAGGTGGTATCATGGACTTGTGGGTTCGTGAGGCACGAATATTTAAATATGGTTCAGGTGTTGGCACCAACTTTTCTCGCATTCGCGGAGCAAACGAAAAACTTTCAGGAGGAGGTACATCATCAGGTTTGATGAGTTTCTTGAAAATTGGTGATCGTGCTGCAGGAGCAATAAAATCAGGTGGTACTACAAGACGTGCAGCTAAAATGGTTTGTCTTGATTTAGATCATCCTGAAATTGTGGAGTTCATCAACTGGAAAAAAAATGAAGAGAAAAAAGTTGCCGCGTTAATTGCTGCAGGATATCCAAGTGATTATGAAGGTGAAGCTTATGCAACAGTTTCAGGTCAAAATTCAAATAACTCTGTTCGTATTCCAAATTCATTTTTTAAAGCTTTAGAAGAAGGAAAAGATTGGGAAATGATTGGCAGAAGCAATGGAAAAGTGATGAAAACAATTCCTTCAAAAGAAATGTGGGATATGATTGCTGATGCTGCTTGGGCTTGTGCAGATCCAGGTGTACAATACGATTCAACCATTAATGAATGGCATACTTGTCCTGAAGGAGGAAGAATCAATGCTTCTAATCCTTGCAGTGAATACATGTTTTTGGATAACACAGCATGTAATCTTGCATCATTAAATTTAATGAAGTTTTTTAATCCTGAAACTTTAGAATTAGATGTTAAAGCATACGAACATGCTTCACGTTTGTGGACTATGGTGCTTGAAATTTCTGTATTGATGGCGCAATTCCCTTCAAAAGAAGTTGCTCAACTATCATATGAATATCGCACACTAGGATTAGGATACGCCAATCTTGGAACTTTATTAATGGTTGCAGGAATTCCTTACGATTCACCTAAAGCTTATGCTCTTTGTGGTGCATTAACAGCCATTTTAAATGGTGTTGCTTATCAAACATCTGCAGAGATGGCTCAATACCTTGGTCCATTTGCAAAGTATGAAGAAAATAAGGAGCATATGCTTCGTGTAATGCATAACCATCGTTTTGCTGCGTACAATGCAACCCCCGAAACATATGAAGGATTAACTGTAAAACCTGTTGGAATTGATCCAAAATATTGCCCTGATTATTTATTGAAAGCTGCTTGCGATTCGTGGGATAAGGCTGTTCAAATGGGAGAAAAATTTGGTTACCGTAATGCGCAAGCTACTGTTATTGCACCTACCGGAACAATTGGTTTGGTAATGGATTGCGATACTACCGGAATTGAACCTGACTTTGCCTTAGTGAAATTTAAAAAACTATCCGGTGGAGGTTATTTTAAAATCATCAATCAATCTGTTCCTCTTGCATTAAAAAATCTTGGATATTCAGAATCAGAAATTGATGCGATTATTCATCATGCTACCGGTTCGGCAACTTTAAAAAATGCTCCTCATATCAATTATGAATCACTTGCGTTCCGTGGATTTACAGCTGAAGAAATTGAAAAATTAGATAAAGGTGTTGCCGGTGCATTTGAAATTGGGTTTGCATTTAACCAATGGGTTGTTGGTGAAGAATGTTTGCAACGCTTAGGTTTTACTGCTGACGAATACAACAGTCCGAAATTTAATTTACTTAGAAAATTAGGATTTACCAAAACAGAGATCGAAGAAGCGAACGATTTTATTTGCGGAACAATGACAGTAGAAGGTGCTCCATTTTTGAAAGAAGAACATCTTCCAGTTTTTGATTGTGCAAACAGATGTGGTTCAAAAGGCGAACGATACATAGCTGCTCAAGGTCATATTAGAATGATGGCGGCTGCACAACCATTTTTAAGTGGTGCAATATCAAAAACAATTAATCTTCCAAATGAAGCAAGCGTTGACGATATTAAGGATTGCTATTATTTAAGTTGGAGTTTAGGATTAAAAGCAAATGCATTGTATCGTGATGGTTGTAAATTATCTCAACCATTAAGCAATAAATCGGATGTGAAAGAAGAGGAAGAATTGCAAGATGCTGTTGAGCAAGTTTTAGGTGAAGACGCTCACAAACCGGTAAATGAGTTAACCGCAGAGCAAGTAATTGAAGCGGCACAAGCTATTTTAAATAAGAGCTTGGATACATCATTCAAGAGTCGTTTAGCAGGAGTTGTTGCTCGTAAAGCATTACCAGGAAAGCGCAGTGGGTTTACACAAAAAGCAGTGATTGGCGGACAAACAATATTTGTTCGTACAGGAGAATATGAAGACGGAACATTGGGAGAAATATTTGTTGATCTGCATAAAGAAGGAGCAACACTTCGCTCATTGATGAACTGTTTCTCAATAGCAGTTTCACTTGGATTGCAATATGGTGTTCCATTAGAAGAGTTTGTAGAGAAATTTACTTTCACACGTTTTGAGCCTGCGGGTATTGTAGTTGGACATGATAATATCAAGAACTCTACTTCTATTGTAGATTATATTTTCCGCATGTTGGGATTTGAATATATTGGAAGAGAAGATTTAGTTCATGTTCCACCAACAGAAACACAACGAAATAATCTGGCGGCAAATCAACAAAAAGTTGCCTCTCAGGCAGCTGTAAATGCACCAATGCCATCATCTATCAAACCAATTCCTGTTTTAGTTGAAAAAACTTCGTCAGTTGGTGAAGCATCAGGTGCCAATCAGGTAACAGAATACTTAAAAAGCATGGGTGATTCACCAGCTTGCCCAAGTTGCGGACATATTACCATTCGCAGCGGAGCTTGTTTTAAATGTTTGAATTGCGGAACTCAAACAGGTTGTAGTTAGTCCACACTAATTCCCTCCACGTGTGGGGAGGAAATTTTATTATATATACAAAGTCCCTCATCAAATAAGTTGAGGGATTTTTTTTTATGCATTCAAAACGATTCTGAAAGTTGTTCCTTTATCAGGAGAAGATTCTTTTACAAAAATTTTCCCATTATGATAATCTTCAATGATTCGTTTTGCAAGGGAAAGTCCTAAACCCCAACCGCGTTTTTTAGTGGTGAATCCCGGTTTAAAAACAGTTTTGAACTTTGAAGAGGCCATCCCTTTACCTGTATCACAAATATCGATGATCACTTTCTCTGCTTCACTTTTAATTTTCATACATATTTTCCCCTCACCTGTCATGGCATCAATAGCATTCTTACATAAATTTTCGATGACCCATTCAAATAAAGGAATATTCATTAGTGCTGTTGTTTCAGGTTCATCGTTGATTAATTCAAACACAACTTTTTCTGAAACTCGTGGTTTTAAATAAGCAATGGAATTATCTAAAACTGAAGAGATATTTTCAGGTTTTAAATCTGGTGCAGAACCAATTTTTGAGAATCTTTCAGTAATGCGTTCTAAGCGTTTCACATCATTTTCAAGTTCAACCAACAATTCTTCCTGAGCAACTTTTTCTGTTTCACGAATTAAATTTATCCAAGCACTTAGAGATGAAATTGGAGTGCCCAATTGATGTGCAGTTTCTTTGCTCATACCCACCCATACTTGATTCTGTTCGGATTTTCGGGAGGCACTAAAAGCAAAATAGGAGATCAAAATAAAAATAGCGATGATACTTAATTGATAATATGGGTATTGCTTTAACTGTGTGAGAATGATAGAATTTTTATAGTACAAATAATTATAATGATGATTTTTTTCGTCATATAAAATTTTTATCGGCTCGTGCTGCGCCATCATAATTTGTAATTGCTCGGCAATATATTTTTCATCATTCGCTTTCACCGAATCCAGATTCCTACTCGAAATATATTTCCCCTTATCATCAACAAGAATTGTGGGAATGGTTTCATTATCTTTAATAATGTCTAACAAGAAATTAAAATCGCCCTCCGATTTCAATAAAGCTTTTGTAGCATTTGCCCAAAGCAAAACTTTTTTCTCTTCTTCGTGCGCAAGCTTTTGCACCAAGCGATTGGTGTACCATAAAGAAATAATTCCGATGCAAACAGCTGTTAAAAACAGAATGCGCTTCCACCATAATTTTTGTGTATATAAAATCATTTAGCCAAATATACTGATATTCGTGTGTTATTATAAAATTTGAAATTTGCAATTATTTTTAACACAAATTACACGAAGAAGGAATTATAAATTAAGGCACTAATTTTTGCTTTGTGTTTTTAAATATAAATTACTTTGTGTTCTTCGTGTTAAAAACTCATAATAATAATCAAAACGAACAATGCTAATAAATATTGAGTGGGACAAAAAAATGTTTTCGGTAGACTTAAATAAAGCTTTGGATATTTCTATTCCATTGCGTTCAGGAGAAAAGAATCCCAATGCATTTGGCATACAGCATCCGCAGTTTGATCCATTTAAATTTGAGAATATTATTTTAAGTGTTGCTCAAGGAGGAAGCGTGAATTGTGAAAACCTATTGATCAATGCACATGGAAACGGAACACATACCGAATGTGTAGGACATATTTCGAAAGAAAGAATAACCATCAATCAATGTTTAACAACTTTTTTTTCAATGGCACAATTAATTTCTGTTGAAGCAGAAAACAATATCATCACAAAAAAAGTTGTCGAAAAATTTTTGAATGAATCTGTTGAGTCGCTCGTTATTCGGACTCTTCCAAATGATAGAAATAAACTCACTAAAAAATATTCAGGCAATAATCCAACTTATTTAGAAGCAGAATTGTGTGAGTGGTTAAGAGAAAAAAATATCAAACATTTATTAATCGACCTGCCTTCAGTTGATGCAGAAGAAGATGGTGGCGAATTGGCTGCACATCATGCATTTTGGAATTATCCCACACAACCAAGAATGAATGCAACCATCACCGAAATGATTTTTGTTGATGATAAAATCAAAGATGGAATGTATTTACTCAATATTCAAATTGCTTCGATAGAAAGTGATGCAAGCCCGAGCAAACCGGTTTTGTATGAATTGAAGTTTAATAATTTATTTTGATTTAATTCTTTATAGATGAAAGATTCTAAGCTCATTCTTTTTCTGTTATTTTTCTGTTCGAGCACAAAAATATTTTCACAAAATACTCCAGTCATTCAATGGCAAAAGAGTTTTGGGGGAACAATGAATGAGAGTTTTTATTCAATAAAACAAACTACTGATGGAGGTTTTATTGCAGCAGGAAGAACGAATTCAATAGATGGAGATATCAATGGATTTAATATTGGAGGATCATCTTCATATTATAATCCTGATTGGTGGATAGTAAAATTAAATTCAACAGGAAGTATTCAATGGCAAAAATGTTTAGGAGGTTCAGGTTCTGATCAGGCATGGTCGGTTGAACAAACTACTGATGGAGGATATATTGCTACTGGAGAGACTTCTTCAAACGACAGCAATGTATCAGGTAATCATGGAGCATATGATGTTTGGGTAGTAAAACTAAACACAACAGGAAATATTCTATGGCAAAAATGCTATGGTGGATTAGCAGAGGATTATGGAAGTTCCATTGATCAAACAAAAGACGGAGGATACATTATTGCAGCTTTTACTGCTTCAAATGACAGCTTAGTTAAGGGAAATAATGGAATGTATGATTATTTTATCATCAAAATTGATTCAGTTGGAAATACACAATGGCAAAAATGTTTAGGCGGTTCAAGCATAGATTTTGCGCGTTCAATTCAACAAACTTTTGATACCGGATATATTATTCTTGGGCACACACTTTCAAACGACAGTAATGTTTCAGGTAATCATGGGAATTGGGATTTTTGGGCAGTAAAGTTAAATTCCATTGGAAATATTCAATGGCAAAAATGTTTAGGAGGATCAATGTTAGATCAGGTTGGGTCAATTCAACAAACAAAAGATGGGGGATATATTGTTGTTGGCAGCACAAGCTCTAATGACAGTAATGTGACAGGAAATAATGGAGGTGTATTTGATTGTTGGATTGTAAAGTTAAGTTCAGGTGGAAGTATTCAATGGCAAAAATGTTTAGGTGGATCAGGTGACGATGATGGATTCTCAATTCAACAAACTACTGATAGTGGATATGTTGTTGCAGGAATTACAAATTCAAACGACAGCAATGTTTTTGGAAATAATGGGAGTTATGATTGCTGGATAGTAAAGTTAAATTCTACTGGAAATATTCAATGGCAAAAATGTTTGGGAGGATCAGGAAATGATGAAGCTTACTCTATCAGGCAAACTTCAGATGGGGGATATATTGTTGCCGGAACGACAAATTCAAATGATAGCAATGTGTCTGGGAATCATGGTGGATATGATTGTTGGGTAGTGAAATTATCAGCAGTAACAACTGGAATTTCGGAAATAGATAACAACTTTTTTTCAGCTATTTATCCAAATCCTAATGATGGAAATTTTATAATCGAAAATACATTCAAACAAAATTTAAATGTTAATTTTACTCTGATAAATGTTCTTGGGAAACATGTTTGGAGCAATACTTATGAGATGCATTCAGGAAAGAACTCAACAACTGTAAACACAAATTTTCTTCCAACAGGAATGTATTTTTTACATATAGAAGATGAATCAAAACAAATTAGTGAAGTAAAAAAAGTTGTAGTGAAGTAAAGAATATTTTTTTCTGTTCATAAAGTTATCTTTGCGCCTGCCTGCCGGTAGGCAGGTTCTTTGCGCCTCTGCGTTAAAAAATTTATGATAGAAGAAGAAATAGAAGATTTAGAACCACAGGAAGAACAAGAACTGTTTGAGCATTTTCGTTTTGAAATTACTGCCGGAACAAAACCCATTCGGATTGATAAATATTTAGCGAATAGTATTCAAAATGCATCGCGAAGTAAAATTCAAAATGCTATTGATGCCGAGAGTGTGTTGGTAAATGAGAAGCCAACCAAAGCCAGTTATAAAATAAAACCGGATGATATTATTTCGGTTGTTTTTCCTGATCCACCAAAGGATACAACGATTGCTCCTGAAAATATTCCATTGAATATTGTGTATGAAGATGATGATGTGTTGATTGTGAATAAAGTTGCTGGGATGGTGGTTCATCCAGGTTATAATAACGTGAGCGGAACATTAGTGAATGCATTGGCATACCATTTCAAAGATCTTCCATTTGCAACTGAAAATAATATTCGCCCGGGTTTGGTGCACCGAATTGATAAGAATACTTCAGGACTTTTAGTGGTTGCAAAAAATGAATTCGCAATGACATTTTTAGCGAAACAGTTTTTTGATCATAGCATCAAGCGTTCATACGTTGCTTTAGCTTGGGGTGATTTTGAGGAAGAGGAAGGAACAGTAAACGGTTACATCGGACGAAGTAATTACGATAGAAGAGTTTTTAAAATGTATAAAGATGATGAAACCAATAAAGGAAAGTGGAGTGTTACACATTATAAAGTTTTGGAACGTTTGCATTATGTAACTTTAATTGAATGCAGATTAGAGACAGGCCGCACACATCAAATTCGAGTGCATATGAAAGATATTGGACATCCCCTTTTTGGTGATGATACCTATGGAGGAGATAGAATTGTAAAAGGAACAACGTTCACCAAATACAAACAATTTATTGATAACTGCTTCGATTTATGTGATAGGCAAGCTTTACATGCCAGATCTCTTGGATTCATTCATCCTACAACAAAAAAAGAGATCTATTTTGAAACACCTTTACCCGATGATATGTATGCAGTAATTGAGAAATGGAGAGGATATCATAAAAATGTATTACTTAAAGGTGAATAGACTTTGTTTTTGGGAATAGATATCTAAATTTTACATTGCTTAAATAAAAAGTTAACCGAAAAATAAGAGTTTACATTGAAAGATTCATATAGTCATACAAACCAATTCCAAAATAGAGTAGTCATTTTTTGTGCTCCTTCTGGGAGTGGAAAAACTACCATTGTTAAACATTTGCTTTCTATTGACAACCGTTTGCAATTCTCAGTGAGCGCATGTACACGTAAACAGCGAGCAAATGAAGTGAATGGTAAAGATTATTATTTTTTAACGCTTGAAGATTTTAAAAATAGGATTTTAAACAATGAATTTCTGGAATACGAAGAAGTGTATGGAGGAAATTTTTATGGAACATTAAAATCAGAGATAGAAAGAATTTGGTCACAAAAAAAAGTTGTCATTTTTGATGTGGATGTTGTGGGTGGTTTAAATATCAAAAAATATTTTGGAGAAAAAGCACTTGCTGTTTTTGTGAAGCCACCGGATATTCAAACACTTGAAATGCGCTTGAGAGAACGTTCAACAGAAACTGAAGAAACACTGAAGATGAGAGTTGACAAAGCTGTTCACGAATTAGAGTTTGAAAATAAATTTGAAAAAATCATTGTGAATGATGGTTTGAAAGAAGCTTTAAGTGAAGCAGAAAAGTTGATCAATGATTTTTTAACTGCATAATCTCTGATATGAAAATAGGTTTATTTTTTGGCTCATTCAATCCTATTCATACCGGACATTTGCTTATCGCAGATTATTTTATTGAATTTGGATTGTTGGACAAGATTTGGTTTGTAGTATCTCCACAAAATCCATTCAAAACAAATTATACATTGATTGATGAGAATCTTAGATTAGAGATGTTAAAACTTGCAATAAGTGATAATGAGAAATTTGAAGCATGTGATATAGAATTCAATTTGCCAAGACCTTCCTATACAGCTAATACTTTGGAGTATATGAGAAATCAATTTCCAGAATATGAATTTATCCCAATTATAGGAGGCGATAATTTACATTCTTTCCATTTATGGAAAGATTATGAACGAATATTGGAGAAGCACGAAATATTTGTATATAGGAGGGCAGGATATTACACCAATCCCCTTTTTGCCAATCAATCTAATATCAAGATTTTTGATGTTCCACTTTTAAATATTTCTTCTACTTATATCAGAGAGATGTTACAAGTAGGAAAATCAATAAAATATTTAGTTCCTGATTCAGTGGAAGAATATATCAAAATTCATAAACTTTATATCAACTAGAATTTTGGTATCATTCTTGCCAAACTTCAATAAAATTTAAAAATTATATGAAAAAGAAACTACAAATTATTACTCTTCTCACCTTAGGGGCGTTCACATTCAATGCAAAAGCTCAAACAATTCCAAATGCAAGTTTTGAAACTTGGGCAGACACAACAGGTATTATACCCGGTTCAACAATCACCAATCCAGTTGGATGGATAACATCAAATCTAGGTTTATCATCATTAGGTATAGCAGATGGTGTAACAAAGTCTACAGACAAACACAGCGGTAGTTATGCTGTGAAATTAGCAATCAGTTCATCTATTGGAAGTACAATGCCCGGCCTGCTTGAAGCTAATTTACCCACTACGCAAAAAGCAGCTTATTTAAACGGATATTGTAAATCATCAATTATTGGAACAGACTCTTTTATGTTAGGAGTTTATTATTCTAATTCTGTTTCAGGAATGATGTTACCAATAGGCCAGATGGCAACAGCTTCACGTACCAATTGGTCACCCTTTAATATTGCGATTAATTTACCGACTAGTTTCACTCCTGATTCTGTTACCATTTTTGCTATGGTTACAGGTTCTGGGGCAACCTATGGTATCCTCGATGACCTATCATTTAGTAACACAGCAATTGGAACCCCATTTGGAAATAACATGACTGTTCCAACTGCTGTAAATACAATTTCTCAAAACAAGATCATCAACTCATCAATATATCCAAATCCAGCAAGTGGGAATGCAGAAATTGATTTTTCATTAACATCTTCATCAAACATCAATATTAAAATTTATGATGTAACAGGAAGATTAGTAAAGACAGTTTTAAATGATAAAAAAAGTGCGGGAAGTCAACAAGTACAAGTAAATGTTGAAGAACTTCAAAATGGTATTTATTTCTACACCATTGCCGGTGACGGTTTCAGTAATACAAAGAAATTCATTGTAAGTAAATAATTTATATAAAATTCAACTGAAAGCTCTGCTGCAATGCAGGGCTTTTTTATTTTATGATAGTTTCTTGCAAGCAACCAAGTAAATTATAATAATTAGTTCCAGAAAATGTTGAGGATTTTATCAGAGAGTACAAACTTTCTGTTGGCTTAATAAATTGTATATTCGTTAAAATAAATTATGAAAAAACCGCTACTATTTCTGTTTCTTTTTTCAAGTATTTTTTTGATACTCAAAACAAATGCGCAAACAATTCCTAATGCAAATTTTGAAAATTGGACAGATGGATTACCAGATGGTTGGATTATATTGTCACCTAAAGCTTCAGTAGTTCAATCAACTGATAAACAAAATGGGGTATTCTCTGTTAAATTTACCATGAATCAAAGTTTTGATAGGTCAGGTTTGGCAACAAATGGATACATGTTATCTACACATACTTTTTCTTATTTTCTGAATGGTTATATAAAAGCAAATTTGATTAAGGGAGAATCTTTTATTGCTAATGTTTTTTACGTAAGAAACTCTGATCAATCTCATACAGGAGGATCTGAGTTTACTGGATTGAGTCGTACCTCTTGGACACCTTTTCATGTATCGCTATTTAAACCTGTAGGTTATACTCCTGATTCATTTGAAGTTTTTTTTGTATTTGATGGCACTTCATCGTTGAGTTATGTTATGATAGATAATCTGAATTTAAGTAATACAGCTATAGGAGATGAACTTGGAACTTCGTCATATTTTGGAATAGAAAGTGTTTTAAATCAAAATATCAATTCATCATTTTATCCAAATCCTACAATTGGAAATGCTGAAATTGAATTCTCATTAACTTCATCATCAAACATCAATATAAAAATTTATGATGTTACAGGAAGATTAATAAATGCTGTTTTAAATGAAAGCAAATCGTCAGGAGTTCATAAAATTCAAGTAAATACAGAAGAACTTCAAAATGGTATTTATTTCTACACCATTGCCGGTGATGGTTTCAGTAATACAAAGAAATTCATTGTAAGTAAATAATTTATATAAAATTCAATGAAAAGCTCTGCAAGAATGCAGGGCTTTTTTTATTCCTCAATCGTTTTTTTGATCTTAATTATTTTTCCGGTTTTCACTTGATCCATTGCATTCATGTTGTTCCATTTTCTAAGATCATTCACACTCACATTGTATTTTTTTGCCAGTGATTGAATGGATTCGCCTTTTTCAACAGTATGTTCAAATACACTGAAAGCTTCTTCTTCAACAGCTTTAAAATGTGTATTGACAAGATCAACCGTATCATTATTTATTTTTTCAATAATATCAGTTTGAATCACTTTGTCTTTTGGAAGACTGATAAAATATGTTTTGTCTGTTGCAACAGTAAGAGAAGACTTGCGTAACCATGGGTTAAGAATTTTCAACAATTTATAGTTGGCTCCATTATCTAATGCAAATTTTGCAAGATCAGGAATGGTAGAATTTACCTTTACCTTTATGGTTGGAATAAAATCATATAATTGCTTGCGGTTGAAATTAAAGCCAAATTGAGAAGGGTGTTCCAGCACCTCTTTTAAAGCTAAAGTACGCAATACATATCTTGATGTCTCAGTATTCAAATACAAATCGTAATAATTATTTACACCTTGTGATTGCAATTGTTTCTTAATACCGTCAATACCCATATTGTAAGAAGCGGCAACAAGTGCCCAATCGTTAAATTCTTTATGTGCCTCATTAAAATATTTACAGGCAGCTTCGGTCGATTTTTCTAAATGATAACGTTCATCAACCTCATCAGTTACTTCTAATCCGTATGATTTGGCAGTTTTATCTAACAGTTGCCAGAAGCCAGCTGCACCTGATGGTGACACCACATTTTGCAAACCACTTTCTGCTAAAGAAATATATTTAAAGTCATCAGGGATATTGTTCTTTTTTAAGATGCTTTGAATGGCAGGGAAAAATCTGTTAGCTCTTTTTAATATCAATAATGTTTGTGATTGCCAATATACATTTGTAAGCAATTCACGATCGTATCTTTCTTTTACATCAAAGTCACTTATTGGAACTTTTTCTCCTGCAAAAGTTAAATTATCATTAATAGACAAGGCGTATATTCTGTAATAGTTCTCAAACTCTTTTTGCAGTTTATCATCTTCTGTTAGCGAAGCATGTATAAAGAATCCAACAAACCCAGCTAGTAAAAGAGAGAATAAATAAAATTTAAACTTAGCGTTCATATTGGGGCGCAAATATAAGCTAAATTATTTTAACAAGATTTTTAAGCTATTTTATTCAATAATTACGCATTGGATATTTAATGAATAAACTTAAAATTGTTCTTATGAAAATAGTAAAAAGAATTCTTATCGGAATCATTATACTAATATTATTGATTGTATTGGTATCATTTTTTCTTCCATCAACAGTTCATGTTCAACGTTCTGAAAAAGTAAATGCAACCAATGCAGTAATCTATGATTTTGTAAATGATCTTAAGAAATGGAAACACTGGTCTCCATGGTTTTCGATTGATACAACCACAGTTTACACCTTTAGTGAAAATCCTGTTGGAGAAGGAGCATGGTATACTTGGAAGAGCGAAAATCCTGAGGTGAGAGAAGGGAAATTGACAATCATTAAAAATAAACAGTTCTCAATAATTGAATGTGAAATGGATTTTGGGCCAATGGGAATTTCAACAAGTACTTTTCGGTTTGACAGTATTGAAAATGGTACAAATATTACATGGAGTATGGATAGTGAAGGAAAAGGAATCACTTGGTATTTTTATGTGATGTCGAAATATATCAACTTGTTCATGGATAAAGGAATAGGAGCATCATTTGAAAGAGGATTGAAAAGTTTGAAAAGTGTTTCGGAGGCAGTTCCAAAGAAAGAAACAATTGCAGGATTTGATGTAGAAGAAAGAATGTTGGAAAAAATGAATGTTCTAAGTATTCGAGAAACACTAAAAAATGATGAAATCGGGAAGAGGATAGGTCAGAATTATAGTTTGATAGGGCAATATATGTCGAAGGAAAATATCATGGAAATAAACAGCCCAATGATCATTTTACATAATATGGATACAGCAGCAAGTGAGATTGAATTTGCTATTCCTGTAGGAGCAAATGCTAAGTCTAAAGGGAAAATTATTTTTAGCGAGTTACCTTCTACTAATGCGTATGTTGTTAAGTTTTACGGATTGTATAGTAAAACAGCCCCTGTTTACGATGCTGCTAAAAAATATATTGAAAGTAAAGGGAAGAAAATATCAGGTCCCTCTAGAGAAGTATATATTACCGATCCCGGAATTGAAAAAGATACTGCAAAATGGTTAACAGAAATTGTGTTTCCTATTGAATGAAACCAGCTATTCGAATGACCCTTTCAACTCGTTTATTCTATTAGCATCAAGACGTAAAAGGATAAATAATAAAATAGTAAAACTTAGCAATGATGAACCTCCATAACTAAAAAAAGGAAGTGGAATTCCTATTACGGGAAGAAGCCCAAGTGTCATTCCAATATTGATGGTGAAATGGAAGAACAAAATAGATGCAACGCAGTACCCATAAATTCTGTTGAATTTATATCGCTGCCTTTCTGCAATAAAAAGCACACGCCACAATAAAAATAAGTAAGCCACAATAAATCCCACAGAACCAGCAAAGCCAAACTCTTCACCCACCGTACAAAAAATAAAATCAGTGCTTTGCTCAGGTACAAACCTGAATTTATTTTGAGTGCCTTGCAAAAATCCTTTACCAAGTAGACCTCCAGATCCAATTGCGATTTTTGATTGTTGAACATTATATCCGGCACCTTTTAAGTCAACTTCTTTTCCAAGCAATACATTGATTCGTGATTTTTGATGTGCTTGCATCACATGTTCAAATAGATAATTCACACTACTTACATAAAAGACAAATGCCAATGCTATTCCAAAAACGATTAAAATATTTTGTTTGTTTCTCCTGATAAAAAGAAGCATCATCAAAGCTAAAGATGTAATAGAAATAATCAAATATACAGGCGGAACAAGTAAGGCAAGAACACCCATCAAAACAATCATAAACCCTATGAAAAGAAAATATCCCGGTAAACCTTCACGATAAAGCATGAAGATAAATGATCCGAATACTAAAGCAGTCCCAGTTTCATTTTGCAATAAAATAATAGCCATGGGTAAAAGAATAAATCCAAAGCTAATGAGCTGAACTCTTCTATTTGAAAATTTGATATTAAAACCCCCAAGGTATCTAGCGAGGGCAAGTGCAGTTGCAAACTTAGCAAACTCCGCAGGTTGCAAACGAAATCCAGCAATTTCAATCCATGAATTTGACCCTCTGAAAGATGTTCCCATCACAAGGACAGCAATTAATAGTGCAATGGCAATTCCATATAATGCATAAGCAAACGCATAGAAAAACTTTTCATCTACTAACAGAATTAATAGTCCTATAAAAGATGAGACACCAATCCAGATGATCTGTTTACCATAGTTCATCGAGTTATCATAAATATATGGATGATCTTCTTTAAATACAGATGCATAAATGCACAACAATCCTGCTATCACAAAAACGTAATAGAGCATAAGCGTTAGCCAGTCAATACTAGCGGGCTTAGGGGAGTTCTGTTGTGACTGAATCATTTCTATGTGTTAAGTTCCCATTCAACATTTTTTCAAGAATTGCAGGACGGGTATCATGTTTTCCAGTAAGATATTGTTCAACTAAAAGACTTGCAATTGGCGCTGCCCACCAAGCTCCTTGCCCTGAGTTTTCCACTACAACTGCAATTGCAATTTTCGGGTTATCTCTAGGAGCAAATGCAAAAAAAACTGAATGATTTTTGCCATGAGGATTTTGAGCTGTTCCTGTTTTTCCACACATGGTAATTCCAGGAATTCTAGATGCACGAGCTGTTCCTCTTTCAACAACATCCTCCATTCCATCGATAACAATATCAAAATACGAAGTATCAACCGTTGACCAATGTTTCGTATTGTAATCAGCGTTAGGATTTGGTTTGCCGTCAATTTTTTTTACAATATGAGGTGTAATGTAATATCCGCGATTAGCAATTGTAGCGGTAGCATTTGCCATTTGTAAGGGTGTGATCCCAAGTTCTCCTTGTCCGATTCCGAGAGATAAAGTTGTTAATGCTTGCCATCGATAGCGACCATAAACTTTATCATAGTAAGTAGATGGTGGAAGAAATCCAGTACCTTCACCATACAAATCAACACCTAATTTTTTCCCTAATCCAAAACTCGACATGTGATTATAAAAGCTATTGTATGCATCTTCAACTCTACGGTATTTTGGGTTATTTATCATACTCCTATATACCTGACAAAAATAACCATTGCATGAAATAGCAATTGCAGCCCGCAATTGATTTGGTGAACTATGTGGATGGCAACCAACAAATAAATAACCATTATGGCAAGCATAACTTGTTGCGGGTGTCAACACTTTTTCCTGTTGCCCAACAAGTGATTCTAGGGCCTTAAAAATTGAACCTGGTGGATATGGAGCTGCGAGAGGTCTATTGAATAAAGGTTTATCAGGGTCACGTAATAATTCCATATAGTGATTTCCTCTGTCGCGTCCGATAAAAAGATTTGGATCGTATGTTGGGCTACTCACTAAAGCTAATAATTCTCCTGTCTCCGGTTCAATGGCAACAATGCTTCCCATTTTGTTTTTCATGAGCTGTTCGCCAAGATCCTGTAACACCTGATCAATGCTTAAAGTGATATTTTTTCCAGCAATTGCAGCAGTGTCGAATTGACCATCTTTATATCGTCCTTGGGTTCGGTTTTTTGAATCAACTAATACATATTTTATTCCATTTACACCGCGAAGTTCTTTTTCGTAATTCCTTTCAATTCCGCTAATACCAATATAATCGCCCAATCGGTAATATCCATCCGAACGTTCTATATCTTTTTCTGTAACCTCACCAATATACCCCATAATATGAGCAGCATTATTATGTTTATATTTTCTATCTGTACGCACCTCCACAAAAAAACCTGGAAAATCAAAAAGCCTTTCTTGAAAGGCGGCATACATTGGAATTGTTAATTGTTTTTCAAAAAGTGATGGTCGGAAAGGAGCGTAACCTTTGCTTCTTCTTAACTTTTCAAATTTGTATAGAAAATCTTCTTTCGTTATTCCAAGAACTTTGCAAAAAACAGACGTATCTAAATTTTTCACCTGCTCAGGAATGACTGTTAAATCATAAATGGCATCATTATATACAAGCAATTCTCCTTTTCTATCATATACTAATCCTCGAGCAGGGTAAATAGTTTGCTCTTGCAATACATTGTTTTGTGCCGAACGTAAATAGGAATCATCAACAAGTTGAAGGAAAACTAACCGAATGATAAATGCTAATCCGATAGCACAAAAAATTAAAAATAATATGGTTCGTTTTACACTGCTATCCATTTTGAGTTTTTGAACGATAGAATAATAATTGTCCAACAACAATTAATAGGACAGTAACAAGTGTGCTTAATATAACTCTTGTGATTGTAGAAAAGAATTCCTGAAATCCATAGATTTCCAAAAAGAACAAAATGGTATGATGAATAAGTGTCATCACAAAACAATAAAAAACAAACCATACAATTCCTTTTTGAGAAAGTGTTGGAGAAATTCTACCTTCTATATCTTCTTTAGTGGTTGTAACTTTTAGATAATGAATTCGGATAAATCCCATAAAATTTGTTGCAGCAATATGTAACCCAGGAGTGCTAGAGAATGCGTCCATAATTGCACCACAAAAAAATGAGATAAGCACAATTTGCCATGGTTTAACAGTTACAGGTAATAATAGAATGAAAGAAATATAAATATACGGATTCACGTAGCTGCTCAATTCAATATTGTTTATCAACAATAGTTGAATAAACAATATGACTATAAAACGTAGCAAGTATTGAAATGTCTCGAGTATCAATGTATATTATTTTAACTATTTTTTTATTGAGTTTTCTAAATTTTTTTGTTCATCTTTCATTAAGTTTCTTATAATATAAACTGAGGAAACTGTTCCGAAATCCGTATTCAATTCAATTTTGATTGTATGAAAATTATCTCCGGCATCAAGACTATGAGAATAAATTCTTCCAATAGGAATTCCCTCAGGGAAAATGGTTGAAAAATTACTGGTTATGATTTCATCATTTCCTGCTATAGGAACATGTTTATTTACGTCAAGTAGCTTAGCATAATGTGGGTCGTTTCCATCCCAAACCAATGAACCGAATGCGTTGTTCTTTTTGATTTT
>Ga0265327_10002376_pt1 | contig 20027 bp, 21 predicted proteins | sample 41621metaG_FD_202089 | JGI IMG/M metagenome (GOLD analysis project Ga0265327, IMG submission 202089) | Rhizosphere microbial communities from Carex aquatilis grown in University of Washington, Seatle, WA, United States - 4-16-21 metaG | ecosystem: Host-associated > Plants > Roots > Rhizosphere...
GCATCCTTGCTTTTATTGAATTCTTCAATAAGACCCTAGCAAAGCCGTTTCGCTGGACTTATATTGGGAAACCTTTGCTCGTATAGGTTATCGGGTGTATTTCGAGAGCTGGGTACTAGCCTCCCATGCTTGTGGATACTGCCCTTGAGCAATTTGTACATTCATGCGAATAAAGTAATAATTATTGATTAACCCATCGCGTTCAAATATAGGCAGGTATTGTTCTAAGACAACTAAAGCTTCTATCGGTTTATTTAATGCCCATAATGCTTGAGCAAGTTTTTCAGGAATATGTGCGGGAGTTTCTTCTTTGAAGCGTTCTAAACAATGGCTGGCGGATTCAGTCAACTCCTGCCACATGCGTTCTTGGTAATAGAGGTTCACAAGATTGACGTAATCAAGTCGTGTACCAGGACTGTTTGCTAACTCTTTCGCAATAGCGAGTCCATCAGAAACTTTGCCGCACCGTAGCCAATAACCAGCTTTAACCCGACGGTATTCGTCACTATCGTCCAATTCGACTATTCGATCCGCTAATTCAGAGAGTCGTCCTAATGGTTCAAGACTGTGAACAGCGCGATCTAACCAATATACTTTTCTATCTTCATCGTTCGTCAAAAAACGGTTTTCAAAGCGCAAGAGATGTTGCCAAGCGGATTCGTTTTGTCCCGTATGCAACAGTAAATCCGTGTACATCTCAATTTGCCAAGTCGGGGAATTCGGCTGTGCGCAAGCCCTATGCAGGGCATCAAGAGTATGACTCCATTCGTAATCAGCCATCAATCGCATCAAGCAAAGAATGGCCGCCGGATCGATTGGATTTTCAGTAAGAACGGACTTTGCTTTTTCAATAGCATCGGCATGTTTGTCAGGCAGGCAGACGCAAACTGCAAGGTAAGCGCCGATAACGGCTTGCCTCGCTTCGTTCCTTGGCTCTGCGTTTAAATTCTTTAGTGCTTGCTCTGTATAATCCAGGGCTACTCGCATTTGCCGTTCTCGATCACGGTCAAGCGAAAACATATCGGATATGAAGAATTGTGGCGCTATAGCACCAATGCTATGGAGCTCAGTAGGCAGTGCTTGCCAAAACGCAATGTAGCCAGCGGTTAGTGGAAAAAGAATGTTGTTCTGGTTTTTAGCAAGTGTGGGTTCAAGTGCTTGACATGCTCCATTTGCATTTTGCGCCGCTAACAAACAAAGCGCTTGCAACCGTAGCATTTCGTCAGTAACAGGCGTTGCCAGCTTTTCCATAAAGTCGTTAACTTCTGAGAATCGACCGAAATCGAGCAGATATTTTAATAAGTTAGCCGCAACAGCTTCGGAATCAAGTGGTGTAAGAACAGCAATGGCATCTTCAAATTGTTTTTCTGCAGCTAACTCAAAAGCTCGGTAAGTCCGATCATCCAGTTGTGGATTAAGACGGTGGGCGGTTTTGTAGTAAGGTACATATAGCTCGGCAGGTTTACCGTCTTCTTGAGCCCAACGAGCCGCGCGATAATAATAACGCGCTTGAATATCTTGAGGTATTTGACTGCCGGTTAGCGAAGCCAGCTCGATTGCCAACTTATCCCAAGCTGCCTCGATATTTCCAGCTCCACGCATTGCAATAATCGATTCGAGCTTTTCTGCATAAACGCCTCCGAGTTCTGAGCGCAACTGCTCTAACTCTGAAGGGGAAGACGGTTCTGTTATTTTTGATTCTATGGCAACGCTTGCGTAACTAGTGTCTGAACTATATGGCGTGGTATTTCCAGTTTTAAAACTTGGTGGACGTTCTAAAGGGGCATGCTGTAGCGCATGAAGAACAAAAGCAGTAGCATTCTGTGCAGCCTGTTGTTGTCGTGTTTTTTTGTCTTGATGCTTGTTTCCATCTGCCCAGTCGCAAATAGCCTTAACTAAAATCCAATCGACTTTTTCATCTTGACAAGCTGTATAGAGCCCTGCACCTTCCATTTCGCCGCCAATGGCTTCAGACTCTAGTTTTATTAGTGATTTTCGGTAGTTAATGTTATCTACTAATTTTTCACCGCTTAATATCAAACCAAACTCGACCTTATCACCATCCCAATCCAAGTGGGCGCTTTGTAGGTAATTTACTAATCTAGGAGAAGCATGAGGTTTGTCGCCACGCGGTACGATTTTGCCGTTTTTACCAACTCTTTGAGTTTCATAAAGCATCAATTGCTTGGATATTAAAATATCGCCGATAGATTGATCCTGTTCATTAACTCCAAAAGCGATCCCCACCATGATGACAGCATGGGGATTTAAAGCCATGATTCCTTTTTGTACGGCTTGCTGCGCCGCTCCTAATCCCCCTGCTCCCATTTCCGATAGAGCCATGAAGATCCTAGAACCATGAATTTCACCCATATCTCGATAAACTCGACCATCTATAGTGTTTGTTTTCGCTTTATTACCAGTAGCTTGTTCGAAAGCTTTAAGTACAGCTAAACTTTCAACTCGAGTGACAGTAACAATCAAAACGTCGGCATAAGCGAGTTGTGAGTTAGGCATAATGTTATTTTTTAATTATAAATTTTAAAATACTATGAGCAAAAACAACCTCGATTCCGTTCGTTGTCTTTCTAATCCATGTGTCCTTGTATGATTTCCTCCTTAAACAGCAGAAAAAGGCCAAGTTATTTTTCTAGATTTATTATTTTTTCATTAGGCTTTGTGCGCCAAGCTCTTACTCGCTACTTCGTAAACATCTTTAGAAATTGCCTCAGTGTTCATAATCCGTTCCAGCTGAGTTTTCATCAAGGCTTGCCTACCTTCATCATATCGACGCCATCCTGTTAATGCACCGACCATGCGCGAGGCAATCTGCGGATTCAAGGTGTTCAGTTCGATAATCCGGTCGGCAAGAAATCGATAGCCTTGTCCGTTGGCGGCATGGAAATGCAACGGGTTGGACTGGCTGAACGCACCTATCAATGACCTGACGCGGTTTGGATTTTTTAAGTCAAACGCCGGATGATTCATTAAGGCTTGCACGGTCGCAAAGGTGTCGGGCATGCTGCTGGAGGCCTGCAACGTAAACCATTTGTCTATAACCAAGGCCTCCGCTTGCCATTGGCGATAAAAACTGTCCAGACATTGCTGTTTGGCGGGATGCGGATTGTTGACGATAACCGTTAACGCGGCCATTTGATCGGTCATGTTTTTGGCGCTGTTAAATTGCAGTTGCGTCAGTTGATGAATGTCTCTGTTTTCAAGCTTGCCTAAATAACTTAAGCAGGTGTTTTTAATGCGTCTGCGGCCAATTGCGCCGGCATCGAACTTGCCGGATTCATCGCGATGATTGTTTCGGTATAAAGTTTGGAAGTGGTTTTGCAGTTGTTCGGCCAAGGTCAGTAGTACAAATTCACGGGCCGTATGGATAGCTTCGACATCGACAAGCTGCATTTGTTCGGCCAAATAGGTTTCCGAGGGCAGGTTTAACAATAAAGAAAAATACGATAAGTCGTCCCACGGTTGTTCCAAAACTTGTTTAAAGGCGTTAATCATGATCGGATTGACCTGCATGTCCCGGCCGTTTTGCAGATCGGCAACTAATCCCATAATAATCTGCCCGGCCAGTTGCTGTCCGGCTTCCCAGCGATTAAACGTATCTTTGTCGTAACTTAATAAAAACGCCAGCTCATCCGAACTGCGCTCCATCACCAGTTTAACCGGCGCGGAGAAGCCTCTTAAAATCGAAACGACCGGCTGTTCCGGTAGGTTTTCAAAGGTAAATAATTGTTCAGCCTCAGTCAGTTGCAGAATGACTTCGTCGCGGGCTTGATTGCTGCCTTGCAATTGACACGGCGCGACAGCGCCGTGTTTATCGATTAAACCCACCGTTACAGGGATGTGCAAGGGGTCTTTATGCGCTTGTCCGGGCGTTGGCGGGCAGCTTTGGCTCAGGCTTAAAGAGAGGGTTTGCGCCGCTGGATTATAGTGTTGCTTAACGGTTATTACCGGTGTTCCGGCCTGCGCATACCAGCGGCGGAATTGAGTCAAGTCAACAGCATTCGCCGCTTCCATCGCGCTGACGAAATCCTCGCAAGTCACCGCTTGGCCGTCGTGACGCTCAAAATATAAATCGCTGCCTTTGCGGAAACCTTCCGCGCCCACCAAGGTATGAATCATGCGCACCACTTCCGCGCCTTTTTCGTACACGGTCAAGGTATAAAAATTGTTGATTTCGATGTAGGCTTCGGGGCGTACCGGATGCGCCAACGGACCTGCATCCTCGGCAAACTGGCGGGTGCGCAGCATATTGACGTCTTCGATACGCTTAACCGCTTTGGAGGTTCGGTCGCCGGTAAATTCCTGATCGCGGAATACGGTAAAGCCTTCTTTTAAACTGAGCTGGAACCAATCCCGGCAGGTAATGCGGTTGCCGGTCCAGTTATGGAAATATTCATGGCCGATAACGGCTTCAATCGATTCATAATCCGAGTCGGTCGCGGTATCGGGCCGCGCCAGCACGAATTTGGTATTAAATACATTCAGGCCTTTGTTTTCCATTGCGCCCATGTTGAAGTGCCCTACCGCGACGATCATGTACAGATCCAGGTCGTATTCGCGGCCGTAGACTTGTTCATCCCAGCGCATGGCGTTTTTTAACGATTCCATGGCGTGCTCGCATTTATCTCTATCGTGTTTTTCGACAAAGATTTGCAGGTCGATGTCTCGGCCGGATTGCGTAGTAAAGCGGTCTGCGATGCATTCGAGTTGCCCTGCAACCAGCGCGAACAGATAGCACGGCTTGTTGAACGGGTCTTCCCAAGTCACCCAGTGGCGGTTGTCGGGCAATTCGCCTTCAGCGATTTTATTGCCGTTGGATAATAAAACCGGGTAACGGTCTTTGTCCCCGACCAGCGTTGTGGTGAACAGGGTCATCACATCGGGGCGGTCCAGGAAATAGGTGATTTTTCTAAAGCCTTCGGCCTCGCATTGGGTGCACAGCATGCCGTTGGATAAATACAGTCCTTCCAGCGCGGTATTGGCTTTCGGGTTAATTATGTTTTCGATGGTCAGGACAAAGCGTTGCTGCTGCGGAACCGTGTTGATGATCAAGGCATCATGGGTTTGCAGGTATTGGTCTTTGGCGAGGTCGTTGCCGTCATCCAGATTAATACGGAGCAGCTTCAGATTTTCGCCCGATAGAATCAGTGCGCTGTCTGTTGATAGGCTGGCAGGGTTGCGGCTCAGGGTGAGCCGTGAACTGACTTGCGTGTTTTCGTCATCCAGCGCAAAATTCAAGGCGACACTGTGAATCAGGTATTCAGGTACCGTGTAATCTTTGAGATAAATGGTTTGTGGGTTAGGGTCGCGCATTATTTGTACCTGCTGTAGTGGTCGGAAGACCGGGTGTTTGGGAGGGCGAACACAGCGATTAATAACCAGGCTGTTAAAAAACAAACGCCGCCGATAGGGGTGATCATGCCTAGCCAGGTATGATTGAGCAGCGCCAAAGCATATAAGCTGCCGGAAAACAGCACTATGCCCGCGAACATCAAGTATCCGGCCCAGTGCAGTAATTTGGAGTTGGGGGCTTGCCGGTGGATCAGCGCGACGCCGACTAAGCCCAGCGCATGCCACATCTGATAAGTGACGCCGGTTTGGTAGACGGCCAGCATCTCCGGGCTGATGACGGTTTTTAAGCCGTGAGCGCCGAATGCGCCCATGCCGACGCCAGTCAAGGCGCTTAATGAAGCCAGCAGTAAAAAATTCGGCTTCATCATTTTTCCATCAGTCTGGGCATTAGCTGCACCAGATTACAGGGACGGGTACGATGATCCAATTGATCTTTGATCAGCGCGTCCCAAGCGGTGCGGCAGGCTCCCGATGAGCCGGGCACGCAAAAAATATAGGTCGCATTGGCAACGCCAGCAATCGCTCGGGACTGGATGGTTGAGGTTTTAATATCTTCATAGGACAGCATTCTGAATATTTCGCCGAAACCGTCCAGCATTTTATCCAGCAGCGGGGCAACCGCTTCAGGCGTGCCGTCCCGGCCGGTTACGCCGGTGCCGCCGGTGGAGATGACGACATTAACCGTGTCCGCGGCAATCCAACTGGAAACGGCGGCCCTGATTTGATAAATGTTATCAGGCACTATTTTCTTTTCGATGACGTAATGCCCCGCGTCGGTTGCACGCTCCATCAGCGTTTTGCCCGATACGTCATCGGCATCGCTGCGGCTGTCGGAAACGACCAGAATGGCGATATTTAAAGGAATGAAGTCTCTATCTGTAGTCATGTTTTTTAAAGGTAAAGGGTGAAAAGCAAAGGGCTAAAGGCGCAAGGTTGAAAGCATTTGTCTTTCGCCCTTTGCCTTGAGCCTTTCATCTAATTACTTTAACACAACAAAGAAGCCTTCTTGTCCCCGCTGAATATTAATCAGCAACGGGCCATTCGGATCGACTACCTGCTTTAATTCCTCGATATTACGAACGCGATAGCGGTTTGCCGACACAATAACGTCGCCGGGACGCAGGCCGGCGCGCCATGCGTCGGATGTTGTGTCGATTTTTTCAATTAAAACGCCCTCAATTTGGATTTTTAGCGATGTGCTTAATAACGCACCTTGTAGGCCGTGGTGCAATTGACTCCCTGATAGTTGCGGCAGCTCCTGTTTACCGATCGTGGCGGTAACCTGTCTTTTCTCATTGCCTCGGAAATATTCAAGCTCAACATTCTCGCCGATTTGCATCATGCCGACGATATTACGAATGTCATGGCTGTTTTTAATGGGACGCCCATTGGCGGAAACAATAATGTCGCCCGGCTCCAGTCCTGCTTTCGCGGCGGGTGAATTGCTTTCAATCCGGCTGATCGCCGCACCTTGTATATTTTTTAAGTTAAACGCTTTGACCAGTTCGGGCGTCAGATCCTGCGTCGTTATGCCCAGCAAGCCGCGCCGAACCTCGCCGTGTTTGACCAGCGACTCTTTGATCGTCATGACCATATTGGAGGGGATCGCAAAACCGATGCCGACATTGCCGCCGGTGGGAGCGAGAATCGCGGTATTCATGCCGACCAGCTCGCCGTGCAGATTAACCAATGCGCCGCCGGAGTTACCGGGATTAATCGACGCATCGGTTTGGATAAAATCTTCATAGCCTTCTATGCCAAGACCGGAGCGGCCCAAGGCGCTGACGATGCCCGATGTTACGGTTTGTCCTAAGCCGAAGGGGTTGCCGATAGCAACAACAAAATCGCCGACTTTCAGTTGGCTGGAATCGGCAATCGGCAACATGGTTAAATTATCGGCAGGAATCCGGATGATAGCGACATCGGCTTCAGGATCGGTACCGATTAATTTAGCGGCAAGCTGGCGGCCGTCATTCAAGGTTACCGTGATGGTGTCGGCTTTATCGATAACATGGTTGTTGGTGAGAACCAAACCTTGCTTGCTGTCGATAATAACGCCGGAGCCCAGGCTGTTTCTTTGTTGCCGCCGTAGTTGCTGATCGGGAATATTAAAAAATTGGCGAAAAACCGGATCCTGCATCAGCGGGTTGTCGTTGACGGTGATATTGGTCGAGGTTGAGATGTTGACCACCGCCGGCATGCTGCGCTCAAGCATCGGAGCGAGTGAGGGTAACGCCTGTCCTTCCGCATAAGCCGGCAAACCGGCTTGCGCAGCCGTTGTTATGCAAAAATTAAGGGATAACAGAGATATCAATAATAGCTGTTTTACAGATTCAGTATTTATCATGGTTTTTTCCAGTGATTGTGAAACAAGCAATAGCTGACAATATATGTGTAAAAATGTTTAATACAAGGTGTGCTAAAGTAGTTTTTTAAAAAAATCAACACTGTCATTTAACCGCTATCTTGCTTAGAATATTCAAATGGCTATAGACGTCAATTCCGAAGACGGGCTGATTATTCGAAAGCTCATCCCGCTCGCAACATTGCCGGGGACTCGTTTTAATGCGCTATGCGCCGAAATGACCGTTGAAGAAGTTCAGGACGGTTTTTTGTTTAAAAAAGGCGATGTCACTTCCCAGCTGATTTACCTGATAAATGGCGAGGTGACTCTTCAAGCAGACGGACTGGTGGTTGAGGTGATTGCTGCGAACAGTGATTCCGCCCGGTTTGCGCTGGCGCACCAGATCCCCAGAAAAATCGATGCAGTCGCGAACGGAAGGGTGCGTTTTTTGCGGCTGAATAATGATAGTGTTAATAATTCCCCCTCCCTTGCTTATAAAGAGGACAGCAGTCACATGGTCATTGACGAGACTGAAGGCGATCCGGATGATTGGATGACAGCGTTATTACGGTCGCCTATTTTTCAGCGTCTTCCCCCCGCCAACTTACAAAAAATATTAATGAGCCTGGAGTCCGTTCATTATAAAAAAGGTGAAGTCATTCTGGAGCAAGGCGGCACCGGGGATTATTACTATCTGATTAAAAATGGGCAATGCGTGTTAACGCGTAAACCTTCACCCAATGCCAAAGAAATTAAATTAGCCCAGTTGGCAAACGGCGATACTTTTGGCGAAGACGCTTTGCTTTCGGGCGCGCCCAGAAATGTAACCATTACCGCGCTGACCGACATTGTGTTATTGCGCCTGGACAAAAAACAATTTATCTCCTTAATCAAGGAGCCTTCCTTAAAGTTTGTCGATTATGCGGGAATGCAGGAGGCGGTAAAAAAGGGAGCGATTCTGCTGGATGTCCGCTCGCAGGATGATTATGAGGACCAGCATCTTGACGGCAGTATCAATACGCCTTTTTTCTATTTAAGAATGCAGCTTAAAACATTCAGTCATGACAAGCCGGTCGTTGTCGTGTGCCAGGATGGCAAGACCAGCGAAGCCGCCGCATTTTTATTGCTCAGGAATAAGATTGGAGCAATGATTTTAAGAGGCGGCATGGACAGCATTGCGCCCAAGCCGGAGGTAAAGCCCGATCAGGAGAATGCGGCGCCTTTTGCCGGCAATATGAGCGCGCAAAGCCCTCATCAGGAAAATGAGCAAAAGCATCCGGTCAGCGTTTCTACCGGGCTTTTAGAAGAGCAAATAAAGGCGCTTAGATTGGAAAATGCAACACTCAAAAATACTAACAAACAGCTTCATGATAAATGCATGAAACTGGAATTCGATAAGCAACATGCTGAAAAACAATGCCGGATATTGCACAAACAAATGGAAAAGTTAACTCAAGTGCTGGATAAACTAAAAGGCGGGGGCGTCGGATAAATATAGTAGCGGCAACGTGACCCGACAGCTCGGGTTACGTTGCGCTCGGCTTGCGCTCAGAGCGCACAAACCGAAAATAAGCTTTAAATTATTTAATTTTGGCTTCTTTGTAAATTACGTGTTTACGGACAACAGGATCAAATTTTTTGATCTCCATTTTTTCGGGCATAGTCCGTTTGTTTTTTGTGGTGGTATAAAAGTGCCCGGTGCCTTCGGTTGAAATCAATTTAATTTTATCGCGCATTTTTCTATCCTCTTAAGAGATGTCGCCGGCTTTACGCAGATCGGCAAGAACGGCATCAATGCCTCTCTTGTCGATAATACGCATGGCTTTAGTGGAAATTCTGAGGCGAACCCAGCGGTTTTCGCTTTCTACCCAGAATCTGTGGTGTTGCAAATTCGGACAAAAGCGTCTTTTAGTTCTGTTGTTAGCGTGTGAAACGTTGTTACCTGTAACGGGACGCTTGCCTGTTACTTGACATACTCTGGACATGATTAACCCCTAATGCGTGTCTAAATTCAAAAGTTAGCCGAGCTTTATACCAAAAAATCTTTTCAAGGTAAATAACAATCTATAAAATAAGACGAAAGGTGACGGGCGAAAGGCAAAGGGTACAACGGTTTTTTAACCTTTAGCCCTTTGCCTTTCGCCTTTTGTCCATCGTAATCATCAGGAAAAAAATAATGCCTATTAAGCTCGGCGTGGTCATGGATTCCATCGCCCATATCAACATCAAAAAAGACACCAGCTTCGCCATGTTACTCGAAGCTCAGGCCAGAGGCTGGGAGCTGCATTATATGGAGCTCAACGATCTGTTCTTAAGAAACGGCAGGGCTTATGCCAGAACGCGGACGCTTAAAGTTCGGCGGGATGACAAGAGCTGGTACGAGTTTACGGCGGAGCAGGATATTTCGCTGGACGAACTGGATGTGATCATGATGCGGAAGGACCCACCTTTCGACCAAGAATACATTTACGCAACTTATTTGCTGGAACGCGCCGAAAGCATGGGGGTTTATGTCATCAACAAACCGCAATCGCTACGGGATGCCAATGAAAAACTTTTTACCGCATGGTTTCCGCAATGCTGCGCGGAAACGTTGGTTGCCAGAGAGCCCGCCAGAATCAGGGAGTTTTTGCTGGAACAGGGCGAAATTATTTTAAAGCCGCTGGACGGCATGGGCGGAACCTCTATTTTCCATTTGCGTCAAGGCGATCCGAACCTTAGTGTCATTTTGGAAACCATGACTCAATACAATAGTCGTTATGTGATGGCGCAAAAGTATCTGCCGCAAATTATAGATGGTGATAAACGCATTTTGCTGGTTAATGGCGAAGTCATTCCGTATGCTCTGGCGCGCATTCCCGCCCAAGGCGAGACTCGCGGCAATCTGGCGGCGGGCGGACGCGCCGAAGGTCGATCATTAACCGAACGCGACCGCTGGATTGCTAATCAAGTCGGCCCGACCTTGCGGGAAAAAGGCCTGATTTTTGTCGGTATCGATGTCATCGGCGATACGCTGACCGAAATCAATGTCACCAGTCCTACCTGCGTTCAGGAGCTGGATCGCCAGTTTGGACTGAATATTTGCGCTCAACTCATGGATCATATTGAAACCACTCTGACTGCACGGCTTGCGGCACGCACCGTCGATGGCGATTAATGAGAACAGATCAGCTAATGTTTGATCCGCCTGCACCGCTATCAAGTAACGACTCATTACTGATAGCCTTATTTCTGGCTGCGGTTATTCATGTTGCGGTGGGCCTGGGGATTAATTTTACCCTGCCGCAGCATGAGCGCATCAACCGGTCAATCGACATTACCTTGGTCAATGCACCGGCAAAAAAAGCGCCTGAAAAAACAACAGCATTGGCTCAGGAAGACCAGTTAGCTTCGGGCGAACACAACAAAAAACCGGAACCGCCGCCGCAAAAACAGCCTAGCCCAGGCAATAGCCCAACTAAACAGTTAAAAAAAAGCGCGCCGGAGCATAGCGAAGCCAAACCGGCAAAAAAATTAATTACCCAGAATACAGCGGAAAAAAAGATTGTGACTGCCGACAAAACAGGGGCGGGGTATCATACTGAAAAGACGCATCCTCAATTATCGGCGGAAATGCTCCAGCAACAAATTACGCAATTGGGCACCGAAATCAGGCTCAACCAGCAAAGCGCCGAACAAGCCAAGATAAAATTTGTCGACTCGGTCAGCGCCCATAAATATGTCGCCGCCCAGTACATGAAAGACTGGGAAGATAAAGTGGAGCGCACCGGCAATCTTAATTACCCGGAAGTGGCGGCCAAGAAAAACTTTTCCGGCACGTTAACCATGGATGTCGGCATTAAAGCGGATGGCAGCATTTACAGCATACGCATCAACCAGTCCTCGGGAAATCCGGCCTTGGATGAAGCGGCTAAACATATTGTCCGCATGAGTGCGCCTTTTGCTCCTTTACCCGGCGATTTGCTGAAAGAACTCGATGTTCTGGTGATTACCCGGGTTTGGAAATTCTCCGATGAATCAGGCATGACCTCGCGATAAACAGTTGCTTAAGCCGCCATAACCTTTGATACTAAGACCTATGAACCAAGCTACTTACTTAAATAACCAGTTTATTATCGCCATGCCCACTCTGGCCGATCCTAACTTTTTTCACACCGTTGCCTATTTGTGCCAGCATAACGAAGACGGTGCTTTAGGCATTGTCATTAACAGGCCGATGGACATGAAGTTGGGTGAAATTTTCAAGCAAATGGAAATAAACGTGACTTCGCTCGCTTCAACTGAAGTCCCAGTTTTCGCCGGCGGTCCGGTGCAGCAAGAACGCGGCTTCGTGGTGCATACGGCGGGTGGCGATTGGCATGCGACTATGGCGATTTCAGAAACGCTGTCACTGACTACCTCCCGCGATGTGCTTGAAGCTATTGCCGTCGGCGAAGGCCCCGAGCAGTACCTGATCGCTTTGGGCTATGCCGGCTGGGGCGCGGGACAATTGGAAAAAGAAATCATGGATAATGCTTGGCTCAATACTCCCTGCGGCGAGCAGGTTTTGTTCGATACTCCCGTTAATTTGCGCTGGAGCGCGGCGGCCAACCAGATCGGCATTGACATTAACCAGCTGACCGCTCCGGCAGGACATGGCTAAGCAAGATCCGTTACAAGCTAAAGCCACTACCGATACCTATCTGGGTTTTGACTTCGGCAACAAAAAAATAGGCGTGGCCGTCGGTCAATCGACCACCACCAGCGCAAGCCCGCTACAAACCATCCGTTCGATCAAGCAAAATCCCAACTGGGAAATCATCGGCAAGCTGATACAAGAATGGCGGCCGGCCGGTTTAGTCGTCGGTATATCCAAGCAGGCCGATGGCTCGGACAATCCTATAACACCTCGTATGTTAAAATTTTGCAGGCAGTTGGAAGGGCGTTATCAACTGCCCGTTTTTCAACAAGACGAAACTTTGTCGACCTTTGAGGCCAAGCAAATGTTGTTCGATGAAGTCAGCGTCAGTGCAAGCAAGCTTTGGCAAGTGCAAGACCAGCTCGCCGCCCAACTTATCTTGCAAACCTGGCTCAACGACCGTATCAAAAGGACTATTTAAGTGTTAGAAATTTCCGAACTACTCAATAACCTGGAAGCCGAGTTAAAGCGCGTTATCGAGCAGAGGCAACTGGTTAATCCGATCATGATCGGTATTCGCACCGGCGGCGTCTGGATCGCCGAGCACATGCATCGGCGTTTAAATATCGGCGAGCCATTGGGGCTGCTGGACATTTCTTTTTATCGGGATGATTTTTCGCAAATCGGGGTCAGCCCCAATGTCAAGCCCAGCCAACTGCCGACCCACATTGACGGCCGCAATATCATTCTGATTGACGATGTTTTTTACACCGGCCGCACAACGCGTGCCGCGCTGAATGAAATTTTCGATTACGGGCGGCCGAATCAGGTGGTTTTGGCGGTATTGATAGAACGCGACGGCCGGCAAATTCCGCTGCGACCCGATTGCGTCGGCGCCGCTATTACCTTAACCGCGGGGCAGCGAATCAATTTGACCGGACCGGAACCTTTGGCTATCTCTTTGCAAACTGTTGATGCGCCGCATAAGCCATGATTGATGAGAGAGGCTTCAAGGTTTGCCCCGGAAGCAGTCTGTAATACAGTTCTATTGACTGAACAACCACACCGGCGGGCGATTGTTCAGTCAGCGCAACCAATAATCCGCCGCCAAGCCTGCAAATACAGCCAAGCCGAACCAGTTACTGTTTAAAAAGGCCTTGAAACAAAGCGCTTTTTCCCGGCGAAAAATCAATTTTTGCTGATAAACCGACAAGCCCGCCGCGATTAAAAGACCGCTGTAATAAGGCCAACCGGCATGAGCCATCTGCCCTACAGCAATCAGCAGGCCGATGATGACGAGTTGTAAACCGGCCATGATGTGACGGTCGTAAGCGCCGAACAGTATAGCGGTCGATTTAACGCCTATTTTTAAATCGTCATCCTTATCAACCATCGCATACATGGTGTCATAAACCAATGCCCATAGCACCACGGCTAAGTACATCACCCAAGCTACCGGCGGAATGGCGTTTATCTGCGCGGAAAAAGCCATCGGTACCGCCCAGCCGAAAGCAATGCCCAAATAGGCTTGCGGCAACTGGGTGTAACGCTTCATAAACGGGTAACTGGCCGCCAGGAATGCGGCTACAAACGACAGCATGATGGTGTAGATATTCAGCAACAGCACCAAGCAAAAGGCGCATAAACACAGGACTACAAAAAGGATCAGCGCTTCCTTGGGCTTAACCTTGCCGGCGGCGATAGGCCGTTGTTTGGTGCGTTGCACATGCGGGTCGAAATCACGGTCGGCATAATCGTTAATTACGCAACCGGCCGCCCGCATTAAAACGACGCCCAGGCAAAACACGGTTAAAATCAGCGCGTCCGGTTTGCCGTCGCCGGCCACCCACAGCGCCCATAATGCCGGCCACAATAAAATCAGGATGCCGATAGGCTTATCGAAGCGCGCCAATAACCAGTATTGTTTAATTCGATCCGCTGCACTGTCTATAGCCATCGTTGCTACCGTTTTCAAAGCTAAAAACGCCATTATAGCTTTTTGGTTACGATTCGGTATTTAGAAAATAGAACGCAGATAGCGCCGATTTTAGTTAAGCAAGCCGGTACAAACTGTAATAAGATAGCCGCAGTTTTTATTTTAATAAGAGTTACTTTATGCGACGTTTTCTCCTTCTGAGTTTACTGGCCTTTCCGGTCTATGCCGTCGATGAGCAACCGCCAGAGCTTGAAGCCGTGCCGGAGGCGCCGGAACCGCCTTTGCCGATACAAAACGGCGAAACCATGGAGCCCGACATTACCATTATCCGTAAAGGTAAAGACACCATTCAGGAATATCGCCGCAGCGGCAGGCTTTATATGGTCAAAGTCATACCGGCGGTCGGTCCGCCTTATTATTTTATCGACACCAATGGCGACGGCAAAATGGATGTGCGCCGCAACGATCTGGACAGGGGGTCCGATATTAATATGTGGAAATTGCTGGAATGGTAAACGCTTAAACTTCAGTGTCGGTATTTACTCGCATCACACGCCCGCAACTCGATCAATTCTTTAGCGCTTACAGCCTCGGTGAAGTCGTCGATTTTGAAGGCATAACGGACGGCATAGACAACACCAATTATTCGGTCAGCACGACGCAAGGCGGTTTTATTCTGACCTTGTTCGAGTCGCTGACAGCCGATGAGTTGCCGCATTTTGTAAAACTGTTGTCGCATCTGGATAAAAACAAGCTGCCTTGCCCCTCTCCTCAAAGCGACCGGCAGGGAAATCCGTTGCGTCAGCTGAACGGCAAACCGGCTGCGGTGTTTGCGCGATTATCCGGCGCATCGACGGCAACGCCATCGGTTTTACAGTGCCGGGAAATCGGTTTGCAACTGGCCGCTTTGCATCGTTGCACGCAAGGCTATGTTTTCCCGATAAAAAACGGCAATGATTTAGGCTGGTGCGGAACGGTGCTTAATAAAATCGGCGATTATTTATCAGCAACAGACCGCCGCTTGATTGATGACGAGCTGGCTTTTCAAGCGGAAAACGGCCCGGCTAATTTGCCGTTAGGCGTTATTCATGCCGATTTGTTCCGGGATAATGTGTTGTTTGTCGATGACCGGCTCAGCGGTTTGCTGGATTTTTACAGCGCCTGCACCGATGTCTTGCTGTTTGACATTGCGGTAACGGCTAATGATTGGTGCTGCGATAACGGGATGGTTAACGCTGAAAAACTTACCGCGTTGTTAGCCGCTTATGAAAGCCTGAGACCCTTGGAGCCGCAGGAAAAGCGCCAGTGGCCGATTATGCTCAGGGCGGCGGCGTTGCGTTTTTGGTTGTCGCGGTTGGAGCATCGGTATTATCCCCGTCCCGGCGAAATAACGCAGCAAAAGGATCCTCTGTTTTTTCGGCGGATATTATTGCAACACCGGCAACAGACTTATCTATCGGGTAACGAAAATATTTTTAACCTTAGGAGCATCGCATGATTAAGTTTTTTCATCTCATCTTTATTTTATTGTCCATCTCCAGTTTTGTCGGCCGGGTTTATCTGGCAGAAAAGCGTCCGGAAATGCTGGAGCAAAAATGGATAAAAATCGGCCCGCATATCATCAACAGCTTGTTGTTGCTGACCGGCTTTGCCTTGGTTTTTCAAGGTTCCTGGTTGTCAGGCGAATACGGCTGGATTGTCGCTAAACTTATCGCTTTGCTGGGATATGTCGGCTTGGGCATTGTGGCGATCAAGAGTCAGGGCGAGCTGCGCTGGAAAGCTTTTGCGGGCGCTATAGCTTGCTTTGTTTACATCATCACCGTAGCGGTCAGCAAAAATATATTCATCTTCTTTTAGCCGCCAAAAAAAGCGCGCTTACAAAACAAACTCAATGCCACGGATGTGTTGATCCAGCCAATATAAAACGTCCTTGCCTTGATGAAACTCGGTTTCATCGAAGTCAAGGGCTTGGTTGTGACTTAAGATTGCCCAGCGGGACAACCGGCTTTTTAGCTGTCCCTGTTCGCTGACCGTAAAATGATAGCGTTGTGTCAGTTGTTTAATCAATTGGAGTTCAGGCGCCGTTATCGTCCTCGCCAAACGGCTTAATTCCGCCAACAATATTTCAATCGTTGCAACATGAGCGCCTATCAATAAAGCCACCTGCTTGGCTTCTATATTTTCGGCAGACGATGATTCATTATCCGAAATAACTTTCAGGCATTGGATTAATTCACCTGACGAAAACCGTACCGCGGTTTCATAAAATGCAGACGCTTCCATGTCGTAAAGGCAGTCTGGAGCGTAGTTAAGTTGCGGCCTCGATACGGTTTGAAGGGGTGCTGTGGGGCAAGGCGATTTGAAAACCAGCGGCGGATAATGGCTTTTGCCGGCATCAACGTCGGTGATTTTGTCGATTAAAAACAACGTGCCTAAAGCGTGATCTTGATGTCCGGCGATACCGATATTGACCAGCACCGGATGTTCAACCGAAGCAAACAGCGCCTGAGAGTAAGCGACTCCGGCAGCCATCGCGTTTTTCCCCAGTCCGGTTACCGTCAGGCATAGTTCCCGATTAAAATACAACGCAAACGGCTGAACCGTCGTGGCTTTTTTTAAATGGAAATACTCGACCAACGGCTTGGCTTCGCAAGGCAGGGCGGCGTAGATAAAAATTCGGCAAGGGGGTTGTCGATTCATAAAACGAAATGCCGCGTAGGCTAAAGCGGCACTGTTTTTGTAGCGATAGTGTTTATTTGTTTTCCTGCATCACATGAAAAGAGTCGGCATAAATATCGGCCATTGAGGCGCCTTTCATAAACGCCATTCTTTTGCTCTGATTGACCATTTCAGGATGTCCGCACAGAAAAACCCGCCATCCCTTCAAAGTCTCTATCGACGATAAAGCAATATCATGGGCGCGGCCTTTAACATGATCCGATTCACTAGCGTCCCCTGAAACACAGGACGTATAGTGGAAATTATCGAACTCTGCGGCGAGTTCACGCATTTCCTCAACAAAGTACAGGCCGTTAAGGTCGCGGCTGCCGTGATATAAATGGATAGGGCCTGAATGGTCCTGAGCCAAAGCGTCGGCAAGAATACCGTAAAGCGGGGCCAGACCGCTGCCGGTTCCAATCAACATTAAAGGTTGCTCGGCGCGTCCGGACAGATAATGACACGACCCCTGCGCTTCCGAGAGCGTTAATTGAGCGCCCGGCTCCAATTCATCATGCACCCAGCTGCTGAATTGACCGTTCGGTAAGCGGCGAATATGAAATTCCAGAATGTTGTCATTCTGGGGGATATTCGCAATCGAATAACTGCGGGTTAGGCCGTCGGCTCGTTTTAAATTAACAAACTGACCGGCGAAAAAATTAAACGGCGTTTGGTATTCCAAAACCACGCGGATGATGTCGGGCGTCAACCGCTGTTTTTTGATAACACCGGCTTCAATCGAAGCGCCTTGTTGATTGGGCAAGACGACGGTCATATTCTGCTCGGGACGGCAAACGCAAGCCAGAAAGTATTTCTGCTTTTGCAGTGTATCTTTAAGACCGACTTGGGCCGAAGCAGGTGGAGAATTATCAAGACTGCGCATTAAGCAGGCTTGGCAAAGGCCTTGACGGCAACCGTTAGGCACCTGTACATTTTCCCTTAACAAAGTTTCCAACACCGTCTCATCGGGCTGGCAGGAAAATGTCGATTCGCCGATAGTTATACTTCGCATGGTCTCCACCTGATATTTCAGTTATTTGCCGAGTACGTCGTTGCGGGTGCTTTCCGCAATGGCTGCCGCTTGGCCGATCAGTTCCGCCGGTACATTGAGTTCGGTTAATGTTGCGCCCAGATGCTCCATGACCGCATCAAAGTGGCTTGCATTCAAACCCATTTTCACTAAACGCGCATGAGCATTGCGCATATCTTGACCGTTGTAATTATTTGGACCGCCGAATGCCATGGTCAAAAAAGCCTTTTGTTTGGCGGCTTGTTTTTCCATATCGGAATTGTCGAAAAAACGGTTAATACGGTAATCCCCCAGGACTTTGCGGTAGAAAATGTCTACCGCGGCATTAACAGCCGCTTCGCCGCCTAATTTTTCATAGAGTGTTTGATCCGGGCTTGCAGTTGTTTCTTGTGATTCGCTCATCGTTGTCTCCAGTATGTAGAATAATTATTCTTATTTTAAGCATAATTTGCTCGGCGCGAAGTTTATAACAACAGACGAATTTATGCTATATAAAACTTTTACAAGTTATAAGTGTCATAATAAAGTATTATGATCTCCGCATCGTTAACAAAAAGTCATAAGGAACAGGATGAACCCGTTAATACTTCAAAAAATAAGCCCTCGCCAGCATCAGATACTTGAACATTTGTTGGCAAACCGGAATGGCTTGAGTGTTGATGAACTGGCGAAAGCGCTGGATATTTCAAGAACCGGCGTGCAACAGCACTTTGTTGTTCTGGAACGGGACGGCTACATTAAAAAAAGCACCTTCAATAAAACGGCCGGGCGTCCGGTGACCATTTACGTCATCACCGACCAAGGCCATAACTATTTCCCGAAACAATACGCCTGGTTTTCAGAATTAATTGTTAACGATTTGCTGCAGGAAATCGGCCCCGAACGCTTTAAAGCCTATCTGCAAAAGTTGGCCGGCAAGCTGGCGGAGCAGCTGCGCGACAAAGTCGATGGAAAGAATTTAAACCAACGCGTTGATGCCTTGGCCTCGATCATGACCGATTTGGGCTTTCAAATAAAAGTAGAGCGGGAGCCGGGCACTGAAAATCCGAATATTCAGGCTTGTAATTGTATTTATCACGATCTGGCGCAGAAACATCACGAGATCTGCGAGTTCGATTTGGCGCTGATGTCGTCATTGCTGGATAAAGATGTTGAACAATTAAGCTGCATGGCTAAAGGCGATTGCAACTGTCGCTTTAACATCAAATAGTCTCTACTGTATAGCGCTTAATGAGCAGCCGGTAGTTATTCGCTTCGTCGGTTTTAGCGCGTTTAGTCAAGCCGTTAAGGTAAATGCCGGCCTTTTTTACCAGCATAGTGACCGCCGCTTGCCGGTTTGGCTCGGACAATCGACCGGCATCAATGATTTTTTGCAAGGCGCTTATCCGAAACCGGTCCATGCCCCAAAATGCCAGAGATAACTGGTCTTCATGACCGCCATATTTGTTAATTTGCGGCTGTTCAACCAATAGAACCGGATAATCGGCGGTGATCCTGAGCCACAAATCATAGTCCTCGCAAGCAGGCAGCCGGGGATCGAACACGCCTACCACTGCCAATACCGAGCGATGGATCAACACCGTGGACGGCGACATCGCGCATAACGGCAAACAATCGGCGAATATCCAGCCGCCGATTTTAGCGTATTTTTTGGGGACATCAACTTGGGTTCCGTGGCGTATCCAGTTTTCTTCGGTGTGACAAACCTTGTATTCAGGCTTGGCTGTCAACGCCGCCTGCTGCTTAGCCAGTTTTTCGGGCAGCCACTCATCATCGGAATCCAGAAACGCCAGCCATTCGCCGGAGGTTTGCGCTATGCCGAGATTGCGCGCCGCACTGACGCCGAGGTTTTGTTGATAGAAATAATTTACCTGAGGAAATTCACGGCGAATCATGTTGCCGGTGCCGTCGGTCGAACCGTCATCGACGACCATAATTTCAGCGGCCGATAAGGTTTGCGCATAGACCGACAACAGCGCCCGTTTCAGCAGCTCGCGGCGATTGTAACTGG
>Ga0265327_10002377_pt1 | contig 20024 bp, 16 predicted proteins | sample 41621metaG_FD_202089 | JGI IMG/M metagenome (GOLD analysis project Ga0265327, IMG submission 202089) | Rhizosphere microbial communities from Carex aquatilis grown in University of Washington, Seatle, WA, United States - 4-16-21 metaG | ecosystem: Host-associated > Plants > Roots > Rhizosphere...
GCGGCCGGACGGCGATCGTGCTCATTCACGCCGCCGGCGATTCCTCGGCGCGCGTGATCACGACATCGTCGCGCGGAACGTTCTGGTGCATCCCCGCGTTGCCGGTCGGCACGCCCTTGATCCGGTCGACGACGTCCTGCCCGCCGACGACCTTGCCGAACACGCAGTAGCCCCAGCCCTGCGGGCTCGGTCCCTTGTAGTCGAGGAAGTCGTTGTCGGCGATGTTGATGAAGAACTGCGCCGACGCCGAATGCGGCTCGGACGTGCGTGCCATCGCCACCGTGTATTTCTTGTTCTTGAGCCCGTTGCCGGCTTCGTTGGCGATCGTGGCGCGCGTGGGCTTCTGCTTCATTCCGGGCTCCATGCCGCCGCCCTGGACCATGAAGCCGTCGATCACGCGATGGAAGATCGTGTTGTCGTAGTGGCCGTCGCGGACGTACTGGAGGAAATTGGCGACCGTCGCCGGTGCGTTCTCGGCGTCGAGCTCCAGCGTGATGTCGCCGTGGTTCGTGTGCAGGATGACCATGTCGGTGCTCACTTCGTCTCGACGACGAACGCCTTGGTGACAATGACGGGCGTCGCGGGGACGTCCTTGGGGAATGGGCCGCCCGCGCCGGTGGGCGCCTTGGCGATCTTGTCGACGACGTCCATGCCCGAGACGACCTTTCCGAACACCGTGTAGCCGATGCCGGCCGGATCGGGCGAGCGGAAGTTGAGGAACTTGTTGTCGGCGACGTTGATGAAGAACTGTGCCGTCGCCGAGTTGGGATCGCTGGTTCGCGCCATCGCGAGCGTGCCGGGCACGTTGAGGAGCCCCGCCTTGCTCGACTGCTCGGCCTCGTTGACGACCGGCGGCTTGGTCGGCTTCTGCATGAAGTCGGCGGTGAAGCCGCCGCCCTGGACCATGAAGCCCGGGATCACGCGGTGAAACTGCGTTCCGTCGTAGTGCTTCGACTTCACGTAGTCGAGGAAGTTGGCGACCGACTTCGGCGCGGCATCGGGATAGAGCTCGACCTTGAAGGTGCCGGCGGTCGTGTCGAACTGCACCTGCGGATTGGCGGCAAGCGCGGGAATGGCGAACGCCGCGGCCAGTGCGACGGCGGCGGCGGTGATGAGGCGTTTCAGCATCGGAGAGCTCCTTCGGTTGTCGAAAACGTCGTGCTGCAGCAATCGAATCGGTTCATGCGCCGCCTGGAATGCTCCGGCCACGCAAGGACGGCGCGCCGGCCGCCTGTCGAGCGGGTCACTTCGCGGACGGCGTCGGCGCTGGTTCAGTGGACGATGCGGGCGCGGGTGCAGGTGTTTGGCTCGGTGCTTGCGCCGATGCCGATGCTGATGCCGGAGCCGGAGCCGGAGCCGGAGCCGGAGCCGGAGCCGGAGCCGGAGCCGATGTCGGATCCGATGTCGGATCCGATGCCGGTGCAGTAGCCGGCTTCGCCGGAGCCGGCGCGGGCTTCAGGATGTCGCGCGCCAGCTTGAGCTTGGCTGTCACAGACTTCGGTTCCTTGTCGAGCTGCGCCGCGCGCTCGTATTCGCCCGCGGCAATGCGGACGTAGACATCGCCGAGGTTCTCGTGCGCGACGGCCCAGTCGGGCGCGGCCTTGACCGCCGTCTCGAGCGCGACGCGCGCGCCTTCGTACTGGCCCTTTTTCGCGTACAGCACGGCGAGATTGTTGTAGGGCTCCGGCAGTTCGGGGAAGTCGGACGTCAGCGCGAGAAACGTCGCCAGCGCGGCATCGTTGTCGCCTTCCTCGGTCTGCACGACGCCCTTGAGGAAGCGCGCCTGCGGCTCGCGCGGGCGCTGCGCATTGAGCGCGTCGAGCTTGGCGATCGCGCCCGCGTAGTCCTTCTTCGCGATCAGGTCGCGCGCATCCCTGAGGCCTTGTGCGTAGGACTTGCGCGCTTCTTCGGTGAACTCGCTGCCGATCGTCGTTGTTGCCGACGGCGTCGCGGGCGCGGCTGCCGCGGGCTTCGCGGGAGCCGTCTGCGCGGGAACGTCTTGCGCCGACGCCGTGGCGGCGATGACCGTCAGGGCGGCGCAAAGTGCGGAAAGGAGTCGAATCGTGCGGGGCATCGGCGGGAGCGGCGTGGGTGCGACCGAATGCGGGGCGCGACCGGGCGCCATTCTATCAGGGTCGGACCGGCATCCCGGCGAGCCGCGCGACCGTCGTGTCGATCAGCCGGCGCGCGATGGAGACGCTCGGCGGGAGCTTCGGAACCGCCTCGGGCGCGAACCACTGCGCGTCGGCGATCTCGGTGCCGTCCGGTGTGAGGTCGCCGCCCGCATATTCGGCGGTGAACGCGATCATCAGCGAATGCGGGAACGACCACGACTGGCTGCCGAAATACGTGAGACGCTCGACCGCGATGCCCACTTCCTCGCGGACCTCGCGGTGGATGCAGTCCTCGATGGTCTCGCCCGGCTCGACGAAGCCCGCGAGCGCGCTGTACATCGCGACGGGAAAACGGTTGGCGCGGGCGAGCAGCACGTCGCGGCCGCGGGTCACGAGCACCATCATCGCCGGCGACACGCGCGGGAACGCCGTGTGGCCGCAGGCGGGGCATTCCTTGGCGCGATCGCCCGGCTTGTCGTGCGTGACGGCGCCACAGACGCCGCAGAAGCGATGCGTGCGATCCCATTCGACGATCTGTGACGCGCGCGCCGCGGTGGCGAGCACCGGTTCCGGCAGCGCGAAGAACAGCGAGCGAAGACCGGCGAGCCGCCATCCCGCGGGCGGCGGCGAATCGGCGGCAATGCCGACGGCCACGCAGGGCGTGCCGTCGAGCGTGCCGAGAAAGTGCGTCGCGCCACCGAGGCCGAGTGCCGCGAGATCGCGCCATGCCGGGACGGCGGGTGCCGGGCCCCCGGAGTCGCCGTCGCCGCGCACCAGGAGGCGCCCGTCGTGAAACGCGAACGCGAGCGCCTCAGGCGGCAGCGGATCGGGCAGCGCGTGTCCGGGAACGAAGCCCTGCGGGGTGTGCATGACGGCATGATAGGTGAAACGGCGATGCCGCCAAAGCCGCGGCGCGAGACCCTCGCGCCTTCGGGGTCGCAGACGATCGTTCGGCTATAATCATCGATTGCCACGAAAGCCCTCGCCATGGACGCAGAACGCCTGAACCAGCTCGCCGCGACGCTCGCGGGACTGAAGGAGCGCACTTCGGATCTTCGGAGGTATCTTTGACTTCGATGTGAAGGCGGTCCGCCTCACCGAAGTCGCGCGCGAGCTCGAGAACCCGAAGATCTGGGAAGACCAGCCGCGCGCGCAGGAGCTCGGCAAGGAAAAGAAGATGCTGGACGGCGTGGTCGGCGCGATCACGGAACTCGACCAGGGCATCCGCGACAGTACCGAGCTCTTCGTGCTCGCGCGCTCCGATGCCGACGACGCGACGCTGGAGGCGGTCGCCGAGGACGTCCGGGCGCTGGAAGCGCGTGTGGGCGACCTCGAATTCCGCCGAATGTTCGGCAACTCGCTCGACCCCGCCAACTGCTTCGTCGACATCCAGGCGGGCTCCGGCGGCACCGAAGCGCAGGACTGGGCGGCGATGCTGGAGCGCATGTACATCCGCTACGGCGAGCGCAAGGGCTTCAAGACGGAGCTCCTCGAGGAGACGCCGGGCGAAGTGGCCGGCCTCAAGAGCGCGTCGCTCAAGATCAGCGGCGACTACGCGTACGGCCATCTGCGCACCGAGATCGGCGTGCATCGCCTCGTGCGCAAGAGCCCGTTCGACTCCAATGCGCGGCGGCACACGTCGTTCGCCAGCGTGTTCGTCTATCCGGAAGTCGACGACTCGATCGAGGTCGAGATCAATCCGGCGGACCTTCGCGTCGACACGTTCCGCGCGTCCGGCGCCGGCGGCCAGCACATCAACAAGACCGATTCGGCGGTGCGCATCACGCACCTGCCGACCAACACCGTCGTCCAGTGCCAGACCGACCGCTCGCAGCACAGGAATCGCGCCGAGGCGATGGCGATGCTGAAATCGAAGCTCTACGAGCTCGAGTTGAGGAAGCGTCAGGCCGAGCAGCAGAAGCTCGAGGACGCGAAGACCGACATCGGCTGGGGCCACCAGATCCGCAGCTACGTGCTCGACCAGTCGCGGATCAAGGACCTTCGCACCAACTACGAGGTCGGGGACACGCAGCGGATCCTCGACGGCGATCTCGACGATTTCATCGCGGCGAGCCTGAAGCAGGGAGTCTAGAGCGTGAACGAGAAGAGCAGCGCCGCACCCGCACCCGCGCCGGCGGCCGACGAGAACCAGATCATCGCCGAGCGCCGCGCGAAGCTTGCCGCGCTGCGCACGCAGGGCAACGCATTCCCCAACGATTTCCGGCGCGATTCCCTGGCCGCGGATCTCCACCGCGACCACGACGCGAAGTCCAACGAGGAGCTCGAGCCGCTCAACGTTGCAGCGACGGTCGCCGGCCGGATGATGCTGAAGCGCGTGATGGGCAAGGCATGCTTCGCGACGCTGCAGGACATGAGCGGGCGCATCCAGCTCTACGTGACGCAGGATGCCGTCGGTCCCGAGGCGCTCGACGCGTTCAAGCACTGGGATCTCGGCGACATCGTCGGCGCGACGGGCACGCTCTTCAAGACCAGGACCGGCGAGCTGTCGATCCGCGTCACGGCAATCCGGCTGCTCGCGAAGGCGTTGCGCCCGCTGCCCGAGAAGTTCCACGGGCTCTCCGATCAGGAACAGCGCTACCGGCAGCGCTATGTCGACCTCATCACGAACCCCGAGGCGCGCCGCGTGTTCGCGCAGCGCTCGGCGATCGTCCAGGCAATGCGCGAGTTCTTCGTCGCCCGCGGCTACCTCGAGGTCGAGACGCCGATGATGCACCCGATCCCCGGCGGCGCCGCCGCGCGGCCGTTCGCGACGCACCACAACGCGCTCGACATGAAGCTCTACCTCCGCATCGCGCCGGAGCTCTACCTCAAGAAGCTCGTCGTCGGCGGGATGGAGAAGGTGTTCGAGATCAACCGCAACTTCAGGAACGAAGGCATCTCCACGCGGCACAATCCCGAGTTCACGATGCTCGAGTTCTACGAGGCCTACCAGGATTACCACTACCTGATGGATCTCACCGAGGCGCTGCTGCGCGAGGTTGCGCAGAAGGTCGTCGGATCGACAACGCTCACCTATCAGGGTCAGCCGATCGATCTCGCGAAGCCGTTCGACCGGCTGACGATGGCCGAGGCGATCCACAAGTACAACCCGCAATATCCGATCGCGGAACTCGCCAGGCCGGAATATCTGCGCGTCGCGATGGCGCCGTTCGACACCGAGCTCTTCGCGACCGACGGCATCGGTTTGCTTCAGCTCAAGCTCTTCGAGGCGACGACGGAGGACAAGCTCGTGCAGCCGACGTTCATCGTCGCGCATCCGACCGACGTGTCGCCGCTCGCGCGCGCCAACGATGCCAATCCGGCGGTGACCGACCGCTTCGAGCTCTTCATCACCGGACGGGAATTCGCAAACGGGTTTTCCGAGCTGAACGACCCGGAGGACCAGGCGGCGCGCTTTTCCGCGCAGGCGGCGGCAAAGGAGGCGGGCGACGAGGAGGCGATGTTCTACGACGCCGACTACATCCGCGCGCTCGAATATGGCCTGCCGCCGACAGCGGGCGAGGGCATCGGCATCGACCGGCTGATCATGCTGCTGACCGACAGCCCCTCGATTCGCGACGTGATCCTCTTTCCGCAGCTGAAGCGTGAGAACTGACGCGAGGTCTGCCATGGCCACGGACTTTCGCAGCGACACGGTCACCCGGCCCACGCCGGCGATGCGCGCGGCGATGGCGGGGGCATCGGTCGGCGACGACGTGTTCGGCGACGACCCGTCGGTCAACGCGCTGCAGGAAGAGGTCGCGGCACTGCTCGGCTTCGAGGCCGCGCTGTTCGTGCCGTCGGGCACGCAGTCGAATCTCATCGGCGTGATGACGCACTGCGCGCGCGGCGACGAGGTGATCCTGGGCCAGGAGGCGCACACGTTCCGCTACGAGGGCGGCGGTGGCGCGGCGCTCGGCAGCGTGCAGCCGCAGCCGCTCGACAATGCGGCGGACGGCACCATTCCCGTCGCATTGATCGAGGCGGCGATCAAGCCCGAGGACTCGCATTTCGCGCGGACGCGTCTCATCGCGCTCGAGGACACGCTGGGCGGCAAGGTGCTGCCGGAAGGCTACGTCGCCACGGTCCGCGCGCTCGCCGACCGCCGCCACCTCGCCATGCATCTCGACGGCGCGCGGCTGTGGAACGCCGCGGTGAAGCGCAACGTTGCGCCGCGCACGATCGCACAGGGATTCGATTCCGTCTCGGTGTGCCTGTCGAAGGGGCTGGGCGCGCCGGTCGGCTCGCTCCTGTGCGGGTCGCGCGACTTCATCAAGGCTGCGCATCGGTGGCGCAAGATGCTGGGCGGCGGCATGCGGCAGGCTGGCGTTCTCGCCGCCGCGGGCAGCTACGCGCTCGCACACCACATCGACCGGCTCGCCGACGATCATGCGAACGCGGCCACACTTGCCGACGGCCTCGCCAGGCACGGCGCGCTTCGCGTGACGCCGCCCCAGACCAACATGATCTTCGTCGACGTGGATTCGGCGGTCGCCGCGGATTTCGCCGCCCATCTTGCGGCGGCCGGCGTGCTGATCACCGGCACAACGAAGCAGCGCTGGGTCACGCACCTCGACGTTGCACGCGAGGACGTCGCGCGCGCGGTCGCGGCGGTCGACGCGTTCTTCGCGCGGCGCTGACGCCGGCAGCTGAAGGCCGTACGTTCGGAGTGCTGCGATGACGACACGCTTCGCCACCTTTGCCGAGTTCTACCCGTACTACCTCGGCGAGCACGCGAACCGGACCTGCCGCCGGCTGCATTTCGCAGGCACGTCGCTCGTGCTGGGCTGCGCGATCGCGGCGCTGGCGACGGGCAACGCCTGGTGGCTCGCCGGCTGTCCGCTCGCCGGCTACGGCTTCGCATGGCTGGGGCATTTCGCGTTCGAGCACAATCGTCCCGCGACGTTCTCGCATCCGCTCTACAGCCTCATGGGCGACTGGGTGATGTACAGGGACATGCTGACCGGGCGCATGGCGTTCTGAGCGTGCCCGCGCCAATCCGTCGCGGTTGACGGAAGTCATCGGCCGCGCCGTTGCGCGGGGCGTAGAATTGGAGCCATCTTCGGCAGGAAAATGCCGCAGGTGTCCGCAATGTCCCAACGCGTTATCGACCTCACGCTCACCGGAATGACCTGCGCCGCATGTGCGGCGCGGATCGAGAAGGTGCTGAACCGCGGCGACGGCGTCGAAGCGGCGGTCAACTTCGCGACCGAATCGGCGCGCGTGCGCTTCGATCCGGACAAGACCGACCCCAGGCGCTTGATCGAAGCGGTGCGCAAGGCCGGCTACGACGCTGCGCCGGCAGTCGATCCTTTCGCGGTGCCGGCGCACGAGGCGCACATGCAGCAGCGGCTGCAGAACCGGGAATTCGCCCGCTTCGCGGTTGCGGTGATCCTCACCGCGCCGTTCGTCGCGCAGATGCTGTTCATGGTCACCGGCCGGCACGAAATGGAAATGCCGGCGTGGCTGCAGTTCGCGCTGGCCGTGCCGGTTCAGTTCTGGTGCGGTGCGCGCTTCTATCGCGGCGCGTGGCACGCACTGCGCGGCGGCGCCGCGAACATGGATGTTCTCGTCGCGTTGGGGACGTCCGCGGCATTCTTCTTCAGCGTCGCGGTCTGGCTCGTACCGCTGCCCGCCCAGCACGTCTATTTCGAGGCGGCGGCGGTGGTGATCACGCTGGTGCTGCTCGGCAAGTGGCTCGAGCGGCGCGCGACGGCGCGCACCGCAAACGCCATTCGAAATCTGCTCAGCCTGCAGCCGCCCACGGTGCTGCGCGAGCGCGACGGCGAGATCAAGGAAGTCTCGCTCGCGCACATGCACGCGGGCGACGTGTTCATCGTCCGCGCCGGCGCGAGCGTGCCGGTCGACGGGCGCGTGCTGAACGGCGAGTCCTCCATTAACGAGGCGATGCTGACCGGCGAGAGCGAGCCTGTCCAGAAAAAGCCGGGCGACCCGGTGCTCGCCGGCACCGTGAACGAGCTCTCGCCGCTGCGCTGCGAGGCGACGGCCGTTGGACAGTCGACGCTGCTCGCGGGCATCGTCCGCCAGGTCGCCGCGGCGCAGGGATCGAAGGCGCCGGTGCAGCGGCTCGCCGACCTCGTGGCCGGCCGGTTCGTCCCTGCGGTGCTGGTGATCGCGCTGATCACGCTCGTCGCCAACGGGCTCCTGCTGGACGACTGGGCCGCCGCGCTGATGCGTGCGACCGCGGTGCTCGTCATCGCGTGTCCCTGCGCGCTCGGGCTGGCGACGCCGACGGCACTGATGGTGGGCATCGGCCGCGGCGCGCAGGCGGGCATCCTCGTCAAGAACGCCGCGGCGCTGGAGCGCGCCGAGAAGATCGACACGCTGGTCGTCGACAAGACCGGCACGCTGACCGCCGGCGAGCCCAGCGTCGTCGCGCTGCATCCGGGCCGGGGCTTTACCGGCAACGAGGTGCTGCTCCTCGCCGCATCGCTGGAGCACGGCGCGACGCACCCGCTCGCCCGTGCGATCGTCGTGCGTGCGCGGCTGAACGAGCTGGAGCCGCTGCCCGTCACCGACATCCGCTCGTACCCGGGGCGCGGCGTCACGGGCGTCAACGGCACGCAGACCATCCGGCTGGGCTCGCCCGCGTTCCTCGTCGAGTCCGCCGTGAAGATCGATCCCGAAAGCCTCATCGAGGCGCGCGGCCTCGGCCGCACGATCGTCGGCGTCGCCGAAGGCACGATGCTGGTCGGCTGGATCACGCTCGCCGATGCGCTGCGGCCGAATGCGGCGGCAGCCGTTGCGGCGCTGCGCGACGAAGGGGTCGCGGTGACCATGCTGACCGGCGATCACCCGGCGCCCGCCGAAGCCGTCGCCAAGGCCGTCGGCATCGACAGCTGGCAGGCCGAGCAGCGGCCCGAAGACAAGCGCGCATCGGTCATCGCGTTGCAGCAGGCGGGTCACGTTGTCGGCATGCTGGGCGACGGGGTCAACGACGCGCCTGCGCTGGCACAGGCCGACGTGTCGTTCGCGATGGGTGCGGGGGCAGGCAGCGCGCTCGCCGCCGCCGATCTCACGCTGCTGCGCAACGACCTCGCCGGCGTCGCCGCAGCGATCGACCTTTCACGCGCGACGCTCAGGAAGATCCGGCAGAATCTGTTCTTCGCCTTTGTCTACAATGCGCTCGGCATTCCGCTCGCGGCCTTCGGACTGCTGTCGCCGGTGATCGCCGGCGCGGCGATGGCGGCGAGCTCGGTGTCGGTGGTCGGCAATGCGCTGCTGCTGCGCCGGTGGCGTCCGGCACGGGCCGTCGCGGCGGCGCACGTCGAGGCCGACGCGCCATCGCGGGTCATGCCGATGCCCGCAACGCATGATCCGCAAGGAGCTGCCAAATGAGTTACATGAAAAAAGAGTTCGTCGTCGACGGCATGCACTGCGACGGTTGCGTGAAGAGCATCACGCGGGCAGTGCAGCAGATGCCGGGCGTGAAGCAGGTCGTCGTGTCGCTGCCCGACAAGCGGGCGACGGTCGATTACGACGGCGCGGCCGTGAATCCGGCCGAGATCGTCGCCGCGATCGTCGGCGCGGGATTCCTGGCCCGCGTCAAGTAGCCGTCGCCGCGCGGCTTGTTGGCGCGGCCCCCTGCGGGGATAATCACCCGCTCGGGGTGTAGCGCAGTCCGGTAGCGCGCTTGCTTTGGGAGCAAGATGTCGGAGGTTCGAATCCTCTCACCCCGACCATCGACTCGTTGCTTCGATTCCTGCGGCACCGCGACGACGGTGCACCGAGACTAAGATCCGCCGGCACCTCCGATGTCCTTGTGTTGGTTGGCCGGCGGCGCAAGTCGCGCCCTGACGACCGCGGCTGGGCAGCGGGAGTCGTGGTTCCGGGTGCGGGCGCCTCGGCGCCCGCAATATTTTGGCTTGGCGATTTCAACCGTGCCGTTCGTCTCGTGCAGGTGATCCGGCGCGTGTACGCAGGCACGTTTCACCGTCCATCGGCACCCGCCCGCAATGCGCGTCAGCGCACTGACGCCGCGATGCACCCGCACCATTCTGGAGTGTTGCGACCCCGAGAGCCGGATCGCGAGGGGAGGCGGAATGCGGGCATGGAAGAAATTGCGGGTCGCGCGCGCGTGGCCGTTCGGCAGGCTGGCGCTCTGCGTGGCCGCGCTTGCATGGGCGGCAACGGCCGTGGGCAGGGCACCCGCGGATCGCCCGAACATCCTGTTCTTCATCCTCGACGACGTCGGCATTGACCAGATGAAGGTGTTCGGCTACGGCGGCGCCACGCCGCCGCGGACGCCGAACATCGACGCGATCGCCGCGGCAGGCGTGGGCTTTCGCAACTTCTGGGCGATGCCGGAATGCTCGCCGAGCCGCGCGCTGGTTTTCGAGGGGCGCTATCCGTTTCGCACGAACGTGCTGGACGCGATTCTCTCGGTCGACCTTGCCAACTCGCAAGTCTCGCCGTACGAGACGACGACGCCGAAGGTGCTGCGCAGGCGCGGCTACGAAAGCGGACTCTTCGGCAAGTTCCATTTGACCGGATCGGATGTCAATCCCGCCAACAATCCGCTGGGGTACACCGCCGTGCACCAGCTCGGCTGGGATTACTTCGCCGGGTGGCAGGACGGTGCACCGCACCCGATCGACACGACGGCCGGTGGCGTTGCGCCGGCGGGTGTCAGCTATCCGTGCGGATTCGTGCCCAATGCGAAGGACGATGCCGTCAACGGTGCCGATGCGGGCGCGTGCTGGTTCGTCAACCATTCGTGTGCGGCGCTGAGCGCGGCACACGACGCGCCGACACCGGGACGCGCCTGCCTCGAAGGCGGCGGCATATTCGTGCCCCGGATGGCCTGCAGCGCGACGGCGCCGACGGCCGTGAACTTCACGCTGCAGAACGGCTATTACGCGGGGCAACTCATCGTCAATCGCCCCGACGGCTCGTACACGGTCGCGGCGCCGCAGGATCCCGGCGGCGCCGGCCGCGGCTACCGGTCGATCATCGAAAGCGACCGCGCGATCGAATGGATCAATGCGCGGCCGTCGCGCGCTTCATGGATGGCGACGGTTTCGTATTCGGCGGCGCACACGCCGTATCAGGCTCCGCCGCCGTCACTGCTGCCGGATGCGTCGCTGCCGACCGGTGCCTTCAACTGCCTTTCCAGCGAGCCCGACCAGCGCGTTCTCAGCAACCAGATGATCGAAGCGATGGATGCCGAGATCGGCCGTGTGCTGGTCGAGACGGGTGTCGCGACGCGAACCGCAAGCGGCGCGCTGCGCTATGACGGGGCGCGATCGGACACGATGATCGTGATCATGGGCGACAACGGGACGTATGCGCCGGGGGTCAAGGCGCCGTTCGATCCGCTGCGCGCGAAGGCGACCGCCTACCAGACAGGAGTATGGTCACCTCTAGTCGTCGCGGGTCCGCTCGTGAAACAGCCGGGCCGCGAAGTCGGCGCGATGGTCAACATCGCCGACGTGTTCCAGCTGTTCGCCGAGATCGCGGGGATCGACGTGCATGGCGTCGTGCCGCCGTCGCGTCCGCTCGATTCGGTCTCGATGCTCCCCTATTTGCAGAATGCCAACCAGGCGAGTCTGCGCCGGACCAACTTCACGCAAACCGCGGGCAATCTCAAGGCGGCAGGCTATGTGGTCCCGCCGTGCGTGGTACCCGGCGTCAACACGTGCGTCCAGCTCTTTCCGACGCAGGCGCTGTGCGCGTCGGAAGGCGGTGTCTGGTGGGGCGTCGCCGACACCACGGCCGATCCGCCGCTGCCGCTCGCCACCGGTGCGCCGCAGCCCGACTGCTGCAGCGTGAACAGGTACCGGCTCGCGCAATCGCCGGTGCAGTCGACCTATTCGGTGCTGCCCAACTGGCAGATGGCGATGCGCGACGACAACTACAAGCTCGTGCGCTTCGCGACCACCGACTTCGACGCGGCATCGAACAGCTGCGTCACGACGGAGGCGACCGAGCTCTACGCGATCGACGAAGCCGTGCCGCCGAAGATCGACAACGCCGAACGCAATCTGCTGCTGCCGGGGCGCACGCTCGAACCCGCGGAAAAGGCGGCGCTGGCGAGCCTGACGCGCGAGTTGACGATGCTGCTCGCAACCAACGCTCCGTGCGCAGGCGACGGCAATCTCGACGGCGTCGTCGACGGCCAGGATATCGACCAGTTCAATTACTGGGCCAACGTGACTCAGTCGGCCTCGAGCTGGTACGACTTCAATCTGGACGGCTTCACGAATCAGCTCGACGTGCCTTACATCACGCAGAGCCCGTATCCTCGAAAGTGTGTGTCGGCAACGACGCGGTAGTTCGGCGCACCGGGACGCCGCATGCATGGCGTCGCTGACCGGGCCGTCCGTGGCGTGCGCGATGCGCAACTCGCTAGAATGCGCCAATGCGCATCTGCCTGCTGACCAACCAGGACCTGCTCGCCGATCCGTTTCCTTCCGACGACTGGCCGTGCGATCCGCGACCGTTCTGTCCCGAAGCGCAGTGGCACGTCGAGTACCTGCGCAAGCGGACGTCGGTCCGGCAGGTGAGTCGGCTGATCCGGCAGGGATTCGACGTCTATTTCAACCTCTGTGACGGCGCCGCGGACCAGAACATCGCAGGCATCGAGGTCGTGCAGACGCTGGAAGCGAACGGCGTCGCCTTCACCGGCGCGACCTCGGAGTTCTACGAGCCGTCGCGCGAGGCGATGAAGGCCGCATGCCGGGCCGAGCGCATCGCGACGCCGGACTACGTGCTTGCGCGGAGCGAGGAGGACGTCGAGCGCGCCGCCGAAACGCTGCGCTTTCCGCTCTTCGTCAAGCATTACAGCAGCTATTCCAGCGTGGACCTCTCGCGCCGCTCACGCGTGCTCTCGCCGGCGGGGCTGCGCCGGCAGGCGGGCAAGATCATGAGCCGCCACGGCGCCGCGCTGATCGAGGAATACATCGACGGCACGGAATGCACGGTGCTCGTCGCGGAGAATCCGGATGACCCGGAACGGCCGAAGACCTACACGCCGCTGCAGTACCGCTTTCCCGAAGGCGAGGCATTCAAGCACTCGGACCTCAAATGGGTCGAGTACGACAGGATGGCGGTGCAGCCGGTCGGCGATCCGGCGCAGGACGCCCGTTTGCGCGACGCGTGCGCGCGCTTCTTCCTTGCGCTCAATGGCGCGAGCTTCGGTCGCTGCGACCTTCGGGTCGACCGCGACGGGACGCCCTTCATGCTCGAGATCAATCCCAATTGCGGCGTCTACTATCCCGCCAGCGACGCGGGAAGCGCCGACCTCTGCCTGCTGCACGATCCCGAAGGACATGCGGGCTTCACGCGTCTCTTGATTCGTGCGGCGCTCAGCCGACAGGAGCGACGGAATGCCGCACGTGAATCGCCTGGACATGCCGCCGCAATGCCGGTATGACCCCCGCATTCCCCTGCGGCGCCTAGCGCATTCCCAACGGGTTGCGCCATCGCACTTTCCTGTTGCATGCGCACCGCTTTGATTCTGGGGATGGGCAAGTCCCACGCCGACGGATCTCTTGCATTCCGTGCGACGGCATGTCCAGGGCGAAGACCTTGCCATCACCATGGGTTAAAAGCTACACTTCACTGATACGGCAGGGGCGCGCCCTGCGACCAGTGATTTCGATCCAACGGGGAGTCAACATGCGGATTTCTGAACCGCGCCAGGGCCTGCGGGCGCTCGGCGCATGCGTCGCGTTGTCGGCATTTGCGCTGCCGCTGGCCGACGCGCAGCAGTTCTATGGCACGCCGGGGAGCCCGGCGTCCACGATGTCGATCGAGGGCAGCCAGATTCCTGCGCCGCCGCAGAAGTTCGGCGGCAAGATCGAGCCGACGACCAAGGGCTCGGTGCCCTACTGGCCGGCGCGCATCGTCCCGCCCAAAGGCGCGCCCAACGTGCTGCTGATCATGACCGACGACTCGGGCTACGGGGTCCCGAGCACGTTTGGCGGCGTGATCCCCACGCCCGCGCTCGACCGCATCGCCAGCAACGGTCTGCGCTACACGAACTTCAATTCGACCGCGCTGTGCTCGCCGACGCGCGCGGCGCTGATCACCGGGCGCAACCACCACTCGGCGGGCTTCGGCGTTGTCGCCGAGCAGGCCACGGGCTATCCCGGTTACGACAGCTTCATCACCAAGGACAAGGCAACGATCGGCACGATACTGAAGGATAACGGCTACCGCACGTCGTGGTTCGGCAAGAACCACAACACGCCGTCGTTCCAGGCGTCCTCGACCGGCCCATTCGACCAGTGGCCGACTGGCATGGGCTTCGAGTACTTCTACGGCTTCATGGGCGGCGACACCAACCAGTGGCAGCCGGACAATCTCGCCCGCAACACGACCTACATCTATCCGTTCCAGGGCAACCCGAATTTCAACCTGACCACCGCGATGGCCGACGAGGCAATCGCGTACATGAACCAGATCAACACGCTGACGCCCGACCAGCCGTTCTTCGTCTACTACGTGCCGGGCGGCACGCACGCGCCGCACCATCCGACGCCCGAGTGGATCAAGAAGGCGACGGACCTTCACCTCTTCGACAAGGGCTGGAACAAGCTGCGCGAGCAGATCTTCGAGAACCAGAAGAAGCTCGGCGTGATCCCGGCCAATGCCAAGCTCACCCCGTGGCCGAAGAACCTCCTCAAGGAGTGGGACGCCCTCACGGACGACGAGAAGAAGATGTTCCTCCGCCAGGTCGACGTCTTCGCGGCGTACGTCATGTACACCGACCACGAGATCGGCCGCGTGATCCAGGCGGTCGAGGACATGGGCAAGCTCGACAACACGCTGATCATCTACATCAACGGCGACAACGGCACCAGCGCCGAAGGCACGCTGAACGGCACACCGAACGAAGTGGCGATGTTCAACGGCGTCGAAGTGCCGGTGGCCGACCAGCTCAAGTACTTCTACGACGCCTGGGGCTCCGACAAGACGTACAACCACATGGCGGTGCCATGGGCGTGGGCGTTCGACACACCGTTCACCTGGACGAAGCAGGTCGCGTCGCACTTCGGCGGGGTGCGGCAGGGGACGGCAATCTCCTGGCCCGCCGTCATCAAGGACAAGGGCGGCATCCGCAACCAGTTCCACCACATCATCGACATCGTGCCGACGATCCTGGAAGCGGCAAAGGTCAAGCAGCCGACCATGGTCGACGGCATCAAGCAGAGCCCGATCGAGGGCGTGAGCATGATGTACACGTTCGACAGGGCCAACGCCAATGCGCCGTCGCGGCACAAGACGCAGTACTTCGAGATGATGGGCGACCACGCGATCTACCACGACGGATGGATCGCGAGCACCAAGGTCATGCGACCTCCGTGGGACGTCAGCGGTGGCGTTGGCGCGGATCCCGCCAGCTATCCGTGGGAGCTCTACGACCTGCGCAGTGACTGGACGCAGTACGACGACTTGGCTGCGAAGAATCCGGCGAAGCTGAAGGAGCTGCAGGCGATATTCTGGCAAGAAGCGAAGAAGTACAACGTTCTGCCGCTCGATTCGACCGTGGTGACGCGCCTGATCACGCCGAAGCCGAGCATTACCGCTGGCCGTAACGTGTTCATCTGGTCCGCGCCTTTGACCGGTACCCCCAACGGCGATGCGCCGAGCATCCTCAACGCGTCCTACAACTTCCACGCCGACGTCGATATCCCGCAGGGCGGTGGCGAGGGGATGCTGATCACCCAGGGCGGACGCTTCGCGGGATACGGGTTCTACGTGCTCAAGGGCAAACCTGTTTTCAACTGGAACCTGGTCGGTCTGAAGTGGGTCAGATGGGAAGGGCCCGATGCGCTGACGGCAGGCAGGCACGTGCTCGAGTTCGACTTCAAGTACGACGGGCTCGGCATGGGCACGCTGGCCTTCAACAACATGAGCGGCATCGGCCGCGGCGGCACCGGAGTCCTGAAGGTCGACGGCAGGGAAGTCGCGCGCCAGACGATGGAGCACACGATACCGTTCATCCTGGCGTGGGACGAGAACCTCGATGTTGGATCCGACACCGGCACCCCGGTCGACGATCGCGATTACCAGGTGCCGTTCGCGTTCACCGGCAAGATCAACAAGATCACGCTGACGATCGACCGCCCGCAGCTCTCGCCGGAAGACATCAAGAAGCTTGAAATGGCGCAACGCAACAACAAGGCCAGCGAGTGACATGACGCGCCGCCCTGCGCGGCGCGCTCAACCGGCTTCCGGCATCCGCCGATTCCCCGACGGATGCCGGAGTCATTTCTGGATTTCGCCCGCAGCGCCTGTCGGCGCCGGGAGTGGTACGACCCGCGCCGCAACCGTCAAGCTTCCGCGGCCGCCAAGAGATCGTTATTGAAGCAGAAGACGTTCTCGCCGCGCAGCACGACGTCGAAGTTGAATGTGGCAATGACGCGAAGAAAGTTGCGCGAATTGGCGGTGCCCGGAAACCGCCAGTCGTGCAGCTCGATGATCAGCAGCGGAAATGCCTGCACCCACGCGGTGTCTTCGCGAAAGAGGTCGGCCTCGCCGCCTTCGATATCGATCTTGAAGATGAACGGGACGTCGCCGCGCGCCGTCGCATCGGCGACGATCGCGGACGCCGCGAACACCGGCACCGGATATTCGCCCTGCGCATCCAGCCGGAAGCTCCAGTCGCCGCGACCCGGATCGTTGAGGAAGCTCTCGCCCGCGGCGGCGCCGATCCCGCCTTCCAGCAATTCGAAATTCAGCCCGCCGCAGTTGGCCCGCAGCACGTCGCAATTGTTGCGCTCCGGCTCGATGGCGACGATCCGGCACTTCGGAAAATTCCCCGCGAAATAGACGACGCTCGCGCCGATGTTCGCGCCGGCGTCGACGATGAGTGGCGTGCGGCCCGCGGCAATCGTGTACCGGTACAGGCGGAGCAGCGGTTCGCCCAGCGCGAATTTGGTGAGCCGATAGTCGCCCTCGCGGAAGATCTGCTCGATGACGCCGCGATCGCCGGTGCTGTCGGGGCGATAGAAGAACGGCCGCATTGCGTCGCCGATCTGCAGGTTGACCTGGGCAAGGGGCCGGCTCGGAGCGCGCATCGTCTGCGGTCCGCTGTTTTCTCCGGTCGGCCGGTCGGGCAACACTATCGGTCCAGCTCTTCGTACTGACGGAAGATGCCTTCCTGGTTGAACGGAATGCGGCGCGCCGACGCAAGGTAGGCGGCGATCCTCGGCCGCGCCGCAACGTGTTTGCGCAATGTCATGAGGTGCGGATGGCGTCGACCGACGCGCTTCATCGCCTTCGGAAAAGCGTACTCCAGCCCGGCGACGACCTGGAACAGCGACAGGTCCGCATAAGTTGTGCGTCCGCCGACCAGATGCGCGGAATCGCGGGGGTTCGCGGCGAGCACACCTTCGAAATAGCCGAGGAACTTCGGCAGGCGATGGGCGATGAAATCGGCGGCGCGGTGCTTCGCCTCGGGCCGCTGGTCCTCGTAATAGAGACCCGCCGCGATCGGATGGTGCGTGTCGTGCACTTCCGCGACGAGATCGGCGAGCGTGAGCTGGAGCTGGTGCGTCCACAGGCGCCCGGCGTCCGCCCTGGGTGCGAGGCCGTGGCGCGCGCCGAGGAAGAGCAGGATGTTCGCGGTCTGGCCGATGATCTGCCGCCCGTTCTTCAGGAAGGGCGGGGCGAACGGCGGAAACCGCGTTGCATCGCCATCCATGAGCGCAAGCATGCGCTTTTCGCCGGCCTTGGTGCGGGCCACGTCGACGTAGGGCGCACCGGCCTCCTCGAGCGCGAGGCGCACGAATTCGCCGCGCCCCTGGATCGATGGCCAATAAAAGAGTTCGTAGCGCATGGCTCCATCCTTCGATGGTGGATGTCGGATTCTCCCACCGGTTTCCACGGCGGTGCGGCCGCCTGAAGGGCGCGTCCGCCGCCCCGACGGACGGCGGCCGCGGGCCGTGTTCGACAGCCCGGATAGCCAGAGCCGCAAGTGCCTTCCGGCGTGACGTCCATTCGCCGGCCGACCCGTCCCGCGGACTGCCGCGATGGCGTATCCCCGGGGCAGGAGAACGCATTTGGTCGCACGTGACTGCGGCATGGTGGAGAGCAGTCAAAAATGTACTGGACGAAGCGGGCAACGGCAGTGCAATCTACGCGACTTCCGAATGGAATGGCCGGGCGATCGGCGCCGCGGAATGCGCGGCACGCATCAGCAGGGGGACAGGCCTCCTGATGGAGTGAGGCAGCGCACGGCGGGATTCCGTCGCCGCATCCCTGGTGCAATGCCTGCAGCTCGAATCCCTTTCAACTCGTTGGCGATGAGGAGTGGCACATGCTCAAGCGAATCGGTTTCCTCGTGGTGGTCTGCGGAATGGTTGCGACCGGCCTTGCGATCGGTCAGGGAAGAATGCTGGACATGGTGGCCAACAAGGTCGTCACCAAGTATCAGAATTCAACGTGCGAGCAGCTGTGGGAAAAGAAAGGCCAGCCGAAGTCGGCGGAAGAGCAACGCGCCGTGCAGTTCCTCAGGAACGACCCGCAGGCGCGCCAGGCATTCCTCAACCAGGTCGCGGGACCCATCGCGAACAAGATGTTCGAATGCGGAATGATTCCCTGAAGCACGTGTTTCCGAACAGACGGCCGACATTGCGAGTAATGTGCGGGCCGTCACCAGCGATGCGCCGGAGCGCCTGCGTGCTCGACGGTGAACGCGCAGTTCGACCCCGATCGCCAATGGAGAGCACGACATGAAACGACATTGCGAGGAAGCACTGACCTTCACAAAAAGCATGGCAATGCTGATCGCGGCAATGTTTGCCGTCGCACCCGCCGCGGCGCAGGTCGTCACCGGCGTGTTGGGCCAGCCAAGCGCCACGACCACGATTCCGGGGAATCAATTGCCGCCCCCGCCGCCGAAATTCGGCGGCGTGATCAAGGAAAGCGCCACGGATTCCAAGCCTTGGTGGCCGCCGCGTGTGGTGCCGCCCAAGGGCGCGCCCAACATCCTCCTCATCATGACCGATGACCAGGGCTACGGCGTTTCGAGCACGTTCGGCGGCGTCATACCGACCCCCGCGCTGGAGCGCATCGCGAAGGCGGGGTTGCGCTACACGCAGTTTCACTCCACGGCTCTATGCTCGCCCACGCGGGCGGCGCTGATTACCGGCCGCAACCATCACTCGGTGGGCACCGGCGTGATCGGCGAACTGTCAACGGGCTATCCAGGCTATGACTCCATCATCGGGCCGGAGAATGCCACGATCGGGACAATTCTCAGGGAAAACGGCTACGCCACGTCGTGGTTTGGCAAGAATCACAACACGCCCGCTTTCCAGTACAGCGTCGCCGGGCCTTTCGATCAATGGCCATCCGGGATGGGCTTCGATTATTTCTATGGCTTCATGGGCGGCGAGACCGACCAGTGGGAGCCCTACCTCTTCCGCGATCACACGCAGATCACGCCGTGGATCGGCAAGCCCGGCTACAACCTCACGACCGACCTGGCAGACGAGGCGATCAAGCACATTCGCGATCTGAACGCCGCGGCCCCCGACAAGCCGTTCTTCGTCTATTACGTGCCCGGGGGCACCCACTCGCCGCACCAGCCGACCAAGGAGTGGATCGAGAAATTCAAGGGCAAGTTCGACACGGGCTATGAAAAATTGCGCGAACAGATCTTCGCCAACCAGAAACGTCTGGGCGTGATTCCGGCGGATACCCAGCTCACGCCATGGCCGGATGGGCAGGCCGAGTATGCCGGCGCAAAGCTGCCGAGGTGGGACTCGCTCTCACTGCTGCAAAAGAAGCTTCTCGCGCGCGAGGCGGAGGTCTTTGCTGCCTACGCCGCCTATACCGACCATGAAATCGGCCGCGTAATTCAGGAAGTCCAGGATGAGGGCAAGCTCGACAACACGCTGATCATCTACATCTGCGGCGACAACGGCACCAGCGCCG
>Ga0265327_10002378_pt1 | contig 20022 bp, 14 predicted proteins | sample 41621metaG_FD_202089 | JGI IMG/M metagenome (GOLD analysis project Ga0265327, IMG submission 202089) | Rhizosphere microbial communities from Carex aquatilis grown in University of Washington, Seatle, WA, United States - 4-16-21 metaG | ecosystem: Host-associated > Plants > Roots > Rhizosphere...
TTCTCGTCGTGCCGTAAAGTGTCGAGCCGGACAGAGTCAATGTGCCATAAGGGTCTTCTCCATCGGTGCCACTGAAAATGTAGAGGTTCCTGAAACCGGTGCCATCGGTGTTGAGAGAAAAGACGGTACCAAAAGTTCCGCTGCCGTTCGCGGTGGTGCCGTAAAGCGTGGTGCCGTCTATAGTCAAGCCACCATAAGGGCTGGTTCCCTCAGTTCCGCCTGGAAAACTATGCAGGTTTGTAAAAGCGGTACCGTTCGTATTTACTCGGAAGATCGAGCCAAAGCCGTATTTGCCACCCTCAACGGCCGTTCCGTATAAGGTGTTGCTTGACAGTACCACGCCCGCAAATGGGTCTGACCCGTCAGTGTTGGTATTAAAAAAACCCGACAGGGCCGTGAAGGTATGCAGGGTCGAAAAGCCCGTGCCAGTTGTGCTGACTTTGAAAACAGTGCCGAAACCCGCAGTACCGCCCTGCCATGCTGCTCCATACAACGTATTTCCCGATAGAATCAGGCCCGCATACGGTGTAGCTCCATCACTTCCGCCAGTAAAAGTGTGGAGAATCGTGAAACCGGTCCCGTCCGTGCGGACTTTAAATACGGTGCCATTGCCGGAACTTCCGCCGTCAGCCGCGGTGCCGAATAAGGTGCCGTTTGTTAGAACCAAGTTTGAATATGGGTTCGCTCCGACGGTAGCGGAAGTGAAGTTATACAAATTGCTGAATGTCTGCGCGGTAGCGTGGCTGGGTAGAAACACAGGCAAGCTGGCACAGATCAAGTACACAATGAGGGAAGTTCTGACGCGCATTGTATTCGGCCGTTTTTCTGTTGTTTGAATTAGCGGACAATATTTCGGCAAAGCCGAAAGCACGACGGTCCATACCGTGAGGGTGCCAATCGCTGGGCAAGGGTCGCGGCCCCACCGCGGCCGCGCAAGTCCAAAGTCAAATAAACTGCCATTTTTGAGCAAGCTGTGTGTTTGATTGATGCATCCTCGGACTACGGAAAGAGGGCGCATTGCGATCGTCCCCGCCTTAGCCGCAGAATGGAGCTTGAACCCGCTTTTGTTTATTGATCGGGTGCGTTGGCGTTTTGGGAGGCGTTTGGGTTGAGGAGGGCGGCTTGTTTGGCTTTTCGGGCTGCTTTTTTCGCTTTCTTCGCTTGGGCTGCGGGACCGTTCTTTTCCTTCGGGGCCTGAATGCCACCTTCGGGATTGAGTTCATCCAAGACGCTTTGAAGGTGTTTGCGTTCGGTGCTGGCTAATTGATCCCGAGTTTCGGAAGGGACGAGAATTTCCTTAAACGGAGCGCCGCGCATGTCGAAGAGTTCGGCGGATTCGTTTAGTTTCCAGTCGCGATCGCGGTCGAACCATTTCTTTCCGAGTTGGACGTAGATCCAGTCGCGTGGCCAGGTCGTGGATTGGCCAAGGAGTTGGGGGGCGAATGTGCGGCCGTCGATGATGCGTTTCTCCGGCAGTTTTGCGCCGGCGATTTCAGCGATGGTGGGATAGAAATCGGTGCTGTTGATGAGCGCCTCGGTGACTTTGCCTGCGGGGACTTTTCCGGGCCAATTGGCGAGGCTGGGAACGAGCGCGCCGCATTCGAGCATAGTGGCTTTATGGCCGCTGAGGTCTTTGCCGTGGACGGTGCAGCGCGTGTACCACGGGGCGGCGGTGCCGTTGTCGCCAGCGAAAAGGATGAGGGTATTGTCACGTATTTTCAGACGGTCGAGTTCAGCGACAAGTTTGCCGATGAGTTTGTCCATGTAGGTGACGTTGTCTTTGTAGATTTGGAAGATGTCTTTGGTGCCGGGCGCGGTGTCGGGCGTGCGCAGGATTTGGCCGTGGATGTGAGACATCGAGTAGTAGAGGTAGAAGGGCTGGTCTTTGTGGCGGTTTATGAAGTCGACGACGAATTTGTGCATGAGATCGGGAAGGTATTCACCGTCCTTTAGGCGAACCTCCTTGCCGTTGAGAGTGTAGAATTTTGCCTGGGGCTGGGTGTTCCAGTATTTGCCGCTGCCGACGAAGCGGAGGTATTCGTCAAAACCCCAGTCGCTGGGTTGGAGCGGGAGTTGAGCCCATTTGCCACACTGCGCGGTGACGTAGCCCGCTTGTTTCATGATGACAGGGATCATGGTTTCGTTGGCAGGTTTGAGGCGGTCGCCCGTTTGGTTGCCAGTCATGCCGGTGCGAAAGGCGTAGCGGCCGGTCATGAGCAATGCGCGGGAGGGACCGCAAAGGGGCGCGGCGTAGCAATGTTCGAAGCGCATGCCATTTTTGGCGAGCGCGTCGAGATTCGGGGTCTTGAAGTTGTCGGCGCCGTAGCAACTGACGTTTCCGATGCCAAGGTCGTCGGCGAGGATAAAGATGATGTTTGGTTTGGCCGGTGTGCCGTAAGCAAGACAAGCGAACAGTGCCAGAAGACAGGTGGTCAGGATTGGTTTGGTTTTCACAATATTATGCGACTTTGCCGTGGGGTCGGGTAATCAGACGCGGGGAGGACGGGTTGGTTACAAGGATGCTGCGGCAGCGTTGAGCGGACGGAGGGCGAAGGCGCTCACGATATACCATCAATCACCGTGGCCGTTTGAGGGAATTGCTTTCGACCACGTAATTACGCGCGCGGGTGGAACTTCCGATGAATATCGCGCAGTCGTTCTCCGGCGACGTGCGTATAAACCTCCGTCGTGCTAATATTCGCGTGCCCGAGCAACTCCTGGATCACGCGCAAATCAGCGCCGTTCTCAAGCAAGTGCGTGGCGAAACTATGTCGCAACATATGCGGCGTAATATTACGCGCGATGCCCGCGTATTTCGCACGGTGCTTAATACGCTTCCACATCGTCACCGCGGCAAACGGAGTCCCGCGCTGCGTTAAAAACAAATTCCCAGGCGACCTGGAAGTGACAAGTTTCGTTCGGCCCGACGCGAGATAACGCTCGATCGCTTCGACCGCCTTTTTGCCGACTGGAACGACGCGCTCCTTATTCCCCTTCCCCACCACGTTGACGAAACCTGCTTCGAGGTGCAGTTGCTCCAATCGAATCCCGCGCAGTTCCGCCAACCGCAAACCCGACGCATAGGCCAGTTCAATAATTGCCTGGTCACATAACGTCGGCGGGGTCGCAGGGATTTCTGGTTTCAAGAGACTGTCCACTTCACTTGTGCTCAGCCCTTTGGGCAACCGCTTCCAACGTCGCGGCAAACTCAAATTCTCGGCAATATTCGCCGGCAAAATCTTTTCGTTCTCGGCATATTTGTAAAATGCCCGCAACGCCGCGATTTCGAGGTAAATCGTTTCCGAACTCGGCTTACGTCCGGAATCCTTGTCGCCGTTTTTAAGAGGGCGCCGCGTCTCATTCTCCACAAACGCCATCAAGTCCGATAGCGCCACCGCCTTCCATTCCGTGAGCCCCCTTTTACCCGCCCATTGCAAAAACGAATTCAACTGCGCCGCATACGTTTTCTGTGTTTTCTCCGACTGCCCTTTCTCATGCCGCAGATAAAACAGAAAATCTTCAACGAGGTTTTGCATAGCGCGCTCTATATCCGCTCCAGCTTAATCTCCGCCGCCAAAGCCGGAGTTGGTGGCCGCGGACGTGTGAAACACCCGCGCCAGAAACCAACGCCATATAATATATGACTCAGGAAAATTAATCCCATCACGCCCGGCACCCATAACAACTTTTTGATCGGCACTACCACAAGCGTCTGCAGCAACACAGCAATGCCATAAACGGCCAGCGGCCAAAGACATAGCCTCGGCAGAAACGCAATGGCCAGCAAATAGATCACGAACAGCGGTGGAACAAAGTTCACGATCGAATTCGCCGTCGGATGCAAACGAAACTGCTCCGCTCGCCCGCGTCCGTACGTCCTCAACATTCGGCAGAAAGCGCTCAACGTCGCGCGCGGGTGACGATGGACAATCAAGCGCGGATCGTAAATCAATTTTCCACCGCGCTTTTGAAGTTCATCCATCAAAGCGTTTTCCTCGTTTGGATAGAGCTTCTCGTTAAACCCGTCGAGCTCGAGCATCGCATCACGACGCGCCAGCAAGTTGCAAAGAATCAGTTCTTTTTCACTGCTCTCCCGGACTGTTCCGAAACTGCGATAGCGCGCACTGCTCGGCCCGAACGCGAGCTTCGTCCCCATCGTCAGGGAAAACGCTTGTTGCAGCTTTGAAGAATCCGGCGGGCAAAGATTCGGGCCGCCCACCATCTTCACTTCCGGCCTTCGAAATTGCTCAATGGCACGACGCAACGTGTCCGGACGGGGAACGGAATCGTCGTCCAGAAAATAGATAATTTCCCCACGAGCAGCGCGCATCGCCACGTTGCGTTGGACCGATGGCTGCTTGCCGCGAGCGACAAGAATTTCGACTTTGTCCGAGGGATAATCGAGCTTCTTTGCACCTGCAACCGCCGCTATGTCCACCATGCCAGGAGGGGCAGCAATGATGACGGTCACGTTGGGCAAAGATTCCACGACCTAATTAAGGGGAAAGAACGCCCAATTAAAAAGTAAATTTGCACAGCCTCCGGTCGCCGAAATAGCGCTGCACGGTCCCCTACTCTGCCGCATCTTCGCCCTGCTCGTCCTCTGGCTGATTGCGCGCCACATTCTCGCGCGCACCTAGTCGGGTTCGATTGACCGCGCCGTTCTGTTCCAGTTCACGTTCCGCCTGCGCGGAAAACCGCGTCCACGGAATCGCATTCAGTCGCGCCGTCTCGATGGGCTTCCCTGTCATCTCGCAAATGCCATAAGTCCCAACCTTGATGCGACGCATGGCTTCTTCGATCTCGTAAATTGCATCCTGCTCGCTCGAGGCCATGCTCAGCGCAAAATCCTGGTCGTAGTTGTCCGTGCCGGCGTCCGCCATATGCTCGCTCCACATCGGCTTTTCCTCGCGAGCTTGTTGGTGCAAATCGCCTTTGCTCGTTCGCAGGCTGTTGTGCAATTCGAGCAGATGCTGATAATGCGCCTGCCATTTTGCGGGGACGCGCTCACGAATGGTTGGCGATCCTAGAATATCTTTAGCTCGCGCGCGCTGCCGGACGGCGCGCCCTTTCGGTTTGGCTTTTGCCTTCTTTGGCATGTCAATAACGTCCCACGCTTTCGCCCTGAAATCAAACGAGCCGCGTCAGGCAACCCCTGAAGGAACCGGTCTCCAAAATACCCAAGCCACGTTACGACACTCACTACACATAACGTTCCTGCCGGTAGCTATAACCGTTAGCTACGATATTGAGTAACATGAAGTATAGCGGTTTTGATCATTCATTTTAACACTGTCGTTTTCATTAATTCCGTTTAGGTTTTGCTCTTTATTATGAGCGCGCGCAACAATTGGGAACATTTCAAAAACTTCTACTTCGATTTCCCCTCAATCGGCCTGTCGATTGATTTGAGCAAAATGAACTTCTCTGCCGGCTTCTTTGAAGCAATGGAGCCGCGCATGCAGCAAGCCTTCGCCGAAATGCGTGAGTTGGAGAAAGGCGCTATTGCCAATCCGGACGAAAAACGCATGGTCGGTCATTATTGGCTCCGTCGCCCCGACCTCGCCCCATCGAAGGAAATTCGTGAGGAAATCACCCACACCCTGGCCGAGATTAAGGAATTCGCCGCCAAAGTTCACTCCGGTAGCATCCATGGCGGTGGCGGACCATTTAGAAACCTTCTGCTCATCGGCATCGGCGGTTCGGCTTTGGGTCCGCAGTTCGTTACTCAGGCGCTGAGCCACCCTAAGACCGATAAATTGCGCGCGTTCTTCTTTGATAACACAGATCCCGATGGCATGGACCGAGTCCTCACGAGCATTGGCGACAGCCTCGCACAGACCCTTGTGATCGTGATATCCAAGTCCGGTGGCACTAAAGAAACACGCAATGGCATGTTGACCGCCCAAGCGGCCTACAAAAATGCGGGGCTGAACTTCGGAAAACACGCTGTTGCCGTCACTCAGGTTGGCAGTGAGTTGAGTAAAGTGGCCAACCAGGAACAGTGGATGACCCAATTTCCGATGTGGGATTGGGTTGGTGGCCGAACCAGCGAGACTTCCGCCGTCGGACTCCTCCCTGCCGCACTCCAAGGTTTCGATATCGACGCCCTACTGAATGGTGCCGCAGCCTGTGACCTCATCACCCGGCATTGGACCGTTGAATCCAACCCCGCCGCCCTGCTCGCTTTGGCTTGGTTTGCCTCCGGTAACGGTAAAGGCACACATGATATGGTCATTTTGCCGTATAAAGACAGGCTTGAGCTGTTTTCTCGCTATCTTCAACAATTGGTTATGGAATCCATCGGCAAAGGCTTGGATCGCTCTGGGAAAACCGCAAATCAGGGAATCGCCGTCTATGGAAACAAAGGGTCAACTGACCAACACGCTTATGTTCAGCAGCTTAGGGAAGGAATTAACAATTTTTTCGTTACCTTTATCGAGGTTTTGAAAGATCAAGCCGATGCGAATCCGTTTTTTGTCGAAGACAAGGTGACCCCCGGTGACTATTTGCAAGGTTTTTACCTAGGAACAAGGGCAGCTTTGCACGAAAACGGGCGGCAATCTGTTACGTTAACGATACAGGATGTCAATTCGACCGTTGTTGGGATGCTGATCGCCTTGTTTGAGCGGACGGTTGGTTTTTACGCTTCGCTCGTCAATATAAACGCTTATCATCAACCAGGTGTCGAAGCTGGCAAGAAAGCGGCTGGAGCCGTAATTGAATTGCAACGAAAGCTTCTCGGCGCGATTGGCGTTACCGCGATGTCGATTGAAGAAATTTCAAAAAAAATCGGCAGCGATGACCTTGAAACCATCTTCAAGGTTTGCGAACATCTAGCCGTGAATGGTAGGCTAAAGAGGTCGAAAGGCCAGGCTCCGTTCGACGCGAGATACTCGGTCGCATAGAAGTGAGATCAACTTTGTTCCACGTGGAACAATTCTGTTCCGCGCCGTTCACTATCGTTGTTCGCAGTTTATTGCACATGTTTGTTTATCCTAAAAAGTATGATGTCATCGTCGTCGGGGCCGGTCATGCTGGAGTCGAAGCTGCCCTTGCTGCTGCCCGCATGGGGTGCGAGACATTGCTGCTGACGATCAATTTGGACACGATCGGACAGATGTCATGCAATCCGGCGATTGGGGGTCTGGCGAAAGGTCACTTAGCCCGAGAGGTTGACGCCCTTGGCGGCGAAATGGGAAAAGCAACTGACATGACTGGGTTGCAGTTTCGGATGCTCAATACGAAAAAGGGTCCATCGGTTTGGGCTCCGCGCGCGCAGTGCGACAAGAAGGCGTATCAATTTCGACTCAAATGGATTTGCGAACGCCAGGAGCACTTGGATTGTAAACAGGGTCAAACCGCCAAGCTTTTGAACAGGGGCGGGGAGGTTTTCGGAGTTGAGACGACCCTTGAAGTTCAGTATCACGCGACCACCGTTGTGATCACGACTGGCACGTTTCTGCGCGGCTTGATGCACATTGGTCAAACCCAACAATCCGGTGGTCGGGCAGGGGAGGCGGCGGCTATGGGGTTGTCGGGATCGCTCGCTGAAATCGGGTTGGAACTCGGCCGCCTCAAGACCGGCACCCCACCTCGCCTTGTTCGTAAGAGCATCGATTTCTCAAAAACCACGGAGCAACCGGGTGACGATCCTGTTCCGTGGTTTACTTATTGGAAGGACGATTTGTTCCACGTGGAACAATCCGGTGAACCGCAGTCGCCAAAACTGTTCCACGTGGAACAATCCAAAGGGGAGGGGAAGTATCCACCGGGTTCGATCCTCGACCAGATCAATGGTCAGCTTCCCTGCTATGTCACCTATACCACCGACGCCACCGCCGAGATCATCCGAAAGAACCTCCACAAGTCGCCGATGTACTCCGGCGTCATCGAAGGCGTCGGTCCGCGCTATTGCCCGTCCATCGAAGACAAGATCGTGAAGTTCCCGGATAAGGAGCGGCAGCAGATTTTTCTAGAACCGGAAGGTATCGCCACCGATGAAATCTACGTTAATGGCTTCTCGACTTGCCTGCCGTTCGAGGTCCAACACGAAATGGTTCGGACTATTATTGGTTGCGAAAATGCCGAGATCATGCGACCGGCGTACGCCGTCGAATACGACTTCGCTTTCCCAACCCAACTATATCCGTCGTTGGAAACGAAGGTCTGCAAGAATCTGTTTCTCGCCGGACAGATCAATGGCACTTCGGGTTATGAAGAGGCTGGTGCCCAAGGTCTCATCGCGGGGATCAACGCCGCACGACGCGTCCAGAAAAAGGATCCGATAATCCTGCGCCGCAATGAAGCATACATAGGCGTTCTTATTGATGATCTTGTTACAAAGGGAACGATTGAACCGTATCGCATGTTCACATCGCGCGCTGAATATCGCCTACTCCTGCGCCAGGACAACGCAGACATGCGCCTGAGTCAAACCGGTTATGACATCGGTCTCTTGCCTGCACGAAACTACAAAAAGTTTGTCTCTAAGAAAGAAGCGTTCGAAGCCGAGCTCGAGCGCCTTGAAAAAACCCGCGTCGGCCCGGATTCTTTGGCCCAAATTCTCCGCCGCCCTGAATCGACGTACGCGACCATGCCGTGCGCGCGGACCGATTTGCCCCTGGAAGTAGTGGAGCAGGTCGAGATCGCCCTCAAATACGAAGGTTACATCGCCCGACAGGAATGTGAAGTAGCTAAACTAAAGAATTTGGAAGAGAAGCAAATTCCTAACTGGATCGATTACGCCAAAATCCCCAGTCTTCGCACCGAAGCCCGACAGAAGTTGGCCAAAATAAAACCCGCTACCCTCGGCCAGGCCTCCCGCATTTCGGGGGTGACGCCGTCCGATGTTGGGTTGGTCATGGTCTGGCTCAAGCAAGGCCCGCCGCGCGAAACGGACGAGACAGCTGCGGATGCGAACTGCGATTGCCAATAATTGTAACGCCTCCGCAGAGGGTCTGTAACCCCTTTTGTAACGGGTAAAAACGCATTTTCGACCAATGTTTACAAGGGTTGTAACGATGTAACGGGTCAAACCCCCTGGAAGGGTGGGGGGGGCTTCTCTGCTCCTTTCCCGCGCGTTTAACCAAGGCGAATCGAGGTGAAGCGCAGCAGCTTTACTTATATTCTGTGAAGCTATTCCAAACCAGCATAAACGCTGGTGCGAATGCCGACGGTGTTTCAGCAATCCACTGCGTCACGCGATCACGTGCAAACCAATCTCCGCGCTCAATCTCCTCTGGATGCAACGTAAACGGGCCTTCAGACTGGCATTTGTAAACCCAAACGAATTCCTGTCCCGTCTCGACACAGGCTTTAATCTTGAACAAACGCTGCGGGGCTTTTTCGATGACAAGTCCGATTTCCTCCCGCAACTCTCGAATCGCGCACTCGTCGTAGTCCTCGTCCGTATCCAAATGCCCTGAAGACGACGAATCCCACACGCCGGGATGCGTGTCTTTGGTCATCGACCGTTTCTGCAAGAAAACTTCACCGCGCGAATTGAACACGAGCACGTGAATCGCGCGATGTTTGTAACCCAGGCGATGCACCTCGCTTCGTGGACATTGGCCAATGACCTGGTCGTGTTCGTCAACGATATCAAAAATCTCTTCGCTCATGGCGCGGTCAAAAGTTTTGTTAGTTCGACAAATTGCTGGAGTGAAAGTTTCTCGGCACGGATCTGGAGGGAAATACCTAATTTGTTCAGTGCGTCGGTTAACTTGTCCACCGGCCATTGGCTCTTGAGCAGTTTATGCATCATTTTGCGCCGTTGCGAGAAAGCCAGCTTCACAATGCGCGTGAAGAGTTTGAGTTGTTCAGGCGCGAGCAATGGTTCCTGCCGTCGCACCAATGTGATGCATGCGGAATCCACATCGGGCGCGGGAAAAAAACACGTGGCCGGAATTTTGAACCATTCGCGCGGTTCATACACCACCTGCAGAAGCAACGTCAGCAAACCGTAGTGATCGGTGTCGGGCTCCGCGCAAATCCGTAGCGCGACTTCAATCTGCAAGGTTGCGACGATGCGTTCAGGAGGATTCGTCGCCTGCGCCAGTTCGACTAGAATCGGGGAAGCAACGGAGTAGGGGAGGTTGGAAACCAATTTCCAGCCGGCCCACTCACGATGCTCTTTCACATAATCCAAGGCATCGGCGTGGAGCAATTCAATCGCGCTGTTTTCAGCGAAGCGCTGCTCCAATAACAAAGACAAGCGTTGATCCTTTTCAATGGCGAGCACATGTCCGGATTGTTCCAACAATAATTCCGTGAGCGGCCCGAGCCCAGGACCGATCTCGAGAACTTTGTCCGCTTTCGACAACTCAGCGGCATCGGCAATGCGAATGAGCTGATTGCGATCGTGGAGAAAGTTTTGCCCGAGCGATTTCGTCAGCATGAGATTGTGCTCAGCCAGAATGGATTTCATCTCCGACAATTTCATCCAAAGATCTCCAATTCTTTGCGCAACGCTGTGACGGTCGCGCGAATCTGTGCTTCAGAAATAATAAGTGGCGGTGTGAGACTGATGACATTGGCGTGCTCACCCTCGGGTAAAAGAACGAACCCGCGTGCGAGCATTTGTTTGATTACGGCGAGCGACCGGATCGTGTCGGGAGAGTCCGCGCTCGTGGTGAGTTCGAGGCCGATGAGCAAACCTTTGCCGCGAATCTTCAAATCACGAAATTCCGAGCGCAACAGTTTCAGCGCGAATGCACCAACTTTTGCGCTGCGATCGACGAGGCGTCTCGTTTCAATCTCCCGAATTTGCGCAATCGCCATCGCGCAGCCGACGGGATTTCCGAGGAACGTGCTCGTATGAATCGCTTCGCCGGTCGAAAGGGGCCACGCGCGGTCCATCACCTCGGCGCGTCCGACGCAGGCTGAGAGCGGAAACCCGCCAGTCAGTGCTTTGCCCAAACAGATCAGATCGGGAACAACGCGCGCGTGCTCGCAAGCGAACCATTTCCCTGTGCGACCGAACCCGGTGTAAATCTCATCCAGCACCAGCAGCGCTTTGTGTTTATCGCAAAGCTTGCGCAGCATCGGCAGAAATCCGGAAGGCGGGACGTTCACGCCGCCACGAACCTGAATCGGTTCCACTAAAATCGCGCCGATTTTCTGCGAGCGAAAGAGTTTCCGAAGCCGATGCTCGGTCTCGGCCAGTTCAGCGTTAGTCTGCGGAAATGTCGCGAAGTGACCGAACCCGCCGAGTTGAGATTTAAACGGCGAACGAAAATGGGCTCGATGGGTAGCGGAGAGCGCACCGTAACCGAGTCCGTGATAGGCATCCTGAAATGCAATCACTCCCGACTTGCCCGTCGCAAGCATCGCCGTCTTCAGTGCTGCTTCGACCGCTTCGAAGCCCGAGTTGGTAAATACCGTTTTAGCGCCTGTCGAATTCCAGCGCTCGAAAGTGATGCGACTGAGTTCGCGTGCGAGTTGCGCCTTAAGCGCGTGCGGATGCACATCGCCCATCGCGTGTAATAACTTTGCCATCTGCTGTTGTCCGGCCGCAACAACATGAGGATTGGCATGGCCGGAGGCGGCTACGCCGAAGGCTGCTGTTAAATCCAAATATCGTTTGCCTTCGATATCCCATACGAACGTTCCACGTGCTTGTTCCCACACGATAGGCCAGCCGCCTTCGGGGTCGATGAATGTCACGTTCGGCGATTCGTAATCGCGCAACAGATTGAGAACACGTTGTGTTTTGCTCTTCACGTCACACGCCTTTTTGGTCGGGCGGCCATATGAACTTGTGCATCTGCAATTGGAAACGTACCGGAAGCGCGTCCGCGACGATTTTCTCAACAAGTTCTACTCGCGAAATCGGAGTTTGATTCGCCGGCACCGGCTTTAATGATTTGTCCTGCTGATGCGGTTGCAATGGGCTGACCCAGGAAAACAGAATTGGGCAAATCTCGGCCAATTTGTATTTGGTGAGTTGTTCTTTCGCCCAGTCATAGTCTTGTTGAGTGCCCATGACGAACTTGATTTCGTCGGTCGACTTGAGATGCGCGATGTTTTCGAATCGGTTCCGTTCCACCTCGCCGCTGCTTGGGCATTTTAAATCCATGATGCGATGAACCCGGGGATCGACTTGTGAAATATCCAAGGCTCCGCTCGTTTCAATCAGCACTGTGAACCCGCGATCACACAGCTCGTGCATCAACGGCAGAGACGCCTTTTGCAGAAGCGGTTCGCCGCCGGTGAGTTCAACCATTGGCAGGCGCGGTTTTCTTTCGGTAAACGGTTTTGCCAGTTCCTCAATGCGGGCGAGGACATCGCCGAGCGACATCTTCGCGCCTTCCTTGAATGCATACGCGGTGTCGCAATACGAGCAGCGCAAATTACACGCGGTCAGCCGGACAAAAATGCAGGGCAACCCGGCAAAGGTGCTTTCGCCTTGCAGGCTGATGTAGATTTCGTTGATGGCTAAAATCTCGGACACTGAAGCAATGTAGACATGAATGGCGCGATTTAACACGACGGAAAATCGGCGCGTTCTTGACATCGGCTGTATGACGTTTATTGAAACGTGATGCCAAACGAGCCGCTCTTAAATTTGGATTTGCCAGGAATTCCGAAAGTCCGCAGCGGGAAGGTCCGCGAAATCTTCGACCTCGGGCCAAACCTCCTCTTCGTCGCCAGCGATCGCCTCTCCGCCTTCGACGTGATCATGCCCAACGGCATCCCGCGCAAAGGTGAGGTGCTAACGCAAATTTCGTATTTCTGGTTCTCGCAAACCGAGCAGCTGGTGCCGAATCATCTCGTCTCGCGGGCGAACGATCCTTTGCCCAGTGAACTGCAAAAGTATGCTGCGCAGCTTGGCCGTCGCAGCATGATCGTGAAGAAGACACAGCCATTGGCGATCGAATGTGTCGTGCGCGGTTATTTGTGCGGGTCGGGCTGGAAAGACTATCAGAAAACTGGCGCTATTTGCGGCATCGCATTGCCCGCGGGTTTGAAAGAATCCTCGCGTTTGCCAGAACCGATTTTCACTCCGGCAACCAAAGCCGAAACCGGGCATGATGAAAATATTTCATTTGAAGAAGCGTGCAAAATCACTGGTCGCGACATCGCCGAACAGGCACGGACGTTAAGCCTGAGAATTTACTCGTTCGCGGTGGAATATGCGCTCAAGCGAGGGATCATCATCGCCGATACGAAATTCGAATTCGGTTTGGAAAACGGGAAGCTCATCCTCATCGATGAAGTCCTTACGCCGGATTCGTCGCGCTTCTGGCCAGCCAACCAATATATAGAAGGGCGCAGCCAACCAAGTTTCGATAAACAATTCGTCCGCGACTATCTCGAGACGCTCACGTGGGACAAGAAACCGCCCGGCCCAAAGCTGCCGGCTGACGTCGTTGCGAAAACGACCGAAAAATATCTCGAGGCATTTCGCAAGCTGACCGGGAAGGAATTGTAGTCGACTATTTCTGTGCGATAGCCGTCACCGCCAAGTCATCAAATCGAATTGGTGTGCCGGAGTACGGGCTGCCAGAGATCGATGCGCGACCGGGCGATGGTTCCGTTTTTTCGGTATAGCTGATGTCCCACTTTTCCGGTTCTTTGTTGGAGCAATCCCAAGCACGACCTTCAACCAGCCACTGAGCCGACCCAGCAGGACGAACCTGTAGACGAAATTGCGTCCAACTCCCGCTCTTCCATTTGAATGGGGCCGTCGCGATGACATCGTCGCCTTTATATAACTCCAGCTTGTCCTTGGAAGGGGCGATCTTCAGTTTGTATCCACCGGCACCGTTTACACCCACACCGAATGTTGGATAACGCCGGCCTTTTCCGGTCCCGAAGATCTTCGCAGAGACGGCAACATTTACATTCGTTGCCGGACCAAATAGAACGCCGAACGTGTCCAGAGGAGCGCCGGGAAGTTCGAGAAATTTGTTGGCCCCGTCCTGCTTTACAGCAAACGCGCCGTCGAGAACGAGCATATCATCGGGGACTTTGTCGATTTCAGCAGATTCGAAATTGTTGGTGTACAGATTGAGGGGCTCTGCGTTAGCGCTGAGCGCCAAGAGAGCGAGACCAGCAATCACTGACTGAAATTTTTGCGTGCTATTCATTTCTCAACGCTTTCAATAATTCACCTCTGAGCGCAATTCGCGCCGCGACCCAGGTCCAAATCAATCCGCTGACGCAGACCACGGCGAGCGTGATTGACAGCCCACGATAATTTACCTGCTGCACCGGTCCGCGCAATGCCGGCACGATGGCGACGAGCGCGGCCACGATTCCAATCAGCAAGCCCGCGAGCAATAAAGCGCCATGTTCCATAACCACGAGTTTGCGCAAAACACGCGCGCGCAGGCCGACGGCAGTGAACAGCGCCAGTTCAGCACGTCGTTCCAAAACATTTCGCAGAACAACGACACCAAGGCCGGCTGTTCCGAGTAGCAGCCCGAGCCCACCTAGAATTTGAAACGTGTTTAGATAGGTATTCTGCACGGCGTAATATGTGTCCAATCGTTGCGCGGCACTTGTGACCTCGAGACCACGATCTTCAAGTCCACGAGATAAGGCTGCGGCGACGGCTGTTGCTTTGTTGGACGGCGCATCGATGAGGAACATTCGATAGCCGCTTTCGTCGGGGAAATGTTTGATGAATTCCGATTCGTCGATGACGAGATTGCCTTGAAGAATCGAGTTCGCAATCGCACCAACGATGCGGATTTTGAACGGGTGTCCGCGCTGGTCGGTGTATTCCAAAATGTCGCCGATACTTTTGTGCAACGACCATTCGAGAGAGTTCTCATCGGCGACAGCGGGCACCGCGTCATTGTTCTCACGTAATAAAGCCCACGATGGTTGAGCGCCTTTTATCGCCTTGGCGAAGGTGAACGATTGCAATTGTTGCAAGGCTTTTGAGCTGACGCCGAGGATTCGGGGTGACTGCGGATGATTAAGATTCAGGCAGCTCGCGTCGTCGCCATCACGGACGCGCAACGGCATTACGGTAACGTCGGCTAATTGCGCGTCATCTAATCCAAAAAACTGTCGACCAGTTTTCGTGTTGAGGTCTTGCACGACGGGCAGCGACGATTCGGCAATGAGCGAGAAACCACCGGTGCCGGAAGAGCGGCCGGTTTCGGAGTTCGCGCTCAATTTATTCGCCTCAACGGCAACAATCAAAAAAGTGCCGCTAGCGAGCAGGGCGATTGTCGCGAGGCTTCGCTTTCGTCGTCGCGCGCAACTACGCACGGCCAACGACCTCGCGTCGAGTGCTATCGTGTGGGCAGCGAGGCCGAGTCTTCGCAACCAAACCATCACGGCGGCCAGCCCTGCGATTAAGAGCAAAGCGCCGCTGCCGAAAAACGTTTCCGCGGATGAGGACTGTTTCTGGAAGAGCGCGGTCCCAATCAGTGCCAACGCTGCAATCAGGCTCACGATTGAAATGACTTTTGACCAACTGCGCTTTTGGTCCACTACGTTCAGTTCGTTTTCTGATCCGCGTTCCAACAATTCGCGCGCGGGTCGTTTAGATTGTCGTTTGAGCACGAACCAAATGACGGCCAAGGCGAGCAGGACAGATGCCGCCAGCCCGATTACAATTGTCAATATCGAGACGTGAAATTGAAGCGCCGATGTTCCGACTGCCCCGCGCCAGATCGTTTTCAAACCGTATAAAATTGCGTTGGCGTAAAGCAATCCGCCGATGACGCCAATGATCGAGCCCATCCCAGCAACGAATACGCCTTCGATCAGAACAAAGCGTCGCACTTGTGGCACGCGCCAGCCGATCGCAAGCAGCGTTCCTGTTTCCGTGGCGCGTTGTTCCAACCCGAACTGAAACAGTAACGCCATCAAAATGAGCGCGGCGACAATCAGGAAGAAGCTGAACGCCAGAAATAATTGTCCGAAATCCTCAGATTGCGACGCGGCGTTGAGAGCGCGTTCGCGAATTGGTTCAAAAGCCAGTCCGAGGACCGCTGGTTGCAACTTCTGTGTCACGGCCTTAGAAACCGCTGCGAAGTCATTGGTAGAAAAACGAATTGCGGTGAAATCGCCAAAACGATTTCCCCACATTTTTTGCGCCGCTTTCAACGTCACGAATGCTTTGGGCGTGCCACGGAATTGTTTCCAATACTCTTCGTCTTTCGGACGAATCTTCTTCATGTCGACAGCGAAACCAGCATCCCAATTTTCCGTCTTCTCAGCCTTGGCGATTCCGGGGAAGTCGGGCAGTAACGTTTTGTCTGCGGCCGGGCCTTCGAGGGGAACGACTTGGTGCACCTTAAATTGCGTTCGCTTTTCCTCGAGCTTCTGCGAATCGGTCAGCATCAGGCAGGCCAACTGCAGGTTGTCGCCGGCTTTTGCCTGTAAATCATCCGCCAGCCATTGATTGACGACTATCTCATCGTCCGGCATATCGCGCGGGACGAGCGGCTCACCAATTCCCGCGACCATCGAATACGGCGTGCTGTTTGTGCCGGCGCGTAATTCGTTGACGAAATAGGTCGAGATCAGTTGCGCGTTAGTGACGACATTGAGAACGGCTTGAGCAACCGGCGGATCGATGAATACGCGATCCGTGCGCAGCTCCATTCCGCCTGGAATGCCGCGCGTCGACAACTCAGCGTCGGCCAGCCGCCAGGTGTTTTGCAATCGGGATGTCAGTTCGGAAACAGTCGCCGACGGTGCGTGAACCAGCAGCAAGTTCGCTTTTCCGGGCTCTTCGAGCGCAGACTGCAACGTAGCGAGCGGGACATAGGCGTTAAGCGGTGTGGTTTGGCTCGCCTGCAAGCTAAACCCACCGAAACGATCGCCGCGAACAATTCCAGCAACGGGGACGCGCAGTGAAACGGACGTTTGATCACGTGGCGAGACCGGTGCCTCGCCTGAAACCAACGACGGTTTGTGAATGCGTAGGACTATCGAATCCCCTGCCCTGATATGCAACTGCTCGGCGAGCGCAGAGTTTAGCATGACGCCATCGAGTTTCAGTTTCGACGGGGACGACGCCATTGACCAAAACCGTTCATCGACCCCGAGGATCTGAACCTGATTCGCGCGGGCTGAGGCGTCGGGATTGCCGGCCGTACCAGGCAAAAGCAAAACCGGCGCGGCTGAAATTTGAGCGTTGGAAAGATCGCGCGCCAACTCCGCGCGAAACAGGCGGTCTTTGCCGGGCAGTGCGAAATCAGCTTGCCCGATTCGTTGGAGGTTGAGTTCGCGTAAACTTTCGCGCATTGAATCTCCGACGGCGAGCGCGCCGACCAGCACCGCCGTGGCCACCGCGACGCCGAGCATTGTGCCGGCGTGGCTGCGCGCGTGAAAACGCAGGCTGCGCAAAATGAATGTTCGCGCTAGACTCATTACCGAAGATTGCACAGAAGACCAATGTGGTTGAAAGTTTGAACTCGCGCTTCTTTGCGCGAAATTTTTAACGTGCCAGCAACTGAGCTAATTCGGAAAAAAGTCGGCGACCTACCGCACAAGCCGGGCATCTACCTGATGAAGGACCGGTTTGGGACGGTGATCTATGTCGGGAAAGCTCGCGACTTGCGCAAACGCGTCAGCACCTATTTCCAGCCGTCGCGGCGCATGGGCTGGGACCTGAAGTTCAATGCGCTCGTCGATTCGATTTACGATTTCGACGTCCACGTCGTCCGCAACGAACCCGAAGCCATTTTGCTCGAAGGCAAGCTGATCAAGGAATATCAGCCGCGCTATAACATTAGTTTTCGCGACGACAAACGATTTCTGTTGTTGAAGGTGAATCTCAACGATCCGATTCCGCGCTTTACGATGACCCGTCTGCGTCAGGAAGATGGGGCGCGCTATTTTGGACCGTTCGCACATTCAGCGGCCGCGCGTCACACGCTTACTCTGGCCAGGCGCAAATTCAATCTGCGCGGTTGTCGCCCGCTCACGCCGGGTGAGGACGACTACAAACATTGTCTCTATGGTCACCTCAAGTATTGCACTGCGCCCTGCATCGGCAACGTGCCACTCGAAGCGTACAAACAACAGGTCCTGGCCGCCTGTGAATTTCTTTCCGGTCAAACTGAAGAAATGGAGAAAGAGTTGGACGCGCAGATGCGCAAAGCGGCTGGCGCTCAAGATTTCGAAAAAGCGGCTGATTACCGGGACGCTCTGAATGACTTGCGAAAGACGACCGGGCGCATACGCACGTTCAAACGGCAGCCTTACACGCTGCCAGTCGCCATTGAGCCGCATCGCGACGTGGCTGAACTCGCCAAAGCGTTGAATCTGCCGGCGAATCCGGAGCGAATCGAAGGGTTCGATATTTCAAATATCAGTGGGACGTTTGCAGTAGCGTCGATGGTTAGCTTTTGGGATGGAAAGCCGGATCGGTCGAACTATCGGCGGTTTCGGATGAAGACGGTGGTTGGGCAGGATGACTTTGCGTGCATGGCGGAGACCGTGCACCGGCGGTATTCGCGGTTGGCGAAGGAATGGATTGAACAACAGCAGCAAATAGCTCCCCCGTCTGAAGCAGCGCCTGGATCTGCAATTCCGCCTCCGTCACCAACCGCGCCTCCGCTTCTGCGTAAAATATTTCCGGATTTAATCGTCATTGATGGGGGCAAAGGTCAGCTCAATGCCGCGTGCGCAGAACTCGAGAAGCTGGGGTTACGAAGCATTCCCATCATCGGCCTCGCAAAGGAATTTGAGGAAATCTATCAGCCGGGACAAAGCGAGCCGTTGCGGCTGAGCCACGACAGTGGTGCACTGAAGCTTTTACAGCGCGTGCGCGATGAATCGCATCGTTTCGCCAACACTTACAACGCGCAGCTGCGGCTGAAGAAAATTTCCGAAAGCATTCTCGACGAATTTCCCGGCATCGGTGAACAACGCAAAGCACGCCTGTTGAAAAAATTCGGGTCGGTACAACGCCTGCGCTTGGCGACGGTTGAGCAGATTGCGGAAGTTTCCGGCTTCGGCGGCAAAGCGGCGGCTGAGTTGAAAACATTCTTGCAGGCGCGATCCGTCAGCCATCCGACATCACCGAGCCAAGATGAAATTACGGAAAACCCCGAGAATCTCGTTTAGCATTTTCCCGCGTGCTTTTTGCCAGCGAGCCTTTTACTTTAACGACTTATGCTTTGGATAATTGCATTGCTGTGCCTGGGCATTGTTGGGGCTATCGGCTACTATCAGGGACCTGTTCGCGTCGCCTGTTCGCTTCTAGGACTGCTTTTCGGATCGCTCCTCGCTGTGCCGCTGTCGCCGCTGACGAAAAAACTTTTGCCAACGCTTGGATTGCATCACCCCGGCTGGGAGCTTTTTGTTCCGGCGCTGATCGCGTTTCTTATCGTTCTGATCGCATTCAAGATCCTCGGCCAGGTGTTGCACCGCAAACTGAGTGTTTTCTACAAATACAAAAAGGACGACAAATCTTATTATCGTTGGGCTCGCATGTACTCGCGTCTCGGCCTTTGCCTCGGCCTTGTTAATGGCGCGGTCTATTTCTTCCTGTTGATGTTGCCTGTTTATATTGCGGGCTATTTTACGACGCAAGTCGCTCAAGGTGCACAGGACCCAAGTTCCGTTCAGAACATCACCAAGCTGCGCGAAGAAATGCACGGCATGAAACTCGATCATGTGCTGGCTGGGTACGATCCAACCCCGAAGCAAACTTATAAGGCCGCAGACATCGTTGGGCTCGTCATGCATAATCCGCTTCTAGAAAGCCGGCTCGCGCATTACCCGCCGTTTCTGACCCTGGGCGAACGTCAGGAATTTAAAGAGCTCGCGAACGACGTTCAGCTTCAGCAAATGATTCAGTCGCAGGCCAGTATTGGTGAAATTCTAAAGAACCCGAAAGTTCAGGCGCTCGTCACCAACGCCGCGATCACAGAGGAAATCACTCAGCTCGTTGCAAATGATCTCGATGACTTGAACGATTATCTCAAGACTGGTCACTCCTCGAAATACGATCCACAAGTTATCCTCGGCGTTTGGAAAATTGACCGCGATGCCACATTCCTTCAGGAAAAGAAGAAATTGCAAAACCCGACACCACTGAAC
>Ga0265327_10002379_pt1 | contig 19998 bp, 11 predicted proteins | sample 41621metaG_FD_202089 | JGI IMG/M metagenome (GOLD analysis project Ga0265327, IMG submission 202089) | Rhizosphere microbial communities from Carex aquatilis grown in University of Washington, Seatle, WA, United States - 4-16-21 metaG | ecosystem: Host-associated > Plants > Roots > Rhizosphere...
GAGCCCGAAGAGAAGGCGGAAGAAAAAAAGCCGCCGCGCAAGGGAGGTCTGTTCAGTTTCCTGGGATCAGGGGGTCGATAAGTTCGTCTGTCGTCGTTCCGGCCGGGGGGCACAGAACGCGACAATCTCGGCTTATCGAGAAGCCCGGCCGGCAACGGCCGGGTTTTCTTTTTTTCCCCGCCATGGATAATGGGCGACCTTCCTGTTCCCGACTCTGGAGGTCCTCATGACTGTTTCCGCTTCGGCTGTCCGAATGATGCTGGCCCTTTTGCCACTGCTTGCTCTGGACCTGCTTCAAACCTGTCCCTGTTACGCAGAAGAGCCCGCGGGATTCACGCGATCGCTGTTCGATGGAGGTTCCCTGTTCGGCTGGTCCATCGAGAATGACTGCGATGTCGATGTTGTCGATGGCTGCCTGCGATTGAAGTCGGGCGACGGCTGGTTGCGCAGCCACCATTCCTACGGCGACTTCGAACTGCATGTCGAATGGAAAGCGCTTCAGGCCGCGAACTACGACGCCGGAATCTACATCCGCAGCGCCCGTGAGGGGAAGCCCTCCCCCAAGCCGACGTACCAGGTCAACCTGCTGCAGGGCAAAGAAGGCAACATCGGCAACCTTCCCGGCGCCTCCAGCACGGGGCTGGTGAAGCCCGGCGAATGGAATGTCTTCGACCTGAAAGTCGTCGGTGATACTGTCACGTTGAAGATCAACGGGCAGCCCGCCTATTCCGTGGGAGGCCTGCAGGCGAAAGAGGGCTACATCGGCTTCCAGGTGGAAGTTCCCAAGGGAGGCCAGTTCCTGCTGAGAAACATCCAGATCACGGAACTCGGATTCCGATCCCTCTTTAATGGTCGAGACTTTGCCGGATGGGAGGCGGAAGGAGGGCCGATTGAAAGTTGCTGGTCCGTCGAACAGGGCATGCTCGTTTGCTCGGGTCAGAAGGGCCCCTGGCTTCGCAGCACAACGGAATTCGCCGATTTCAACTTGCGTCTGGAGTATCGGCTGTCGACCGGGGGCAACAGCGGTGTGTATGTCCGGGTTCCCAAGGATGGCAATCATCATCGGGACAACAGTTCTTTGCCCCCGGCCGGATTCGAAGTTCAGATCCTGGACGATGCGGCCCCGGGCCATTTGAAGCTGAAAGACTTTCAATACTCCGCTTCGATCTACGACATCGCAGGAGCGAACCCGCGGGTCAGCCGCCTGCCGGGTGAATGGAACAGCCTGGAAATCAATTGCCGCGGGCAACGCGTCACCACCTGGCACAATGGGTATCAGGTTACAGACGTCTCCAGCGCGGAATCCCCCTTGCTGGCTCTGCGATCCGTCAACGGTTTCCTGGGACTGCAGAATCACAGCACGGTGGTCAAGTTCCGCAATCTGCGTCTGGGACCGGCCGTTGAACTTCCCGAGAAGACCGTTGAGAAACCCGCGAAGTAACCTGCCACGGGCAGAGTGGACCGCGTCCATCGGAACACGAAGAATGACAAGTGACCTTGCTGGCACTTGTCATTCTTTGGTTCGTTTTAACGGACCTTGACCCGCGTTCGCTGATTCAAATACTCCACCAGGTCATCACCAAGGTTGTGGCTGGTATCGATCATGATCCGTTCGATGGCGTTCCTGCGACAGAGGTCATCAAATGCGGTTTCATACCGACGCATGGCTTCCAGATAACCTTGTCGAATGTCCTCGGTTTGCGTCAGGTACTCGCTGACTTCCTCCAACCCCAGGAACTTGACCATCCCCTCGAATTCAAACGTTCGCTCGTGGTGATGCAGCACATGGAACAGCACTACCTCATGCCGGTTGTACTTCATCCGCTGCAACGCGGATTCGAGCGAATCCAGGTCCGTGAAGAAGTCGCTGAAAATCATCACGATTTCCCGACGCCCCATTCGTCCTGTCAGTTCGGTCAGGCAGTCGGACATCTGCGTCTTTTCCACCGGCTGAATCTCATCCAGATGATGAGTCATCCGATGGATCTGGGCGAGTGAATTTCCGGGCGGAACATATCCCCGAACTCGATCGTCAAACGTTGCCAGCGACACCTTGTCGTTCTGGCGGACGATCGAATATCCCAAGGTCGTCGCGGCCTGAGCGGCGTAGAGCATCTTCTGCTGAGTTTGATCGCCATAGCGCATGGAGGCACTGACATCCAGCAGCAGATGGCAGACAAAGTTGGTCTCCATCTCGTACTGCTTGATCGACAGCCGATCCCGCTTGTAATACAGCCGCCAGTCGATGTGCCGGGGATCATCGCCGACGATGTAATCGCGATGCCCGGCGAATTCGACGGCGAAGCCGGACAGGGGTGACTTGTGAGCCCCCGCCAGGTTGCCAACCACCAGGCCGCGCGGTTCAACCGGTCGGTCGGCCACGCGGCTCAAGACCTCGGGATTCAAATAGCGGGACAGTACGGACGTGGTCATGGTGATGTCACTGAAAGCCTGGGAATCCCGAATCCAATCCGCCGCAACCATGGACTTTCAATTGCCCATGGCCGCCGCTTCCTGGAACTGCTCAATCACAATTAATCACAACCCCGGCCTAGGCAGGCTGGACGTACTTCTTGTCGGCCGGAAGCTTGTCCATCAGCATCGAGATCAGCTTTTCGCTGTTCACGTCGGCGGCCTGAGCGGCGTAGTTCGGAGCAATGCGGTGCCGCAATGCTCCCTTGGCCACGGCCTGAACGTCGCCGACCGTGGCGTGATAACGACCGTACAGGATTGCCCGAGCCTTGGCGCAGGTGACCAGAGTCAGCACGCCGCGGGGACCTGCCCCCCAGTTCACCCACTTGTTGACAAACTCAGGCGCTTCCGAGGCGCCAGGACGCGACGCCCGAACCAGGGCATGAGCATATCCCAGCACCTGGTCGCTGACCGGGACGCGATGCACCAGCTTCTGATAGGCGATGATGTCGTCGCCGTGCATGGTGGTCTGGATGTTCCCCATCTGGCCGCTGGTGACGCGCCGCGCAATCTCCCATTCATCAGCGGCGGTCGGATAATCGACGCGGATATGCAGCAGGAATCGATCGAGCTGCGCTTCTGGAAGCGGATAGGTTCCTTCCTGTTCCAGAGGATTCTGAGTCGCCAGAACGAAGAACGGATCCGGCAGCTTGTGAATCTTGCCCCCTGCCGAGACCTGCCGTTCCTGCATTGCTTCGAGCATGGCGGCCTGGGTCTTGGGCGGCGTTCGGTTGATTTCGTCCGCCAGGATCATGTTTGCGAACAGCGGGCCCGGCAGGAACTTGTATTCGCGATTGTGCGTTTCGACATTCTCCTGGATCACATCGGTCCCGGTCACGTCGCTGGGCATCAGGTCGGGAGTGAACTGGATGCGTTTGAACGAGAGATGCAGTGCCTGCGCCAGCGAACTGACGAGCAGCGTCTTGGCCAGCCCCGGCACCCCTTCCAGCAGGGCGTGGCCCCGCGCGAAGATCGCGATCAGGACCTGTTCGATCACTTCATTCTGACCAACGATCACCTTGGCCAGTTCGTCACGCAGCTTGTTATATGCCTGCTCGCACTTCTGAACGGCGGCAATCTCATCGGCGGAAAGATTCTCAATCGTCATGGTCAATGGTCTCGGAATGGAGTGGCAGTTTGATTCAGATTCAATTCGAAGCCCGCACGCGAGACGCCAGGCTGAACTTGTGTTCAGCCCGGCTTTGCGTCAGGCAGGAGGATCAGTCCACGCTTTCAAAGTACTTTTTCAGACGCTCTTCATAGGCACGCGGTGGCTTTTGCCCCGTTCCGGCCCGCAACGACTTGCGAAGTTCCGGCGGCAACTTGGCGAACCAGGCCTCGTCCTTCAGCTGACGAGCCAGTACCCCTTCTTCCTTTTCTCGTCCCTGGGTCGACTTGCTGTCTCCTGCGTTCGTCGATTCCGGTTCCTTCTGGGCGGGCCCGTCTTTCACCTTTTGATTGGTCTTGGCCTGGGAATTCTTGGCCGACATCTTGCTGGAATTGGATGGCTGCCCGGGGACGGGCTTTCCTTCCTCAGCCGTACTCGGTTGTGGCTGTCCGGGAGTCCCCGGCGGGGCCGGTTTGCCTGCCTGAGCATCCGCCAGAGCTTGAGCCTGCGCTTGTGCCATCGCCTGCATCGCCTGCTGAGCTTGAGGTCCGGCCATCATCTGGGCAGTCAACTGAGGCGACTGAGGCACAAATCCTGTTCCCAGGCTGCCGGGATTCTTGGCCTGCCCCGGGCTTGCAGGTTGAGGTTGCCCCGCTGGCTGACCGTCGGCTGGCATCGGCTGCCCATCAGCAGGCTGCGCGTCGGCGGCAGGTTGGCCGTCGAGTGGGGCGGCCTCCCCTTCCAGTGTCCCCGGCGGCAGGACCTGAGCCTCGGCCAGCATTTCTGCGAGTGGTCCCAGAGCAGGAAGATTCGAAGCCAGTTCCAAGGCTTCTCGAAGTGGTTGATTCGCCACTTCGGCCTGACCGGACAGTTCCACTGCCCCCTGCCCCGTCGCCTGTTGAGCGTCGGCAAATTGCATCTGAGCTTCGTTCAGCTTTTGAGCGGCGGACTGTTGATCCGAAGTTGGAGCGGCGCCCGCATCAGCTGGCATCTGTTCCAGTGCCGCCGCCTGTTGAGCAATCGCTTCCACCGCGGTCTGCTGCTCGGTTGCCAGGTTGGCGATCGATTCTGCAATCGCCTGATCGCGTCGAACGTCCTGTTCCTTGGCTGCCAGGTCCGCTGCAGCCCGTTCCAGTGCGGTTTCCGCCGAGTTGGCTGCGGCTTCCATCTGTTGTGGGGAGTTTGATTCTGCGCCCATTTGAGCAGCATCGGCAGCCGCATCGACCGCTTCCGCCGCGGCCGGATCGGCGCTGGCCACTTGATCAGCAAGAGCCTCGGCCTTGACCGCCTGTTCCGCGAGTCCCTTGGCCTGCTCCGCTGCCGCCTGTTGAATCGCTGCGTCCAGCTTCTGCCCCGCGTCTTTCAGTGCGTCAGCGGCTTTCGCTTGAGCCATCGGAGCATTCTCCGGGTTCGAGCCAATCGCCTGTTCTGCCGCTTCAGTCGCTGCCGCTGCCGGCGCCAGTTCGGCCCCGGCTTCCGTCGAGGCCTGAGCAGCCATCTCTTGAGCGGCCTGAGCCGCATCTGCCGCCTTGGCCTGGGCCTGTGGATCCGGCTTCCCGGTGGGAGGCGCCTCCATGGCGGCAGCCGCCTCGGCGCTCGCCAATTCCATCGCCTTGTCCAAGGCCTTTTCTGCAGCATCGCGCGACGCCTCTGCCGCGGCATCGTTTCCATCCAGAGTCTGCCTGGCCGCATCAGAGGCGGCCTGTTGAGCCTCGTTCAACGCTTGAGCCAGTGGATCGGGCTTGCCCGCTTTCTTGGCTTCTTCGGCTTGAGGACGCTTGGCGGCGGTCTCTGCCGCGGCCTGCACCTTTTCAGCCACTTCTTCCTGTCGAGCCGTGGCTTTCAAGTCCGAGCTTTCTCCCTTGTCCGCGGCATCGGCTGCTGCGTTCGCGGCATCCTGCGCATCCTGAGCATCGGCAATCTGGCTCGCCAGTTCCATCGCCTGAGCAGCTTCGGGCTTACCTTGAGCCTTCGCCTGCTCCTGCATTGCCTCTTCCAGCTTCTCCCTGGCGGCTTCCAACTGAGCGACCTTGTCATTAGTGGGAAGCCCATCGATCGCCTTCTCCACCGCTTCGCGAGCCGCCGCGAGTTCCTTGGCCTGAGCCTCGCTGCTGGCGGCCAGTTCCTTCGCCGTTTCGGCGATTTCCTTTCGCAGTTCTTTTGCCGCTTCTGTCAGCTTCTGTGCCGCCTGACGGGCCTCATTGGCCGCAGTCATCGCCGCCTGCTTCGGATCAGCCGCCTTCTGATCGGCAACCGCCTGCAATTCCTTCCCGGATTCCGTCGCGTCCTGAGCCGCTTCCGCGGCATCCTTCCCCGCTTCAGGAGCCGTCTCGGCCAGCGCTTCGGCCGCTTTCTCAGCAATGGCCTTCACGTCTTCCTGGCGTTCCGCCAGTTCCTTGGCCGCATTCGCCATTTCCGCTTTGTCAGCAGTGTCAGACTTGGCAACCTGCTCCGCTTCGCGGGCAATTGCACGTTCTTCTGCAGCAGCCCGTTCCAGGACTTCCGCGGCACGAGCCAATTCGCCGATCTTCACCGCGGATTCCTGCCGCCGAGCGTCCGCCAGAGCCGCATCGACGGTATCGACCGCTCGCTCGAGTGCGTCATTGGCCTTCTCAATCGCCTTCTCTTCGACGGGAGTCGCTTTTTCCGGCTTGGCTTCCGCCAGATTCTTTTCGGCTTCACGAGCGGCATCAACCGCCTCGGCGAGTGCATTCTCGACCGGGCTGGGGAGTTCATGAGTCTCCATCGCCTGCTTGACCGTATCCCCCACCGACTTCTCTTCAGGTGCGGCAGCCTGAGCGTTCTGCTCCGCCTTCGCCTCGGCCGAATCCTGCTTCTTCTGCGCTTCCGCCAACTGCTTCTTGACCTCTTCCAAGGCCTTCACCGCCTGTGCCAAATCCTTGGCCGATTTGTCCTTTGAATTCTGCTTGGCCTGATCCTTCAACGCCTGTTCCAGCGCCGCCAGATTTCCCAGCACTTTTCCCTGGTCGGCAACCGCGTCTTCCGGCTTGCTGTCGAGCAGGTCCGCGGCCGCATCGAGCGCCGCCGTTTCGGCCTGCTGAATATGTGTTTCGGCCTTGTCATTGTCGCGGATCGATTCCGTCAGCTGCGCGATTTCTTTCTGCAGCTTGGCCTGCTGATCGATCAGTTCTGCCGGGGCCTTTTGAGCTTCCTCCAGCTTTTTGGTCTCTTCTCGCAGTTCCTTTTGCTTTTCGGCCAGCGCCCGGACCTTGTCGATCGCCGCCATCTTTTCGGAATTCAAGGCCCCCTGTGCCCGTTCGATCACCTGCAACAGGTCGCGCAGTCCCTTGATGACCTGCTCCTGATGATCCACAGCTGCCTCAAACTTGACATCTTTCAGCGTCGTTCCGGCGCCGTCGAGATGCCGCCCCACGTCTCCGGCTTTCAGGATTCGCAGGCCATCCGCGGCCGCCATCGACAACGTTCCGCCCCAGGACTTCATGTCGATCATGGTGTCGACCAGGTGCAGGAACAATTCCTTGACGTCACGCTGATCTTCAATCGTTTTCAGAGTCAGTGCTTCCTGTCGCGACTTGGGCTCGGCGGGAAGACCGCGGGTCACCGTCTGCACGGTGGTCTCGATCCGGATCAATCGCCGTACCTGCTCGGCCAGTTCGGCAATCTTCAAACGTTTCATCAGGTTCTGACGTTCCACCGCCAGTTGCCGCACAATGCCGCGAATCTGCTGCCGTGCGTCCACGAACGCCGCTTCACGCTTCTCTTCGGGAAGTCGCTGAGCCTCGGCGAGGAGATCAACCACTCTGGACATTTCGGTTTCGACAAGCTGGTTCAGGTTGCGACGCATCAGCTTGATGTCGCGAAAGATCTCGTCCTTGTCGGAAAACCCGTTTTCTTCCAGTTGGCGAAGCTGAACGTCCAGGACGCCCCCCAGCAGATCACGAGTCAGCGTGCGGGCACGCTGCTGGTCCTCCTGCTTCCGCTGCAGGGCTTCTGGTTCAAGCACCTGTGCCGGCAGTGGCCCGGCGAAAACAATCCACGCCAATCCAGCCAGCAATCCAACTCGCCATTTTGTCGCGGTCATGTTCAAACTCCTGATGATCCACTTCGACAGACCAATTGGACAAACTGCCCGACAGGCCTGTCACGGAACGAATGTTTCTTCATCGTCAATCCGATCGTCAGGCAACCCTTTGCCGATCGGAATCGCAATTCTTCAACCGACCTATTTCTTCTCGCCACTGATTCCCAACTCACGCCGCAGAATCTCATCCAGTTGTTTCGCCGTTTTCTTGTCTTCATCCCCTGTCTGGGCGAGGATTCCATTCAGGTCCGTGACGTTGAATGTGACCGATTCGCCGATCCCCTTCTGACCGGGAATGTCGCCACGCCAGTCCGTCACTTCCAGCGTCACCTTCACTTCGTCCCCCTTCTTCAATTCATAGGGGGATAGCGGCACCGGAATCTGATCGCGAATGATCGAGACCGGCTGGTCTTCCGGCTTGATCACTTTTGAAACGACTTCGTGTCGCGATGAGGTGCCGTCTTCACGGGAAATCTGGACGATGGCCACGATCCTGGCCACGCCAAAGTCGTCGCCGGCGGCGTAATCCAGCTTGGGAGTGGCGGTGGGCAGGACCTGCCGTGTCACCGCCGAAGCGACGATGCGCGGCAATCGATCGGTTCTCAACCGAAACTCACCCTTGATCGTCGATTCCATCGACAACCCGTCTTCATCCTCAACCTGGATCTCGTACTTCAAACCCGCGCGAATGAAATCGAACGGGGTTCCCTTTGGCAGATGCCACTGCCCCGTTGAATCCTGGGACTTGCCAGGGACCAGTGCGATCGATTCGGTTGAGCCATTCACGGTCATCGAGGCACTTTTCAATCGCTTGTTAGAACAGACCAGCGTCAGTCCGGCAGATGATCCTTCCAGCACGGCCAGTTGACGCGAACCGCCGTCTGTTTCGACGGGCTTGGCCGCGGTGGCCGCATATTTGGGTGGCGTCACGTTCCACGAGATGTCCACCAGGGGGAGCGGGACAATCACAACTTCGGCCGCATCGGACAGTGCGTCCCCCATCTCGATGCGAACCCGAAATGAATCCGCCACGTTTGAGATTTCCGTCGTGAACCGTGTCGAGTCAATTGACGTCGCGGCCATCGAGACCCGGTTGACCGCGTCACTGTTCACCCCCGCCAGGTTTGCAAACCCTTGCGCGGGAATGACCCCTTCGCATTGCGCCTGAACCAGGATTTGCTGTCCGTAGGAAATCCGGACGTGCGGCACTTCAGACTTGGAAAAAAGGGACTTGCGGGGAGCATGCACAGGCACGGATTGACCGTTGATTTCAATGCTGACAATCCGGGTCTTCGTGGGATAGTGATCCCCACCGAGCAGGAACCGATTCCAGAATGCTGAGGCATGTTCAGGGAAGACCAGCGCCATGATGGCAATCAAGAGCAACGTCACCGCCAGGATCCCGGCCCGCTTCGGCAAGGTCTGGTACGAAAATCCCTGGTAAACATCGAGCGACGGGCTGAATTCCGCGACGTAGTCAACGACCGCCTGCTCCAGTCGCGATGAACCCCACTTGGCGGCCTGAGGCTGTTCAAACTGCAACGCGGCCACCAGATCGGTGTCAATCCGATGCTGCTGTTCCACCAGCAGGGCCACATCCTGTTCCGATTCCCGGATGCGAACCAGCGGCCAGGCCAGTGTCCTCACCGCCCAGATTCCTCCGGCAATCCAACCGACCAGCACCAGACCTCGAATAGACAGCGGCAGATCGAATGACCAGTCACACAGAAACGCGGCCACCAGCAACCAGAGTGCGACCGCGATTGGAGCACAGACCGCGCTCCCCCAGCGAACTGCGGCGCGCGATCGTCGCAGATTGCCCAGCCGTTGTCTGAGTGTGGCGAGTTTCGTTTGCATCAACGTCTTGACCTGCTTCGATAAAATACGATCTGAATTCAACCCGGCAATGTCCTAATCCTGCCCACCAACAATCACTTCCTGCAGGACCGCTACGCCAGGTTCACCAGCTTTCTGACAAACCATTCCACCATCAGGACCGCAACCACCAGCGCGAATGTCATCCACGTGCTCCACAGCGGCAGGATCTCCACACTCGTTTCCCTTAATCGGGGAGCGGAAAAATCCTCGGTGAAGCGATCGACGTCCGTCAGGTCGTAAGGCTTGCCACCCGTCTCCGCGGCAATGTTCTTCTGCAGAATCACATTCCGTACGGGATTCCGTCGCTCCACCGACACATTCGCCACATCGAAATTGATTTCCACCGCTTCATTGGCGATGGGATCCGTGACCTTCAGCCGATACTCGCCGCCACTGAACACTGGAACCCGCGTCTCAAACACGCCCGGCTTCAATTGAGGAATCGTGAACGATTCCGACCGATTTCCATCCGTGTCGCGATCCGGTCGAATCAGCTCCGCCACCAGTCGGCGGTCGGTGACATCCTTCTCATCCAGCGGCTGGAATTCCTTGTCATACGCTTCAACAGTCACCAGAACCTGATCGTCGGATCGATACTGCGGCTTGTCCGTCCGGACCACGAATCGCTTATGGCTCCCCAACGCGTGGCTCAACCCCAGCCGATGGATCAACTGTCCCCAGAACTGTCGGTAGTACTCTTCACCATACAGCCGGCGCAGTCGCCACATTTCATTGAACGCGATGTAGACCACCTCACCGCGACCGTACTGGCGAACGGCAATGATCGGCTGAGGAGTCTTCCCATCCACGCACATCTCGCTGGGATGTTCCGCCAGCACCTGAGTCCCCTTGATCTCAACGCGACGAACCGGTTGGAACCAGGGAAGCTTGCCCATGTTGTTCCAGCCCTTGAGATGTTCCTGATCCGTCTGGCCCAGTCGCATGAAGTCGTACTGCGCGGCGATCGGCGTTAGCGCCAATCGAAACTCCTTGTCATCGCGACGCCGCGCATCGGGATCGACGACGACGGGCAACATGTCGGCCAGCGGCGTTTCCGCCAGTTGTCCCGGCCCGAACCGCGGCCCTGCCATCACCACCAGGCCGCCGCCAAACTGACTCACGAATTCTTTCGTCATTTCACAGAAGCGAGTGCTCAGTGCCGATGTCGGCATGTCGCCCAGGAAGATCACGTCGTTTTCAAAGAACTGACTGCGTGGCAGTGTCAGGCTGGGCAGAAACAATTCATTGGTTTCTCGAACCACCGGATCCGCCGAACGGATGAATGTGCGAAAACCTCGCATACCGACCAGCTTGTCGCGATGGAAGACTTCTTTGACGAATCGCCATTCCCAAGTCGGCTCGTATTCCACGAACATCAGCCGCAGGAAGTCATCGATGATCTTCACTTCACGCTCGGCCCGATTGTTCTGCGTGACCACTTCCCCCTCAATCGGCTCGACCTCCGCCGTGAAGATGAATCGCCCGGTCAACTCGGGAGTGTAGGGGAATTCAACCTGCTCGCTGGTTCCCGCAATCGTCACGCGTTTCTCGCCAATCAGCGTCCGCGCCGGTTCATCCCCCGCCATCTCACCCGGCTGATGCGCGTAAAGCTTGACGTTGACTGACGTGTTCTCCAGTTCACGCTGCCGGACCGTGACGTTGATGGTCGACGATTCGGCCTTCTTCATCGTGGGGGGAGCCAGCAGATCGATGCTCAGATCGATGGCCGTCAGCGGACCAACTCCGACTGCGAAGACCGGCACACCCAGCTTCTTGGCGGCACTCAACGGAGCCGTTCCGGCGTTCTGATCGAAGTCGCTGATCACCAGCACGGCCGCCAGGTTGTCCGAGGCATGCTTGCGGGCGAGGTCTTCAAACGCGTCACCCAGCGCGGTCACTGTTCCGGTTGTCTTCCAATCGAGATTCCCGCCGTTGTAGGAGGCTTCTTTCCCTTCCTGCGGAGCCAGTGATCGAACGCCTTCCGTCTCGCCGAAGGTAAACAGACGCAGTCGGTAGTTGGCTTCCAGTCGACTCAGCAGATTCTTGTCTTTTCGAGCCAGCAGAGCGCGGGCATAGTCCGCGCGAGAAGGTCGCACGCCATCACGCAGAGGATGATCGGCCTGGTACCCGGCAAGGTCGACACCCTTCGAAAGCGCATCTCGCTCGTCGGCCGGCAGCTCGTCCGGAATCGACATGCTGTCACTTCCATCGAGCAGCAGCCACAGGACCGGCTTGGGATGACTGACGAAGACCAGTTCCAGGATGGGATCGGACAAAATGATCAGCAGTGCCGACAGGGCGAAGGCCCGCAGCGCTGCCAGGAACAGCCGGGTCGGCTGGTGACCTCGAGTCTGCCAGCGCAGATAAAACCACACGGACAGAGCCGAGAGTCCGATGCACCCCAGGACGATCAACGCAGGCGAAGTATGAGCCCAGGCGGATCCAAACGAGATGTGCGCCGAGTCGATGCTCGACACATCGTCGTATCCCAGGATTCGGCCAATTGTCGCACTCCAGTTCATCGTTCAACCTTCCTGCTGATCAGCGGCCAGGCCAGCACCAGTTGCTCCAGCAGCAGGCAACCCAGCACGCTCCACGCCAGCAGTTTCCAAAGATCCTGTCCGCGGCGGGTTCCCCCTTCCACCAGAATCGGTTCATCCGCAGTCAGCACCCGGACATGATCATGTCCCAGCGCCTGCTGCAGATCGGGGACCGACACCGTCGTCAGATCCGACTCGGATTCCGCCCCCTTGACGGCAAGTGGAATCTCATCCAGCGAACTCGCCGCAGTACCTGCCGCGGCCTGTTCGGATTGCTCGGCCGCCACAAGATAGATTCCGGCCAGGATCGGACGTCGAATCAGGACTCCGGAAACATCCGCCCCGATCGCTTCAATAGTCAACGGTTGCCGCACTCCCGAGGGCCGAGTAACCGCCAGCCGCAAATCCGGACGCCGCTCCACCGGCAGAGCAATCTTCTGTCCTGCCGTATAATTCCGAACGGGCAACGTTTGCTCCATCAGCTGACAGAATGCGCGATGGAACAGGTACATCGCCCCCGATCCCCGCAACAGGTTCCAGTTCGACGTCACGCCACTGGTGAAGAGCACCACCCGGCCCGCGCCGATCTGTCGCTCGACAACAAATGGAATCCGGTTCAAATCAAACGAGGCCAGGACACGGGGGCGACCACGCTTCGCCAGTTCTTCGGGTGCGATGCTCCGATCCACCAGCGGCAAGGGCGAACGCCAATTCCACCAGGCGGGCTCGATCGTCCGATAGCGACGATCCTCGTCGACATCACGTGCGGACGCCGACGGCCGTTCGGAAATGGGAGCCGAATGACGGGTCGCATATTGATCCAGGAATCCCTTTTCCTCTTTCAGCCGCAGCGTCTCGGCCTTCAGCATCGGCGCCAGGATTTCGTCACCCGTCTCCGCGCGAACCGCCTTGAAGAACGGAGTCGCCTCGTACAGCGACGACAGCGATTCCGGCGACTCGCCATCCACCAGGAAGAAGTCATGCTGCATTGAGGAAAAGTCGGCGAAGAAGGGACGCAGTTGCTGTGGCGATTCTTCAGGAGTCACCCCCTGGGGGCGAGGATCCAGAGGCGCCGGCAGGATTCCCCGTCCATCCAGCCACGCCCGCTCATGCCATCCGACGGGGTCGAACAGTCCCCCGGCCAGGATCACCAGCGGACCTCCCTGCTGCACATAATCTCGCAGCAGCGAAACCATCGACTCGTCCGGACGCTCGATTCCACCCACCACCACCAACCGGGCCGTCTCGAGCAATTCCTGCGTCATCTGATCCGGACGCACGTGCTCAATATGGATCAATCGTCGTTGCGATTTGTCGCTGCTGGAACGGGGCGCCATCAGGTGCCGCAACGCATAGGTCTCGCCAATCTTGTTCTTTTCCAGGTTCTCTTCGCTGCCAAACTGATCGACAAACACGACCGGCAGCGAGGCCACGATCGGAATGACAATCTGCTGACGATTGTCGGACTGAAGTTGATCCGCGGTCTGTCGCTCGGATTGAACGATCAAAGTCGCCACCGCGGATCCGGGTTTCAGGGGATCCGCGAGGACATCGAACTGGTGCTGAAACTCCAGTTCCCGGGATTGCCCCGGCGTCATTTCGACCGCCTGGCTGGCGACTTCCACGCCGTCAATCAGCAGTTTCGCCTGAACTTCAAATGCCGAATCATCACGTTTTGCCGCATCGGCCGCTTCGATACGGGCCAGCAGACGACAGGGAACTTCGGCGCTGGCCAGGCCGTCTTCCAGGTGAAAGTCCGCCACCCAGACATTCGCGGCCGGCGACGTCGTCACGTTCACCACCTGCATGCCGGACAACCGCTGCAACTGGTCGGGAGAAACACCCGAACGCCACGCGTTGGCCTGCAGATCCGTCAGCACAACGACGCGTTTTGAAGGAAGATCCGGCATCTGCTGGCACGCCTGTTCAGCCTGTTCCAGCCCGACACGCAGGTTTCCTTCGGTATCCACCAGCTTGACCCGTTCCAACTGCCTGCGGGCGTCTTCCTTGTTGGGATAGGCATTCAACGTGAATGATTGGTCCTCGGAGCCTGACAGGGGAATGATCGTAATCCTGCTTTCCGGTGGCAGGGAATCGATGAATTCTGACGCCTTCCCCTTCGCACGATCCAGCAGGGTTCCCCCCAGTGCCTCAAGCCCCATGCTGCGACTGTTGTCGACCAGCACCACGGCATGCACGGGGGAGCGGGCGTTCGAGGCCGCGTCACCACTGGCAGACGTCTGACGGGCGATCCCCAACAGTCCCGACGCGGATCCCGCCAACCCGGCCAGCAGTAATCCCCCCGCTGTCAGTTTGCCCCGCGCGTTCTTCACGGCAGATGTCGCCAGCGCGACTGCGGCGCCAAACGTCACCACCAGGCAGAAGGCCAGTAGAACCGCATGCCACAGTGCCCCGGACGCCGATCCCTTGAAGAACGGTCGAGCCAGCACCATGCCAAACAGGACGACGGCCAGGATTCGCAGCGCCAGCAGCAGGAAGTCGCGGAAGTGCAGGATTCGGCGATTTCGCTCCAGTGCCTCGCGCAGAAAATCCATGGCCGCCCAACTGACGGTCTTGAACCGGCGTCGGTTGAGCAGATGAATGATGATCGGCCCGGCGGCGGCTATCGCCCCGGCGATCGCAAAGGAACTGGCGTCGAAAGAAAGCATTGGTTACCGAGTTCGAATCGCAAGAGGAAACACGGACTGCATCCACGCCCGGCGAAATGCGCGAAAACTTCAGGAGACCGCGATGGGAACCGACGCGGTCGTCCAACCACAACGAAATCTCACTTTTGTCCGAGCTTTTCCCGCAGCCCCTCGATCTTACCCTCCTGCAGGATGGGCAGGTATCGATTGGGAATTGCCAGGATGAAACATCCGACGGCCGTGCCGTACAGATGCCCCTGCTTCTGGTGAACCCAGCGCGTGTCACGCCAGGATCCATCTTCCGCCGGATTCTCGGGCTTGTGCAGTTGCGATGTGATCAAATGATCTCGCAGCAATGGATAATTCTGACGCCACGGATCCCCGCCCGCCTGATACAGCGCCTGACCAACATAATAAAGCGTGTAGGCGTCAAACGGGACTTCTCCGTTCCCTTTCACCGCACGCAGTCGCGAAATCTCTTTCGAAATGACTTCCAGATTCTTGGGGATCCGCCAGTCGTCGTATTGCCCGAACTCCTGCAGGCAGACAACTCCGCAGGCGGCCATCGCCACCGTCGTGCGAGTTCCGTCGTAAGTAAACTGCCCCCCACCCTCCTTCGCCCGTTCATCCATCCCCCGGGCGCCGTTGTCCGCCTTGTAGTGATCCCGGACAGATTGAATTGCCAGCTTGATCACATCGTTACGAACCTCAAAACCGCTATCCACGGCACTCCGCAGCGCCTTGGCCTGCATCACCGACAAACTCAGGTCGTGTCCATGCACCTGTCGCCGGGCCCGATAATCCCAGCCCCCGTCATCACACTGGGTATTCGCAATCAGCTTCAATGCCTTGTCCAGGGTTTTGCCAATCTGAGGATCGTCCGTCATCCCGTAGGCCTGGCCGAGCACGAACGAGGTCAGCCCGTGGTTGTACAAATCCCGCTGGGCGTCGGCGATATTCAAGAGCCCCGATGGCTTCGCGTTCTTGACGACGTACTGCAACGCCCGATTGACGTTGTCGCCATATTTCCCCCGACCTGGCATGTGCCCGGCCGACAGGAACGCCAACGCCCCCAGGCTGACCAGTCCCAGGTCGTTGGATTCCCAATTCCCCTGGCTCCCCTGAGTCCGAGCCAGCCACGAAAGCCCCCGCTCCAGAGCCAGTTCGCCTTCCGGGGTGATTTCCCACTCCCCCTGGGCCAGAGCGGGCGCCGTCAGCACGGGACTCGCCAGAGCCACGAGAATGACCGGAAACAGGATCAGCAGACGCGAAAGTGGTGTCAGAGAGTGCATAACTTGTATTGTCCCAGGGCGTCCCGGGGTTACGGGGATTCCGTTGGCGGCGCCGCCAGCCAGGACAATCGCCGTTTTCAAGTTGGGGTGGCCGGGGATGGCGCCGCATTGGGTGAAGCCCCGGTCTGAACCGCTCCATTTCCGGGGTTTCGCGAAACGCTCCAACCCCGGCCACCCAAAGTCCTTTCGCCCATCCTGAAAAAGGCGAGTCATCCCGCCCCTGCGGCTGCCACGGAAAATTCCGGACGTCAACAATTCTGAACAGCGTCCCCCTCTGAATTCTTCGTAAAGCGAAGCGGCGGGGCAGCAGGGGACTGGCTCCGTCCGCGGTGCCTGTCCCCGTCCGCCATGCGCCAGGCGACTATCGACGCGACGACTGATCAATTCCCCCTTACGGTGATTCCGCCAGAGCCCGCTCAATCGCCGTCGAGATTTTCTCGCGCGACGATTCCGTCCAGATCACATTGTACTTGCGATCGATCACCCAGCAGCGGGGAATCGTATCCGCCTGCAGCGCCTCCAGGGTCTTGACCGCGCCGTACCCGTTCGGCCAGGTGATCCGAGTCACATCCAGGAACCGCCGGTTGTAGGGGTCGACATCCTCCCCCTCAATGGTCAGGCCAAGGAACACCACTCCCTGTTCGCGATACTTCTCATGCAGGGCCACCAGTTCCGGAGCTTTCGCAATACAGGGGCCGCACCAGTACGCCCAGGCATCCAGCACAATCACCTTTCCGTGCAGTTCCTCGGGAGTCGGCCCCGGGCCATTCAGCCATCCCGCCGCCTCAATTGGTGGTGCTGGTTGCCCCTGCAGACTCGTTCGCGCCACCGGTCCGCGAATGATCATCGCCAGCACGGCCGCGGCCACCGCGACGATCACCAACACGAAACCAAACGATTTCGTGCCGCTGCCGTTTGTCGGCCCCGCCGAATTCGACTCAATGTTCATGAATGACACTCAAACATTTCCAATCAGGTCCAGCCAATGGCATGACGCAAGTCAGCCCTCTCACACAACGGGCAGCCGTTCCGGCGCCGCCCGTTGGATGACCCGAGTTCGCGATCAAAACTTCAGATCAAAAAGCTCGCCGAACTTTCGCTTCAAGTGCGAAATCAGCGGAACATGCGATAACGGCTGGCCGGTCACCTCTTCCACCAGTCGACGCGCGGGATAGCGTTTCCCGTGCCGATGGATCTTTTCATTCAGCCATTCCTTCAGCGGTCGGAACTGCCCCTGGGAAAACGCGGCATCCAGATCCCCCAGGTCGCGCCGCGCACTTTCAAAGAACTGCGCCGCGTACATGTTCCCCAGTGCATACGTCGGGAAGTACCCCAACAGACCCGCGCTCCAATGAATGTCCTGCAGGCAACCCTGAGAATCGTTCGGAATCGCCAGTCCGAAATACTGCTGGAATTTCTCGTTCCAGGCTCCCGGAACATCGGCGGGCTTCAAGTCGCCCGTCATCAACAGTTGCTCCATCTCAAACCGCAGCATGATGTGCAGGTTGTACGTCACCTCATCCGCTTCCACGCGAATGAACGACGGCTTCACGTCGTTGATGGCGAAGTAGAACTCATCGAAACTGACATCAGTCAGCGCGACGGGAAATGCCTGTTGCACAGTCGGATACAGGTAAGTCCAGAACGGACGACTGCGTCCAACAAAATTCTCCCACATCCGCGATTGAGACTCATGGATTCCCAGCGAATCGGCCTGGCCCATTCCCAGTCCAAAGCTCTCCGCCGGAAGCCCCTGTTCATAAATCCCGTGACCGGATTCGTGCAGGACTCCGAAAAACGCCGAAGGAAACTGATGATCGTTGTATCGTGTCGTCAAACGGCAATCGCCCGGGCCGAACCCGCTGCAGAACGGATGAGCGGACGCATCGATCCGTCCCCGCTTGAAATCAAATCCAATCATCTTCGACGCCGCTTCGGAAATGACCATTTGTGGCGTCTTCGGATAATGCCGTTCGAGAATCTCCGTTTTGGGCCGCTTATGAGAATGCTGGATCGCGGCGACCAGCTTCACCAGTTCATCCCGCAACGGACCAAAGACTCGCGCGACTTCCGCCGCGGTCATGCTGGGCTCATAGTCATCCAACAGCGCATCGTAGGGGACTCCGTTGCCATAGCCGATCGCCTGAGCCTCCTCCCGCTTCAGGCCGATCATCTTTTCCAGCCAGGGCAGAAAGACCGGAAACTCGGCGTCTTCACGGGCCTTGATCCAGGCCTGTTGAGCCAGCGTCGTCGTTCGGGACAGCTCTTCCACCAGTCGCCGCGGCAGTTTTGTGGATCGGTTGTAGCTGCGTCGAGCTTCCCGAACATTCACCGCCCGATCACCGTCAGGATCACCCAGATCACCTGACCGTTCCAGTTCCGACAGCAACTCGCCAATTCGAGGCGATGTCGCACGATCATGCGTCAGCCCGGCAATGAGTCCCAGTTGCTCGGACCGAAATTGAGCCCCCTCCGTCGGCATATACGTCTGCTCGTCCCAGCCCAGCACACTGCTGCAGGAACCGAGCGTGGCCGTTTCGCGTAACAACCGAGTCAACTCGGAATAGAGGTCGTCCGTCCGTGACATGTGGGCTCCGGCGTGCGTGACAAAAAGGTGGGCGATCCCATGAGATCGCAGGCATCATTTCCCCAATCTGTCATATTCGCGATTCAACCAAGCGAGTCAAGGATTCGACCGCCTGCGAAAGTCCGTCCCGGGGGAATTTTCGAGTTCAAGGAATCCAGGATTCAGAGGCTTCCGTCATGGGCAATCCCCTCATCAAGGACACTCCGACTCGATTTTCAGGAATTCGCCGACCTGGAATTCTGGCCAGAGACAGCGGAACCTCCTCGATTCCTTCCGCCCGATCGCACCAGTCCTTATCGTGGCAGACGCTGGATCAAGATGTGAAACCGAAAGTCTGATTCCCCCGGGAGTGTCGACATGCGTTTGCCTGGAATTGCCCTGACCGTTCTGCTGGGATTTGTTGCGTCCGTATCGGCTCAGGGTGACAAACCTGCCGAACCGCAAAAGTATGAACTGGGTCCCGATTCCAAACCTGTCCCCGGCGTCCCTGAAGGTAAAGTCTCCAAGCATCAGTGGACAAGCAAGATCTTCGAAGGGACCGTGCGCGACTATTATGTCTACGTCCCGGCCAAATACGACGCGGCCAGGCCCACTGCCGTGATGGTCTTCCAGGATGGCCATGCGTACGTCAACAAGACGGGCGAATACCGCGTCCCGGTCGTGTTCGACAACCTGATGGCCCGAGGTGAACTTCCACCCATCATCGGGATTTTCATCGATCCCGGACATCGTGGCGACCCACTGCCCGAATCCCGCTGGCGAGCGAACAACCGCAGCTTTGAATACGACACGCTCAGCGATCAGTATTCGCGGTTGCTGCTCGACGAAATCCTGCCCGAGGTCGGCAAGACGTGGAATCTGACAACCGATCCCGATCAGCGAGCCATCTGCGGGGCCTCCTCCGGAGGAATCTGCGCCTGGACCGTCGCCTGGGAACGCCCCGATCAGTTCCATAAAGTCCTGAGCCACATTGGCAGCTTTACGAACATCCGTGGAGGCCATGTCTACCCCGCGCTGATCCGCAAGACCGAACGCAAGCCGATCCGGGTCTACCTGCAGGACGGAACACATGACGTGGAAAATGAACATGGAAGCTGGTGGCTGGCCAACCTGGAAATGGAATCGGCGTTGAAATGGGCCAAGTACGACGTCAAGACCGTCTGGGGCCACGGCGCTCACAACGGAAATCACGGCGGAGCCGTCCTTCCCGACGCTCTCCGCTGGCTCTGGAGATAGGTTCAGACCATCGCGGCCGGCACCAGATTTGGGATTTGGGTCAGGTGTTGAATTTTCCCAATTTGGCCGAGATTCAGTCCTGATTGTCCGCAATGCCCTGTTTCGGCCAAATTGGGAAAATTCAACACCTGACCCCTGCCTGCCAGGCGCCAATCCTGTTGCCGCCCGAATTCC
>Ga0265327_10002380_pt1 | contig 19990 bp, 11 predicted proteins | sample 41621metaG_FD_202089 | JGI IMG/M metagenome (GOLD analysis project Ga0265327, IMG submission 202089) | Rhizosphere microbial communities from Carex aquatilis grown in University of Washington, Seatle, WA, United States - 4-16-21 metaG | ecosystem: Host-associated > Plants > Roots > Rhizosphere...
CCGCTGTTCTGTTTTTGAATGAAAGCGCCGTGGTCGAAACTCGCCGCCGCCCTGCTGCTCACGGCGCTGACCGTGCTGGCCTGGCAGTTTCGTTTCGAGCAGGCGGGGCCACCGCTCTCGCGTCCGTTTGAGGCCGGGCTGCCGGGCTGGAACTGGGTGGAGGGGCCCGGTCGTGAGGGCAATCCGGATACGGCAGGAACCCTGACCCTGAACCGGGTGGCGGGAGAGCCGCAGATCACGGTGGAGCGGGTGCTCGGACCGCTGGAAGGCGTGCGCTTTCTACACGTGGAGATGGATGCGAAGTGGACGGATGCCCACGAGATCGAGGGAATCCGCTGGGCCACCTGCCGGGCCCTCATTTGCAGCCGGCTGCCCGATGGCAAGCTCACCTGGCCCCATGACGGATGGCTGGTGAGTGCCTATGGCACCAGCGACTGGCATCACGAAGATGCGGTCTTCGACTTGATGCCGGATTCGGGCGAGTTCCGGTTCGCGCTCCAGCACCTCGGTGAGCGGGGGACGCTGCAGGTGCGGAATGTGGAAATTTCAGTCGTGCACCAGCGGCGATGGTTTCCCGCAGTTACGGTCGCATTGGTCGGGCTGTGGATCGTCTGGGCTGCCTGGTGGCTGGCTCCTGCCTTGACCCGCTGGCGGTGGCTGCGGGCGCTTTTGGCCGGTTCGGCGATGGTGGCGGCCTGGTGGGTGCTGGTGTTTCCGCAGCCGCGGTTTTGTGCCCGGTCGCTGGTCGGGGAATTGCAGCTCGGGCCACCGATTCCGGCACCAACCCCGGTGATCGTGCCGCCGCCGACGACGGTGCCAGTGCCCGTAATTCCGCCGCCCGTTCAACCCGAGCCGGGCCCTCCTGTGGCGGTCGTCCCACCGCCAGTCATCCCTGCAGATCCTCTCCCGCCGCCGCCTCCCCCGGTTGCGGAAAAGCGGGAGGCCCGCGTCATCGACCAGGAAATTCGGTCTCTGCGCGAACGTTTCAATTTCCTGCACTTGGCTGCATTCGGGGCCTTCGGACTCGCCCTGTTCGGAATCGCCCGGCCGCGGGTTTGGCCGATCGCCGCGGTGATCGCCTTCTGTTCGGAAGCCCTGCCGAACTACGAGTATCACCAACCATGGGACCGCGGCGACATCGGCGATCTGATCGCGGATGGCAGTGGGCTCCTGCTGGCCGCCTTGGCGGTCGTCGGCATCAGGAAGCTCTGGAAACGCCGACGGTGTCGTGTGAACGGTCCATAGCCAGCCTTGCCACCACGACCGCGAGGGTGGCGCCGATCAGGCAGGTGAACATGTCCTCCTGAGTGTCCCATGGATCGCCCTGGGTGCCGAGGAAAGCTTCGGAGGCTTGGGCGGAAACCAAGGCCGATGCCCATTCGAAAAGCTCATAGACCGCACTGATGGCCATGCAAAAACAGATGGTCAGAAACTCGCGCCAGCCCCTGCCGGCAATCAGCGACCGCCGCAGCGCAACCTCCCGGAACAACATTGCGGGCACGAATCCCTGGGCAAAGTGGCCGAGCCGGTCGTAGTGGTTCCGTGAAAAACCAAGCGCGTGCTTCGCCCATTCGCCCAATGGCACCAGGGCGTAGGTGTAGTGCCCGCCGACGATGAGGATCACCATGTGCAGGGCGATGCAGATCCGCGCAAACCCGGAAAATTGGAATCGTCGCCGCGCCGCGATGATCAAGCCGGCAAACCCTATGAAAACGGGCGCGACTTCCAGCCACCAGGTTGTCCAGTCATTCGGATACCAAGCCGACCAGAGGAGGACCGGCAGGACCAAAATAAACAATGAACCAAGTCCATAGGATTTCATGAGCTCATCCTGCCACCGATTTTCGCGATGGGCAGGACAAGCTTATCGAATCCTCCCGACACCTCAGTGCATCGCCACCCGGATGAAGTAGGTCGGCGCTCCGACCGGCGGAGTGAACCGGAACTGGAGACGATCCACCGCCGGGGTGCCGGCGATGCGATCATTGGCGACAAGGGTGCCCCCCGACTGCCAGTTCACCAGATCGGTGGAAAACTGCGGATAGACATTCGCCGCCCCGATGTCCGCACGGCGGGTTACGGTCATCAGCATCGTCCCCCCCGCCTCCTGCGTGAAGGTTGGGGCGATCGATCTCGACGCCGACTGCGGGTTCCCGCCGAGAACGTATTCAGCGAAGGTCGAGAAACCGTCGCCATCGGTGTCGGCGTTGTCAGCAAGGTTGCCATTCGACGCCTTCCATGTGGCATACTCGGTCGTGTCACTAAAGCCCGGATTCCCCCCCGCAACGACACTGGCGCGCCAGTTGAGCGGATCGTTGTGATCGGGATTGGAGTAAGGATTGACCAGAACAATCGCGTAAGCCGAGGTGTCGGCAAGCGTCGGCCATGGCGCCTTGTCGTCGTAGGTGAAATCGCGGACCACGGTGTTGTCGGTGCGGCGGATCGTGACTTGCTCACCGGCATTGTCGAAGGAACCGGTGAACAAGGTGGCTGCGACGGGACGGCTGGTGCCGAATAGTGCCTGGAAAGATGCCGTGTCCTTGATCACCACCGTGCGAGCTCCGGGAGCGAGTGTGGTGCCATTCGCGAAGGTGTAGGTGATGCCTTTGCTAAACGTGAGACCGCTCAGATCGAGCGTGCCGGACGGCGAAATGTTGAGAAGTTCCACATATTCGGCCAGGCCGTTTCCGGCGGGATGGTAGAACAACTGTGAGACCACCAGGTTACTGGAATCGGGAAGGCGGACGCTGCCCACGTTGGTCACGGTGATGCCCGCTGTGCCGGCCACGTTGCCTTCGGCATCCAGCGCTTCAAGATTGATGACATTCGCACCCGCGTTCAGAGGCACGGCGGTCTGCCAGGTATTCGAACCCGTCCATGTCACCACCAGCGGCGTGGCTGAACCGGCGAGGCGGATGTTTCTGACATCCACCCAGCCCACGCCATCCAGAATCACCGGACTGTCCGAGGTTTGGAAATTCACCCCGCCATTGGTGGTGATCGCGAACGTCACCTGTGGAACGGTCGAACTGATCTGCGAGAGGATGAAATTCGAACGCGTGTTGATGTAGTTCAGATGCCCGGGGAAGTCCTCATTCGGCAGCAGGCTCCCGAAATGCGCCGTCCATGTGGACATGTAACTCTGGTTGAAGACCGTGTGGCAGATGTCGTAGAGGTGGTTGAGGTAAAGGTGAAGCCGACCGGGATTGGCCGTGATCTTCAGGAGCTCCCGGTTCATGAGAATTGGCAAATTGGACGTGTAGCCATTGTCGTAGTCGTGCGGGAAGTACAGCATCCGCCCGTCGTGCGGGCGGGCGTAGAACTGGCCGTTGTGCTGTGCGTTCGAGTAAAACGAGTCGGTGGCCCCGATCGCACACGAGTAGGCCAGCGAGCGCAACCACTGGTCCACGTCGATCACGTTGTCCACGTCGGTGTCGAAGGAGCTGGAGCTTTCGTCGAAGAGTTTGCACATGGCGATGACCTTGGTGTAGTCATCCTTGTCCTCATTGCCTTTGGTGATGAAATCGAGACGGTAGTTTTCTTTGTCGTCACCAAGGCTGGTGATGTTCGTGCCGATGACATTGTCCGGCTGCGGAAGCTTGTAGCCGTTGGCATCGACGGTGGTCGGATAATAGATCAGCTCATATTCGTAAACGGTTCCGTCCGAGCCGTTGTCGAACTGGTTGTCCAGGAATTCGGCGCTGAAGCGTGCGAGCTGGAGGATGGCAGTGCTGGTGTGGGCCGGATCCGGAGCCATGACCTTGCAGAGGTCGTTCACCTCGGCCGGGATCCCGCCGCTGGCATACATCATGTGATTGTAGAGGATTTCCTGCGCTCCGGTGACCTGGCCTTCCGAGCGGTCGATCGCGACGGTGTTGAGCACGCCGCGGAACAACTGGTCACCATCGAAGGAGAGATTGAAGCCGAGACGCTGCGAATTCTGGCGGCCGCGCTCACTGCTCTTCAGGCGGACGCCTGCGTTGTAGTAGATTTCGCTCTCGTTGTAGATGACGGTGCAATCGATGCGACCATTGCTCATCAGATTGTTTGCCTGGTAGAGGAGTGCCTTGTCCACCGGGTTCATCACGATGCGGATGTTGTTCAGGCCATTGGTGGCGGCGAGGCCGTCATTCACCTGATAGATGGCGTGGGAAGAGGGGCCTGCTGCCGGAAAACAGGAGGTCACGGGCGTGGCTGCCGAATCGGTGGCAGCCACGTAAAATTGCACGACCGCCGAAGCGGCGAATCCCGGAATACTGCCGGTGAAGGTGCTGCCATCGCCCGACGCGGTCATGGGCACGCTGACGAAGGCCCCCCCATTGGGTGAGTAATAGAGTGAGGCCGAACCGACGCCGTCGGGATCGCTTGCCCGCGCCGTGATCGTGACTGGCTCGCCGGGCTGTGGCACCACGGGGAAGTGCGTCAGGTAGGTGAAGCCGGGCCCGATGTTGGTTACCTGCCGGCTGTTCGCCGTGCCAGGGGTGCCCATTACCTGGGTGCGGGTCAGGATGGAAGTCTTGGCCAATCGGTCGAAATAGAGGCGGGTGTTGAGCTTGTTGATCCCGCTGAGCCACTTCGCCCGGAAGGAAATCTGGTAGGTCCTCCCGTTAGTAACGGTCCTGGAGTTCGCCAGGGTGGTCTCCACGTGGTTGTGCATGTGCTCGGTGGCGCCATCCGCATGGAGATAGAGCACGTGGTTCGAGGAGTTGGAAGGATCTGCAATGACTCTTGCATCCCGGTGATTGCCGAGGAACCGCCAGCCGGTGGTTCCGGACTCGAAATTGCCATTGCTGACCATCGCCACCGCGCTGCCTCCGGGACTCTCGATTACGGAGATGTCGTCGATGAGCACCTCTCCGTCACTCAACAGGCCGAGGATAAATTCATTGTATTGTCCATCGGGACCGACGGCGCTCGGGGAAGCGACGCCCGTGTAGGTAAAGCTTTCCCAACCGCGGCGGCTGGACTCATCGCTCGCGGCCCAGGATTCCGGAATGGTGTTGTCCGCGTGAGGGTCACGCAGTTCGAGAGTGCTGCCGCCGCCATCTGCGCCATCGGGCCAGCGGCCGTTGTCCACATAGGCAACTTGGTTGGCGATGTTGCCAGAAGCATCGATGAGTTCGACTTTCTCGCCCGCGCCGGAGAGCTTGCCCGACCACGGTCCGAGGACCTGGAGGCTCGGATTGGCGGGCGGGGCTGTGCCGTCTCCGGTGATCACCTTGTAGGTGCCCGGGGCCATGGTGGTGCCAGCGGGGAAGACGTAGGACACCCCCTGATCGAAGCTCCATCCGCTCAGGTCCACCGTGGTGGTGCCGCGGTTATAGAGTTCGATCCACTGCTGCGTGGAGTTCGCTTCGGGGACCGCCACCACTTCAGGAGTGGTGATGATGTTGGCAGTAGCCTGCAGGGCGAATACCGCATCACTGCTGGTGCTCGAGCTTTCGTGAACTTCGACGGAGATGCGATTCGTGCCCGATACCGCCAAGCCGGCGGGAATGGTGATCGTCACCGGCCCCACGATCGTTGGCACCGCCCGGCCAGTGGCGCTGATGGTGTTCGGCGTGATGGTCCCTGCCGGCATGTTGTAGCGGGAGATTTCAGTCCCGTTGAAATAAATGAGGCCACCATCATCCATCAGGTGGGAAATCGTCAGCGAGGTGAGGTTCGCCGCGTTGCTGGCGGTGAGGGAGAAATCCGTCTCGAAGTAGTAGGTCACCCGGCCGGCGGTGGAAGGCGCGAGGGTGGTGGCCGGAGTCAATGGCAAGGTCCCTGCCGTGTAGGGATTGGGATACGAAAACGTGCCGGCAGCAGCGGCGAGCCAACCGCCGGTGCCCGCCACATGCGCCGTGGAGGCCCATCCGGTGGCGAGGCCGGTGGTCGTTTCATTTCTCCGCCACGATGAGCCGTAGGAGACCACGGAGGTGGAGGTGGTCACCGCAGGGGAACCAACGATACCTGCCAGCTTCGGAGCCTTGTAGCAGATTTCATTGATGATGATGTCCTTCGTGAGGTTGAACACATTCGCCGAGTCCTGCGTGGTGGCCGATGGATGCAACCACGCGCCGGGATAGGCGTCGCTGCGGCCACCCCGGGTCAAGGCGGCGATCTGGGCATCGGCAATGCGGCCGCCCGGGCCGGTCAGGACGACCTTGTCATCCGCCGAGGTTTTGAAGCCGAGCTGGGTCCTGGTGTAGCTGACATAGCCGCCGGCCGGAACCGAAACCGTGGGCAGCGTGAAGCTGGAACCACCGGCGATGGAAATGGTATAGCCACTGGTGGAGGCGGCACTGGCGCTGACGTTCCGTAGTTCCACGAAAAACGGACTGTCGGTGGTGGCCGCCAGCTCGTTGATCTGGAAGGCAAGCGGCTGGCTGGTATCGACCGGCAATTCGGAACCGGAAAGCTCGGCGGTGAAGAAGTTGCTCGTATCCGAGGCAGCCTTGTGAAGCTCGACCGCAAGCACATTCGACCCGCTGACCAGGGCCGAAGAGGAAACCACCTGAAACCCGGAGGGGGAGGGCTGGGAGATGTTCGAGAGCGCTGGCGTGGAGCCCGTCACGGCTCCTGACGGCAAGTTGACCCGATTGATTTCCTGGCCATTCAGGTAAAAGACCGCGCCATCCGCTACCGTGCTGTTCAGGCGCAGGCTGGTGCGCGTGGGGTCTCCGGTGACGCTGAATGCCTTCCGGAGATAGGTGGCCGACGTGGTGGTCGACAGCGGGGTCGTGACGGTTGTCGTGGGAAATGAAGTCGTGAGGCCGTAAGACGAAGCCAGGTAGGCACCCACCGACCTGAAATCCGAGTCCGACAGACCGCTCTTGTAGATGAGAAGTTCCGCGATCCTTCCATTAAACTGGGCCGCTCCTCCGCCATGCCCGCCGAGCACGATGGGCTGGGGGGTGAGGTTGGCCCCGTCGTCGGAGGTTGTCCCCTGTAATACCCCGTCCACCCACATTTCGAACTGCGGTACTGTCGGATTCCGGCGGACCGCGACGATCTGATAGTTGCTGGCCGAGACCGTGGAGGTGGACACGGGGCCACCAAGGTTGGCACCACTGTCGGAACGCTTCTGCAGTGCATAGTGATTTCCATTCACGACCATCAGCGAAACCAGAGGATTGTCCTGCTGGCTGAAATCGCGGTCGTAAATGTAGGTGCCTGCGGCGTTCGTCGCATTTGCCTTGCAGACGATGAAATAGACGAAGCCGGTCGCCCCGCCAATGCCGGGCGGCACGCTCGCCCGGACGCTGGAACTGCCATTCAGATTGACGACCGGCTGTCCGTTGGCGCCGTTGGTAACGAGCGTCGGCGTGCCGGTGCTGGCTCCATTTTGAGAAACTCCGTCCGCAATGGCCTCATCCGACCAAGAGGTGACCGTGCCACCGTTTCCGATGCCTGTTATGGCTCCTGCACGCCATCGCTGGACAAGATCTCCGGTCACCGCCAAGATCGGAGACGTCCCTGCGGTCCCGAACACCGGCGCGCCGGAAGACCAGCCGGAATCGTCAAACGAGATATTCGTCCAGCCCGCAGCCGGGGGCACATTCGTATCGCTGAACTTCCAAGTGGAGCTCGTCGTCACGAAGTCCCGCTGGATGGGCACCGGTACTCCCGGGAAATTGATCGCGCCCGGCGTGCCGCCGATGGTCGCGCCGGCGGTCCAACTGGCAGCCACCTGCGAATCCGAACCCGGAACCTTCTTGGCCAGCGTGGCACCGGCACCATCCGCGGCGACCGGCCAATCGCCGTGGTCGCTGTAGGTGACCTGGTCCATGATCCGGTTCGACCGGCTGCGCAGTTCGAGGGTCTCGCCGCTATTCGAAAGACTGCCGCCGAAAGGCCCCAGCACGATTCCCGCGCCGGACAGTGCCGGATTTCCGGTCGATTTCGCGACGATGATGGTCCCCTTCGCGGGAATGATCGTGCCCTGGGGAAATGTATACGAGATGCCGTTGGCAAGCTGCCATCCACTCATGTCGATGTTCACCGACATCTGGTTGTATAACTCAACCCATTCGTTGTCCTGGGTAACCAGCGGATTGTAGTTGATTTCGTTGAAAGTCACCACCGCGTCGGCGAGCAAGAGCGAGGGAGCAAAAATGGCTGCAATAACGGCGCATCGCGTGCTGGCAAGGCAGGCGCGAAGACGGAGGGGAAGGTTTTTCATGCTGGCGGTCGGGCAGCATTCCATGCGCATGCATGAATAGCATCCTACCAGTTTACGGAGGACGCCTCCCGCGCTCCCCCACCGCATCAAAGCCGACTACTTCTTTTCAGGCAGCGGCGGCTCCCCGGATGGGGCGGGATCTCCGGTCTTCGGCTCCGCCGGATCAGGGTCGCTGGTCCACGGGCCGTCCGGCTCGATGAACCAGTGCTTCGCGATAACGGCGGCACCGATGGTGGTCTTCTTGCAGCGCTTCTCGATCTGGAAGTAGATCTTGTCGGCACCGGGATTGTCCAAATCCTGAATCCAACGGCCCGCCTGATTGAGCACATCCGCAAGCTCCTCGGTGTTGTCCGGAAGCAGGCCGGCGGCCTTGACCGCGAGGGATGAGGCAAATTTGACGAACTGGTTCATCGGCACCGCGTGGTTCTGTTCCAAGCGCTTGCGTTCCGTCGGTGTGGATGGGACGAAAATCGGAACCGTCTTGGCCGCCTTCTTTCCCTTCGTGCCGGTGTCGTCGCCTCCGTCCTCGTCCTGTGGCGCCACCTTTCCGGTGAGCCGGGACTTGACGAGTTCGTCCCGCCCGGACGGCGCGTATCCGCCCCACTCTTCCCGCTGGACGTCGTCCTCGGTGCCCCGCCACGAGGAACCTTCATCCCGCAGCAGTTGCGCGGCGTTGAACCAGGCCTTGGCACGCTCCTTGTTCGGCTTTTCGAGGTTGTCGCCAGTCGTGCCGAGGGCCAGATAATGGTCGAAGCTCTCGCGAATCGACGGATTGAGCAACAGCCGTCCTTCCGCGCTGTTGCCTTCCCGGATCAGTCTGCGGCCCGCCAGGTTCATGAGCTGGTCTTTCATCTGCCGATGCAGGTCCTTTGCCTCATCCTCCCCTTCCGGCTTTTCGCCGCGCTCCTTGTCAGTGAGCATTGCATTGGCTTTCACAAACTGGACGAGCTCGGGCGTGGTGAGCACCCGTTCGGCCACGTAAGCCGCATCGGCCCAACAGCCACCGTTCCAGAACGCGGCAAGGGATTCGGTGAACTGTCCCTGCGCCAGCAGCGAGGCTCCGAGGTCTGCGGCGGCCGATGCTTTGGGAAGGTAACCTTCCTCATAACGGGTGGCCGCGCCGTCGTCCGGCAGGCCGGGCAGGACGCTTTTCATGATGGCGGCGGCCCCGGCGAAGTCGCCGTTGCGCAGGGCCAGCTTGGCTTGCAGCCACTGGCCGAGCGGCGTGGCCGGTTTGTCCAGCTTCGCCCATTTCGCAGCTTCGGCATAGTTGGCCTCCATGTAGGCGGCCCAGCCGAGCGAGGCGGCACCCTCCACGTGGTCGAGCTTGGCCTTGTTGATCATCTCCAGCCACCCATGCAGCCGCGATTGATCGGTGCCTTCGCTGCCACCGGTGGTGGCGAGAATGTGGGCAGTGATGATCTGGCGGAGGACGGGATCCTTCACGTCGGCCATCAATTGCTTCGCGGCCTTCTCGGTCGCCGCCTTGAGCTGGGCCTCGGACTTCTGTGGTTCGGTGGCGTTCGGATCCGCATCCTCCTTAGCCGGGAAGGTGGCGAAGGACAGGGAGGTAAAGCTGTCGTTCAGATCCCGGTCGGGAACGAGCAGCTTCAGCGAATTGATCGCCGAAGTGTCACCCAGCGCGAGCTGTTGGAGATAGTGTCGGGCAGACGCCGGATAATCGCCGGCATCATACTCTGCACGTGCCTGCCAACCGTAGCTGTCGGCGGCGAGACCTTCGGAATCGGCAAAGCCCTCCCGCGCAAACTGCCGGCATTTCTCGAACCAGGCGACGGCCTCCTTGCGCGTCTTTTCATCCAACATGCAGGTCTTTCCGAGCATGTAGGCCGCCCACACCGACCGATAGTGACGCTCCTCCGCGGGGCGCTGCAGAAGTTTTTCCCAAGCCGCCTTGGCTTCGGGCAGGTTCTTGTGGGCGAAGTGGCTGGCTCCCCGGTGATAATCGGCAAATTCGGACGCCATCTCGACCGACTTCGGAGCTTCGGCAGAATCGTCCCCCTCCAGCCAGGTTCTCATTTCCGTATGCGCCTTCAGGGCGGCGGCCTTGTCGGCGGGTTTCAAGCGGCCGGTTTTCAACGCATCCTCGAAATCGGATATGTCCGACCGCACCGTGCTCGATGGCTCCTTTGGAGCCTTCTCATCGGCCTCGCGATCGGCTTCCGGCGGGCTGAGCTTGAGTTTGAATGGCAGGTTCTTCTCCGCGTTCTCCTTTGCCAGCCGGGTGAGCTCGATGTCCCAAAAGAACTCCGGCGACTCCCGCAGGCTCTTGCCGCCCTCATCCAGCCACCGATCCGGCACCCAGCCGCCGGTGGCGAACGCGGGCGGCGAAACCAGGACTGGCATCACGACGGGGAGCGCCATGAGCATCGCTCTGACGGAAGATGTCGCAGGCGAACGGTATGACAGCGTCTGGGATTTCATGGCTATTTTTCAGGCAGGGCGGGTTCGTTGGAATTCCCAGATTGTTCCTGAACCGGGAAGACAGGTTCGCGGGTCCAAGGTCCGTCGGGATCGATGAACCAATGCTTTTTGATGACGGCCGCGCCGATCACCGCGTGTGGACAGCGCTTTTCCAACTGGTAATATATCCGGTCGGCACCGTGATTGTCGAGATCTTGAATCCAGCGGCCAGCCTGGTTGAGAACATCGGCGGTTTCCTCAGCGTTGTCCGGAAGCAGGGCAGCGGCCTTCACGGCGAGAGCGGAGGCGAGGCGGCGATACTTGCCGATGGAGATGCGTTCGGAGGAGAACTTTTTCAATCGCTCCCGCTCCGCGTCGCTGGCAGGGATGTACAGCCGACCGGGTTTTGTTCCCGGATCATTCTCGCCTCCACCCCGTGTGCGTCCAGCCAGGCGGTCCAGAATGATTTCATCCCGTCCGTCGTATCCCGGTCCAAAGTCGCCCCGGTCGTCGCCGTGGTCGTTCCAACTGCCCATCCAGGAATAGCCGTGGGCTTCCACCAGTCTGGCTGCGTCGAACAAGGCGCGGCCACGGGAGGCGGCGGGTTGTTTGGGATCGTTACCGAGTTCGGTAACTACCTGGAACCGGTCGAAAATCCCACGCATCTCGTCATCGAGGAGCAGGCGACCTTCTGCCGTTCTACCTTCACGAATCAGGCGGCGGCCGGTCAATTTCATGAGGGACTCCTGCCGTTCACGTTCATCCGGCACCGCCGTGCCCGTTGGAAGCTTGGGCAGTTCCTTCCAGTCGAGGAAGGCTTGAGCCTTCACGAAAGACATCAGCTCAGCGGTGGTCAGTACGTGTTCCGCCAGATAGGCGGCATCCTTCGGGCAGCCGCCATTCCAGAAGATGGTAAAGGCTTCGATCAGCTTGCCCTGTGCGAGAAGGGCGGCGCCTAGATCCGCGGCGGCGGTTTCCTTTGGGAAAAAGCCCCCGAATTCGTCGTCGTCGCCACGGTTCGCTGCTTCCGGAAGCTCCGGAAGCACAGTGGCAAGGATGCCGGAAGCCTCGGCGAAGGCCCCCTTGCGGAGGGCGAGCTTTGCGCGCAGCCATTGGCCCAGGGGAGTGGCCGGCTGGTCAAGTTTCAGCCATTTTTCCGCTTCCGGGAACCTCCCGGCAGTGTAGGCCACCCATCCGAGGGAAGCCGCCCCTTCGATCTTTGTGAGGCCGGCCTTGTTCACCGCATCCAACCAGGCGTTGGGACGGGATGCATTCACCGGCGCGAAGAGGGGGGCGGCGGTGGCCAGGACATGCGCGGTGACCAGTTGGCGGAGGATCGGGTCTTTCACCGCGGCCGCCAGTCGCCCGGAGGCGCGAATATGGGCCTCGTCCAGCTCGGCCTTGGTACGATGATCCAAGTAAGCGTCCTCCTGGGATTGCGGGGGAAGCGTCCTGAAGGAAAGCGGCAGGTTGATTCCGTCCAGATCGCGGTCCGGCACCATCAGCTTGAGTGAGGCGATGGCGCTCGTATCTCCAAGGGCCAGTTGCTGGAGGTAATGGCGAGCGGACGCGGAAAAATCCCCCGAATCATATTCAGCGCGGGCCTGCCAGCCGAAGCTGTCGGCCGCCAGACCCGGGGAATCGACGAAGCCGTCACACGCCAGCTGGCGGCATTTTTCGAACCATTCGATCGCCTCACCGCGCTGGTCCGGCTGCTGCAGGCAGCATTTTCCGATCATGTAGGCGGCCCATACCGAGCGGTAATGTCGGTCTCCCTCCGGGCGCTGGAGGAGCTTCTCCCAGGCGGCTTTGGCGTCCTGCAGTTGTCCGGTTCTGAATTGCGCGGCTGCCTGGTGATAGGCCGCGAATTCGGAGTCCACCTCCGCGGTCTTCGGAGGCTCGGAGCGATCTGTTGCTTCCAGCCAGTCGCGCATGTCCTTGTGGGCGGTTTTGACAGCAGTGCCATCCGCAGGCTTCAGACGGCCGGATTTCAGGGCGTCTTCGAAGTCCTCCAGATCGGCCTTCGCCGTGCCGGGCTGAGCCTTCCGGACAAATGGCAGATCTTTGGCGGCATACTGTCTCGCCAGCCGCGTGACCTCAATGTCCCAGTAAAACTCCGGCGTGCTTTTCAGCTTCTCACCGCCATCATCGAGCCAGCGGATAGGCCCCCATTCGCTTGAGGCGACAGCAGGGCGGATAAGGGCGAGCGAACAACCCAAAAGGCCAAAAGCGATTCTAACGGACGATGTCATAGGAGAAGGGAATGTCCGAATCGGGAGTTTCGTGGAAACGGATCCAGCCAAGGGAAAGGGAACCTCCGGGCGGAATCCGGCGCGGAGGACCGCCGGGCGGGTATTGATAGGAAATCCGATCAGGTGCCGGATTGCTACTCCATCCGCCCAACGCGTCGGAAGCAGCGATTCTTTCCGGACCGGGCCAGGTGATGCGAACTTCGCGCGGGAGCGGTTCATCTTTTTCCCCGGCGTTCCAAAGCGTGAAATCGACCGGATTTCCGGAACTGGCCCGAACTTCCCATTTTCCGTTCAGGGTCCGTCCTGTCATCACGGCGGCGAGCGTGGACCAGCGCCAATTCCGGGCCTCGCCTTCGATCGGCAGACGGTACCAGTAGAGACCCTGCATGGTGGCGGGACGCTGCTTTGTCCAAGCGGCCACAAGTGTGGAAATGGCGTCGGCGTCCGAGGTGAGTTCGAGCACACGGGTGCCGGGCGGCCAGGCGGGATCGCCGGCATCCGCTGCCATGCCGAGTGATTGGCCATCGGGCGCGTAGCCAGCCAGGCAGCGGTAGGTGGGAAGCGCGACGAAGAAGGGCCTGCCGAGCTTGGCCGCCTGCGCCACCCAAGCCCGGGCTTGCTCCGGATCGCACACGGTCGGAGCACGCCCCAACGTGGTGAGATCGAACGAATGCACCTGCAGGATGTAGCCATCCGAAAGATCGGCGAGCGCCGCGAATTTCGGCTCGCCCAGCCAGCTTGGCAGCGAGGTGATGCGGAGGGGGATGTGGGTGGACCGCATCGAATCCCGTACCTTCGTGAACCAGCGGAGGTAGGCATCGAGTGACTTCTGGGGGCAGTCGTAATCGATCTGGAATTCCGAGACGGAAACCCCGGCGGACTGTGCCTCGGCCAGCCGCTCCTGAAGGATCCGCGTCACCGTGTCAGAAACCTGCCCGCCATCTCCCACCCGGTGGACCCGCACCACCAAACCGACGGATTTCCCGGTGCCCTTCAACGTCGCCCAATCGATGACCGGCTTCATGATCGCCGGAGGCTGGTTCGCGGCGTGCCATTCCACCTGCGCGGCGAGCAATGCGACCTCCTCGAACGCTCCCGCATGGAAAGCGACCGACTGCGAAACCGGCCGGCTCCATTCGCGCTGCCACACATAGGCGCGCTGGATCATCGGGCCGGAGGTTGTGGCAGCCGCCGTGGTTCCACGCGTTCCCTTACAACCTGGAATGCCGAAGGACAGAACGGCTCCGAGACAACCGACCAAGAAGCGAAGAGATGCGCGGTTCACTCCGATTTCTCGAATTTGATCACTTCCCCTGAAAACAAGACGACGACCGACAGTGAGTCCAAGGCCCCATGATGAACCTTGTTTTCAGAGTTGCGCGGTTGGAAGCCGATCAAATAGTACCCGAGGCCCTGTTCCTCGGAGACCCACTTGATGCTGGCGCTTTCAAGTCGCCACAGCGGTGGGTTGGTCTCGATTTCGCCATGCACCAGTTCGTTCGCATATTTCTTCGCGAGAGAAGTCGCCTCTACCAGATCGACCCCACCCAATTTCGGCACAAATGCCTTTGTCCTCTGTCCGGTCTTGATGGTCTCGATTCCTCCCGTAGCTTTCAAGTCGCCCTCTCGAATGGACGCTTTGTAGGCAACTCCATCCAGTTGGATTACTTGTGCCAAGAGAACTTTCCCGTGAACCAGTCCCTGGCCGAAAACGGCAGCCGGAGCCGTGAAAGAGATCGTTGCACAGAACCACGGAACGAGCAGTTTTCGTTTCATCTCGCCATGCATGTTTCCGCAGCGGCGGCGGATTCACAAGTTGGAAACAAAACAAAGCTGGACCGTGGATACCACGGATATCCACAAACTGAGTAATTCGAACGGAAGAAAGCCGCCCTTTGACGCCGGTTCAGGGTTTCTTTGCATAGGCCGGAAAAAGCGCGGCCAGCTTTCCAGCCACTCCCTTGCACTCATTTCGAACGGCTTCATCTCCGGGAACCAGATTCGGCCATGCCGGGTTATTCCAGGTCCAGTTCATCGAAACCTCGGACGAGTGGTAATCCGGTAGCGAATGCACGGCTTTGAGAAGGTCCAGATACTTTTGTACCTCCTTTTTGTCCTTCTCCATTTCGGGGAAGAATCTGTCGATGGAGTATGGAACATGCCTGGCATGCAGGGCGGCTTCCATTTCCGACGCGCTTGCGTTGACTTTCGCATTTTCAACCGACATCTGCTTGTAGGTTTTCTCATCCATCAGCGGAGTGATGCGCCACATGAATGAGTACTGCCGAGTCTCGCCTTGATAGTCCGGAGGCAGGTTGGGAAGCTGGGAGTAAAGCAATGCCGGCTTATCCCGGGAAACGGTCAGGCAGGAATATTGCGAGTCATAGGAGACCGTCCAACCCGGGGGAAGGACGGTCCGGATTCGGGCGATGACCGGCTCAACCGTCTTGATCTTGATGCTTTCGATCCGCTCCGCGTCCGCCGCAGACAGGGAGAGTGCGACACAGACGATAAAGCGCAGAACTTTCATGGCTAACCAATGGATGGCTCTCACCCATTCAACTTCTCCAGCGCCTTTGCCAGGAACTTGCCGTCCTTGCGGATGAGCTTGCCGTCGAAGCGGATTTCGCCGCCGCCGTAGTCCTTGCGCTGGATGTTGACGAGATCCCAGTGGACTTGGGAGCGGTTGCCGTTGTCGGCTTCTTCGTAGGCCTGGCCGGGCGTGAAGTGGAAGGAACCGGCGATTTTCTCGTCGAAGAGAATGTCGCGCATCGGCTCGCGGATCACCGGGTGGAAACCGATGGCGAACTCACCGATGTAGCGGGCACCTTCGTCGCTATCCAGGATCTTGTTGAGCTGCCGGGTCTTGCCACCGGCTTCGGCTTTGATGATTTTCCCTTTGGAAAACTCGAGCTTCACGCCGTCGAACGGGATGCCTTGGTAAATGGTGGGGGCGTTGTAGGAGATCACGCCTTCCACGGAATCGCGGACCGGGGCGGTGAAGACCTCGCCATCGGGAATGTTGGCATTGCCCCCGCAGACGATGGCGGGGATGTCCTTGATCGAGAACTTCAGATGGGTGCCGGGGCCGCTGATTTCCACGCGGTCGGTTTTGTCCATCAGCTTCTTGAGCGCGTTCATCGCCGGAAGGAGCGCCTTGTAATCCAACAGGCAGACCTTGAAATAGAAGTCCTCGAAGGCCTCGGTGCTCATGCCCGCCTGCTGGGCCATGGCTGGGGTAGGCCAGCGGAGCACGCACCACTTCGTCTTTTTCACCCGGTGGTCGATGACCGGACGGAGGTGCTTCATGGCGAGCTTCATTTGCTCGGCGGGGACATCGGAGGTTTCGGCGATGTTGTGGCTGCCGCGGATGGCCAGATAGGCATCCATGTCCTTCATCTCGGCGAGGAGATGCTTGGCCATGACCGAGTACTGGGCCTCGGTGGCACCGAAGAGAAGCTCACGGGTGAGGGTGGATTGATGCAGGCGCAGAAGCGGCACAGCTCCCTTGGCACGGGCTTCACGGATCAGGGCGAGGCCGATGGAATCCGGCACGTCATAGAGGTCGAGGAGGATTTTCTCCCCTTTCTTGAGGGCCGTGGAGTAGCGGATCAACTGACGGGCCAGTGCGTCGATGCGGGGATCATGCATGGCGTAGAATTGAGAGCCGACCGGCTGATGCCAAGTTCCAAACGTGGCGGATGGCGGGAATGATGGTGCCCCGGGCTGATCGAGGTGATCCGGCCAACGTCGGGCGGCAAGCAAGGTCATACGTCCACGTGCTCATGGAAAATCCGCCAGCATTTCACGAGCGCCTGCAGTCGTCGGAGGAGCATCGGAAGGTGGGCCGAAGATCTCCGCCCTGGTGAATTCGCACTTTACCCGTGGGATGGGCACCCGGCCTTCCCACGGCAGCAACGCCCGGCGACGCAGGAATTCAGAGACGGCCAGATGTTCGTGTTTCGGCTGCTTGTGGATGAGTCGGGCCTCATCACCGCTGACCTTGAAGCTGATCGTCTTCACGGGTGTTACCGTATGATTAAGCTGCAAAGAAGGCAAGATGGGTGACTTCGCGCTTGGCGCTCCGGCTCCAAGCTTTACACCAAAGCCATGCGGCTTGGCATTCTCGGCTCCGGCTCCGGCTCTAACATGCAGGCGATCCTCGATGCGATCGACGAAGGCGGACTCGATGCCGAGATCGTGCTGGTGCTTTCGGACAATCCGGGGGCGTTCATTCTCGACCGCGCGACGGCCCGCGGCATTCCGGCCGGTTTGATCGACTGCCACGGGTTCCGCACAAAGTTTCCGGAAGAGGCCCAGGCCGAAACGGCGCGCCGGCTGCTGGATGCGGGGGTCGACATCGTCTGCCTCGCGGGATTCCTGCGCCTGGTGAAGCAACCGCTGCTGGATGCCTTTCCGAACCGGATCCTGAACATCCACCCGGCCCTTTTGCCCGCGTTTCCGGGAATCGATGCGTGGAAGCAGGCCCTGGCTGCCGGGGTATCGGAAACGGGCTGTACGGTTCACTACGTGGATGCTGGAATGGACACCGGGCCGGTGATTTTACAGGCCAAAGTGCCGGTGCTGCCCGGGGATACGGCGGAGACCCTGCACGCCCGCATCCAGGTCGAGGAGCACCGCCTTTATCCCGAAGCGATCCGGCAGGTAGGCGAGGCCCTGGGAATCAGGGCCTGAGGCAATCATCGATGCCGAAACGTGTTGGATCTGCCCACTCCGGCTGCGCAAGAATTGCACGCGCTTTCCGCTTTCCTCCAGTCGGCTGACGGATAGCGTTCAGGGCATGTCGAAATGTTTCGCCGCCATCCTGGGCATCGCCTCCCTGCTCGCCGTGCCCGCCTTTGCGGCACCATCCGCGAAGAAGAAGATCCTGTTCTTTTCGAAGTCCAGCGGCTTCGAGCACGACGTGATTTCCTACAAAAAAGGCCAGCCCAGCTATGCTGAAAAGCAGTTGCTGGAGCTCGGCGAAAAGAACGGCTGGGAGTTCACCTTCTCCAAGGACGGCTCGAAATTCGGCAAGGACTACCTGGCCCAGTTCGACGCCGTCTTCTTCTACACCACCGGTGACCTCTGTTCACCGGGCGGCGACAAGCAGCCGCCGATGACGCCGGCCGGCAAGCAGGCGCTCTTCGACTACGTGCGCGCCGGCCACGGCTTCATCGGCACCCATTCGGCTTCCGACACCTTCCACACCGATAACGAAGATAAGAAGGGTCCGGAGCGGTTTACCAACCATGGCGACAAGGCGGATCCCTACGTGCGCTTCCTCGGTGCCGAGTTCATCATTCACGGAGCCCAGCAGGTGGCAAAAAACACGGTGGCCGATCCGAAGTTCCCTGGTTTTGAGGGACTGCCAAAGGATTTCAGCTTCCAGGAAGAATGGTATTCGCTGAAGGACTTCAATCCGGACATCCACGTGCTGACGGTAATCGATGCTCCGGCGATGAAGGGCGACCCCTACAAGCGCCCGGCGTATCCCACGACCTGGGTGCGCAACGAGGGCAAGGGCCGGGTGTTCTACACCGCCATGGGCCACCGCGAGGATGTGTGGACCAACCCGACCTTCCAATCGATCCTCACCGGGGGCATCAAGTGGGCGCTGGGCGAGGTGAAGGCGGACATTCCGCCGAATCTCAAGCAGGCCGCTCCGGACGCGATGACGAATCCGGCCTACGTGGCCCCGAAACCGCCCTCACCCAAGCCAGCCGCTCCGGCGGATGGCAAGGTCCCTGCCGTGAAGTAAGTCACAACGGTGTCGCTTCGAGAGAACCCGCTCCGGGTTCCCTCCTCTCAACGCGTGTAGGTCGATGGCTGTTCGTCGACCATCTTGAAGTAGGGTTCGAGATCGAAGGTCACCGCTTTTTTTGCCGCCACCCGGTAGGCCTTCGCCCGCTCCGTCATGCCTCGCTGGAGGTAAAACGCGTAGATGTCGCGGGGTTCGCTGGATCCGGTGACGTAGCCCTTCTCAATGGCGTCGAGATAGCGGTCGAATTTGCCCTCGCGCACCGCGTCCGCAGGACGTGACTGGAGGTATTTGAAGAGAATGTTAAAGGCGGTGAAGGCGGGAATCTGGCCACCAGGCCAATTGCGTGGCTCGGTTTTCCGCTCCACCTCCTGAGCCAGCGGTTCCAGATAGGCCTCCGGCGATTCCCCGGCCAGTGCATTGAGAAAGAGCGGACTGAACTCGTCGTTCCCAAGGTTGGACGCGAACACTTTGGCAATCGCCTCCTGTTTCGGAGAAAACGAAAGCAGGCTCAAACTCGCCGCCCGGCGGACGGTCGCATCCGTGTCCCGGAGCAAAACGCCGAGCGTGGTTGCCAAATCCGCCTGCTGCACGAAGCCGATCGCATGGGCCACGCATAGGCGACCTTCCGGCGCGGAGTCTGTCGAAAGCTCGACCAGGGCTTTCGAGGTGTCCTGGCCGGGAAAGTCTGCCAGCAACAACACTGCCGAGGCCCGCACGGGGGGCTCGGGGTCCTTCAGCCATCGCCCCAACGGCTCCAGCAGGGCCGCATTCCGCACCAAGCCCAGGGACCGGATCGCCAGCGCGCGGGTCCCTACCGCCGACTTGCCTCCGGCAATGGAAACCAGCTCCTTCCAAAACAGTTCGCCACCGGGATTCTTCATTTTTGGATCCATTTTGCCAATTCCCGGCACCTCCGCGCTTCCGACCGTGGCCAGCCAGTATTGGGCCCGTTCGTCCGTGAGGTAGGGATTTTTGGACCCCACGATCGTGATGGCCGCCTGCGCGACCTCGTCATTTGCGTCGGTCATCAGCGGCCCGACTGACTTCAGGACCTCGGTGTGGTCGAAATCTTTGGTGGAGTCGAAGCGGTTTCCCAGATCACTCATCTGATCGAGTTGCTGAATGCCGTAGATCCTGTCCTCCGCAGCAGGACTCCGCAGCAGACCCGCGAGTTCGGCCCAGAAAACCTCCTTGATGGTCCCGGGAGCGACGATCTTGTCGTCAGCGCACCGCAGAGCCCCAAGGTCTTCCTTCGCCAGGTGATTGACCCAAAGCTGGCGATAGATGCCAGGCTGATCCGTTTTGTTCGCAAAAACCAAATAGCTCCGATTTTCCTGAAAGTGATAAACCTGCGGAGTAAACATGAACATGTGCTCCTGGGTTTTC
>Ga0265327_10002381_pt1 | contig 19988 bp, 13 predicted proteins | sample 41621metaG_FD_202089 | JGI IMG/M metagenome (GOLD analysis project Ga0265327, IMG submission 202089) | Rhizosphere microbial communities from Carex aquatilis grown in University of Washington, Seatle, WA, United States - 4-16-21 metaG | ecosystem: Host-associated > Plants > Roots > Rhizosphere...
TGGCGGGAAACTTGGTGCCCTTGGGTGCGTTGGCGAAACTGGGCACCGGCTTGACGCCCTTGTCCATCGCCCATTTAGGCCAATTGCCGGCGGTGACCTTGTCGTTCAGCTTGCCGCCCAATGTCGCTCTCAGCCAGGCTATTGAAAGTATCAACGGCGCGGTGGCGGACGCGGCCATGCCGGACACGGTCACGGGAACCTTCCAAGGTTCGGCCCAAGCCTTTCAATCTTCGCTAAACGGCTTGGGGCTCTTGCTAGGCTTGGCGATATTTGTCATCTATCTGGTATTAGGGGTGCTGTATGAGAGCTTCATCCATCCTGTGACGATTTTGTCCGGCATTCCCACGGCGGCATTAGGCGCTTTGCTGGCTTTGCAGGCATACCACTCGCCGCTGGATTTGTATGGCTTCGTCGGCGTCATCATGTTGATTGGCATCGTCAAGAAAAACGCCATTATGATGATCGACTTCGCGCTGGAAGCGCAGAAAGCAGGCGTTCCGCCTGCGCAAGCTATCCACGACGCCTGCCTAGTCCGCTTCCGCCCGATTATGATGACGACCTTGGCCGCGATCATGGGGGCCTTGCCCATCGCTGTCGGTTATGGCGCGGGCGCGGAAAGCCGCCGGTCTTTGGGTTTGGCCGTGGTCGGGGGATTATTGGTTTCGCAATTGCTCACCTTGTATATCACCCCGGTGATTTATCTTAAATTTGAAGGTTTGCGGCGGCGAAGTTGATGGTGAACCGTGCCCGCCTAGGCGGGACTTGCCATTTGGCGCTGCGTTGGCGTGGCCGCCAGTCCCGCTTGCAGTTGACGGATGATTTCTTGTTCATTGCTAAAATAAGCTCTGTATTTTAAGCGAACTTGGCCGTTTGAGGCGATGGTTCTTGCCCAGGCCGCTATGCTTTTTGCAGGATTTGCCTTCCAGTGATGCGCCAGAACCCAGGCTTCGATTGCGTCTGAGTCAAGAATTTCTCCGTGCTTATGCAGTGCCTTTAATGTCAATTTAACCTGATCCTCGTCAAAAATATGCAGGACGGAAATATTGCAATTGGCAGTCAGGTGCTTTAAGGCTTCTTCGACTAAGGGTGACATAGGGCTTCCTTGTTAAGGTGTAAATTAGCCTCGTCGGCTGGGTAAGTGTCTTTTTGGCTGGTCAACCTGTCTATGGAGTGAGGGCGCAAGAGATCAGCTTAAAACCTAGATCGTCGTAATAAAACCATGGCGGCGGCGGTGCTGCAATAGGTGTTTACGCCTATCTGGATTGATCCCTCGCGCCTTTGCGAGCGCGATTATCCGGACTATTCCGGTGGAGTCCAAGGGGTCGGATCAATGCATTTCTTCGCCTGTTCCGCGATTATCGGGACAGCCGCGCACAGCGAAATTATTGCGTACGGTGTCGTAAAGTCTAGGTAATATTACCTGTTTTAGGTGGGATTGCTGGGCTGTGGCGGTGGGCGATAAGGCGGCGGCCGCCTTGCCAGAGGGGGCGAAGGGGAATACTGTTGAATTAAGCCGTTCGTGGTGAGCTTGTCGAACCATGAATGGCTTAGTTCTCAAATGGTTGGATTTTCCATCCACCCTTCGACAAGGCTCTCCTGAGCGCAGCCGAAGGGCTCAGGGCGAACGGAAAAATCCTTAATTCAACAGCGTTGGGGCCGAAGGGAGCCTCGGAAAACGCCGCACGCCAACACGTTCGGCGCGGTCTCGAGGTTCCCTGGGGGTGGCTATCAGTAGATAGGCGGCAGCATTTGCGCTTCCGGCTTGGCGCTGGCGGGTGTCACTGGCGGGCCGGGCGGGACTTCCACCGGGGCGGCGGGTGCCGCTTGGACAGGGCGGGGCGCGGGCGGCGCTTGCACAGCTTGCGTGGCAATCGGAACGGGACGCACGGCTGGCGCTTGCACCGGCTGGACGGCGACGGGGGCTGGCCGGGGGGGCGTCGCTGGCGGCTGCGCCGACTTGCCGACCGGCGTAGCTGACTGCAGCGGGCCTGCGATGGCCTGCGCCGGCCGGCTGGGCGGCACGGGCTTTTGCGGTGGGTTGGCTACCGGAAGCGTCGGCTTGAGCGGGCTGGGCGTGGGCGCGGCGGGTTGTTGCGGTCGCGCTGCCGGTGGCGGCGTTGTCGTGCCGTTGCCTGTCGGTGCCGCTGTGGCCGTCGCCGGCGGTGCAGGCGCAGGCGCAGGCTCGACCGGGATCGGCGGTATGCGCGGCATCAACGGAATTTTTTCCGGCTGCGCGGCCAGGGTCGCGCCCACCGCGCCGCCGCTAATCGACACGGGGATGCCGTTGGGTTTTTGCAGCGCTTGTTTTAAAGCGTCTTCGTTGAGCACGAAGTCGGGGTGGTCGGCGATTTTCTTTTGGATCAGCGGCATCGCCAAGGCTTGCAATTGCTCGTAGCCCAAGTGGTCTTCGTCCAAGGGCTGGCTGACTTCGATGTACAGCGCATTGCCGCGCCAGCCCAGCTTGACTGGCTGGTTGACCAGGTTGACCTGCGTGCCCACGCTGACTTTGGGGAACAGTTGCGCGACGTCTTCCGGGTACATGCGCATGCAGCCATGCGTCACCATCATGCCAATGCCGTCGGCCTTGTCTTGGCCGGTGCCGTGGATGAGGTAGCTGCCTTTCACCGCCAGCCGCATAGCGAACTGGCCGAGCGGGTTGTCCGGCCCGGCGGGCACCACGTCGGGTAGGATTTCGCCTTCGAGGGCATGTTCTTTTTTGATGGATTCCGGCGGCGTCCAGGTGGGGTCTTTGATCTTCTCGACGATCTTGGTGATGCCCATCGGCGATTTCCAGTCCATGCGTCCGATGCTGATCGGGTAGGTGACGACCTGGGTGGCCGGGTTTTTGGCGTCGCCCGGCGGGAAGAAGTACATCCGCATTTCCGGGATGTTGACGACGATGCCGACACGCGGGGCGTCGGGCAGGATGAAGCGGTCGGGGATCAGCACTTTGGTGCCGTCCCCCGGCAGCCAGCGGCTGACCGTGGGGTTGGCCATGACGATTTCATCCTGGCCCACGCTGAAGTCGTGGGCGATGTCGATCAAGGTGTCGCTTTGCTGCGCTTTGACATAGCGCATCTGGCCGATCAGATCCCCGCCCGGCGGCGGCAGGTCGAAATATTTCGCCTGGGCCAGCAGGGGCGGCAGGGCGAGCAGCAAACCGCCGACGATCTTGCGGATGGCGCGGGGAGGGGGCGCAATGTAGCCTGACATATCAACAAACCTTCGCGTTACAATTTCTTTTGGGTGTTTTCGCCGCCGAAAAGTTCCAGCAGGCGCGGCAGGAAAACCGCCAGCTCCCCCGCCATGATGGCGAAATCCACGTCGAAGCGCTCCGCCGCGTCGTCGGCCTCCACATCGGACGCCTGCTCTTGAACCAGGTCGAGGAAGCGCAGCCGTTTGATCCCTAAGGCGTCGTCCAGCACGAAACTGAGCCGGTCGTTCCAGCTTACCGCAATTTTGACGGCTTCTTTGCCGGCTTCCAGGTGATTCTGAATTTCCGGGGCGGCCAGGTCGTGCTTCTTGCATCGGATCACCGCGCCCTCTTCGTCGGTGGCGCGCAGTTCGCATTCGTCTTCGATCAGGATGTCGGCGGGCGCGGCCCCCTCGGCCAGCCAGCGGGTCATCACGGCGGCGGGGCGCTCGCTGACCTGGGGCGGCACCACCGGCAGCGAGTCGAGGCTGCGCCGCAGCCAGGAGGCCAGCTCCTCGGTCTTCTTGGCGCTGGCGGCGTCCACCACCAGCCAGCCGCTGGCCGGGTCGATGTAGGCGTACAGCCTGCGGCTGAAGCTGAAGGCGCGGGGCAGCAGCTCGTGGATGATGTCGTCGCGTAGCGCGTCGCGCTCCTTTTTGCGCACGGTCGTCCCTTTGCTTTCCTCGATTTCCGCGATTTTTTCGGCCAGCAGGTCGTTGACCACGGAGGCGGGCAGGATTTTCTCTTCGCGCTGGGCGCAGACCATGAAGCAGCCGGCGGCGGCGTGGACCAGCGGCGCGTCGTCCTTGCCGACCGGCGGAACCCAGCCGTAGCTCATCGGCTGGAGGCTGGCGCAAGGCTGGAAGCGCCCGCCTTGGAGCTTTTCTTCCAATGCCTCGGCGGTGAGGGTGAAAGTTTCAGTGAAACGTAACAGCGAGAGGTTCTTGAACCACATGCGGGGGGCTTGCCTTGATTGACGAAAAGGCGTGAATTATCCGGTTTGGCGGCAGGTTTGTCATCCGCTTAAAGCATGCTCGCGCGCTTGCGGGCGCTTCAGGGCGGGGCGGTTGCAAGCAAGGTTTTGCTGTTTTGCGAGGCTGCCGCAGGGCGGCGGGAGAGCCTAAGGCCGCTACGCCTTGCTTGACCCGTCAAGCCGCGTTACACGATACTGGTCTCCCGCGTGGCGCCGACGCCCCGCCGCAAACGAGGTTATAATCGCGGCACGCCTATTTATAGAGAATCGCCATGACTGCCGTGCCCCTGACAACGTGTCGCACCCTGCTAGACCTACGGAACCGAACTGCGCAACCCATTGAACGCCCAAATAGAACTTAGGATGAGCGACGAGATCCTGATAAACGTGACGCCGCCGGAGACCCGCGTCGCCATTGTCGAAAACGGTGTGTTGCAGGAGGTGCTGATTGAACGGGCGCGTAAACGCGGCCTGGTCGGCAATATCTACAAGGGCCGCGTGTGCCGGGTGCTGCCGGGTATGCAGGCGGCGTTTGTGGATATCGGCCTGGAACGCGCCGCCTTCTTGCATGTGTCCGACCTCAACGCCAACGACTGGGGGCGGGCGGGGAACGAGCAAATCGAACTGGCCTTCCGCGAAGGCCAGGACTTGGTGGTGCAGGTCATCAAAGATCCGTTGGGGGCCAAGGGGGCGCGCTTGACCACGGATATTTCCATCCCCTCCGTCTACCAGGTGTTCATGCCCTATTGCAAGGTCAGCGGGGTGTCCCAGCGCATCGAGTCCGAGGCGGAGCGGACGCGGCTCAAGGGGGTCGTGGAAACATTCTTGCGCGAGCACAACACCGGCGGCTTCATTTGCCGCACGGCGGCGGAAGGGGCGGAAGAGGCCGCTTTGCGCGCCGACATGCTGTTTTTGCAGAAGCTGTGGAACTCCATCGCCCAGCGCATCAAGACGGTGAAGGTGAAGACGCTGCTGCACGAGGACTTGCCGTTAGGCATGCGGGTGTTGCGCGATTTGCAGCGCAGCCGGGTGGAGAAAATCCGCGTCGACTCGCGGGAGACCTATGCCCGCCTGCACAAATTTGCCAAGGAGTTCGTGCCGGAGACCATGCCTTTAGTCGAGCATTATGCCGGCGAGCGGCCTTTGTTCGAGCTGTACGGCGTGGAGGAGGAAATCCAACGCGCGCTGGACCGCAAAGTGATGCTCAAATCGGGCGGCTATTTGATTTTCGACCAGACCGAGGCGATGACCACCGTGGACGTGAACACCGGCGCGTTCGTCGGCGGGCGCAATCTGGAGGAGACGATTTTCAAGACCAATCTGGAGGCGGCGCAGGCGATTGCCCGGCAACTGCGGCTGCGCAACTTAGGCGGCATCATCATCATCGACTTCATCGACATGCGCGACGCCGAGCACCGCCAGCAGGTGTTGCAAGCCTTGGAGAAGTGCCTGGAAAAGGACAACGCGAAAAACTCGATCAGCGCGGTGTCGTCGCTGGGGCTAGTGGAAATGACCCGCAAGCGCACCCGCGAAAGCCTGGAGCATGTGTTGTGCGAACCCTGCCCTTGCTGTTCCGGGCGTGGGGTGTTGAAAACGGCGGAAACCGTCTGCCTGGAAATTTTCCGTGAAATCGTCCGCGAGGTGCGCCAGTATAATGTGCAAGAATTGCTGGTGCTGGCGTCCAACGAAGTGGTCGAGCGCCTGCTGGACGAGGAGGCGGACATGCTGTCCGAGCTGGAGAAATTCCTCAAAGTCAGCATCAAGTTCCGCGTGGAAGCCCAATACAGCCAGGAGCAATACGATGTCGTCCTGCTTTGATCTCCGTTTTCCCCCTTGAAGCTCATTCTTCATTTAAGCCGCTTCGCGTGGCGCGTGCTGTTGGCCTGCCTGTTCGCCACCGCCTTGGCCTTGAGCGTGGTGCGTTTTTGGCTGCTGCCTAGGGCCGCCGAGTGGCGCGGGGAGTTGCAGGCCGGCATCGGCGCGCTGGTCGCCGCGCCGGTGAGCATCAAGAGCCTGTCCGCCGGCATGCGCGGTTTCAAGCCGGAATTGATGATGCGCGGCTTGCGCATCGAAAACGCCGGCGGCAACGGGCAGTCCCTGGAGTTCGAGCGCCTTGGGGTGGGGCTGGACCTGGTCAACTCCCTGCTGTCCCGCCAGCCGGTGATCGACCGCGTCGAACTGGAAGGCGCCCGGCTGCGGCTGCTGCGCCGGGCTGACGGATCCTTCGGCCTGGCGGGTTTGCAGGCGGGCGGCCGTCCGCCGGCCTGGCTGTTCGCGGAAGGGGAGGTGCGGCTCTCCGATATCGACTTGGAATGGGCCGACGACAAGGGCGGGCCGGCCATGGCGCTGGGTCGCGCCCATGCCCGCTTGCGCAATCGGGGCGGCCGCCATGTCTTTGACGCCCGCGTGGATTTGCCGGGCAAGCTCGGCAAGTCGCTGCGCGTGTCGGCGGACATCGAAGGCAATCCGCTGGAGGCTTCAGGCTGGAACGGGCGGGCGTACCTGGAGGCCAAGCGCCTGCGCGAGGGCGCTTTCGCGGAGTCCTTGCCGCTGCGGATGCGCTCGGGCGAGGCGGGCTTGCAAGCCTGGGGCGAGTGGCGCGACGGTGCTTTGCGCGAAGTGGCCGGCAAGTTCGATTTGGATCGGCCGGTGTTTGCGTGGCGCGGGGCGGGCGGGCCGGACGGGATGCTGGGCCTGGACAAGCTGGCCGGCGGCTGGCGTTGGCAAGGAACGCCGTCCGCCTGGCGGCTCGACGTGCAAAATTTCAGCTTGGCCCACGGCGGCAAATTGTGGCCGGAAACCGATTTCGCCTTCGCCGTCGAGCAAGGCGCGGAGGGCGGTTTGCAGGCGGTGCGGGCGGCTTTCGGCTATCTGCGCCTAGACGACGCGCAGGGCCTGCTCGGCGGCCTGCCGGTTTTCGATGAGGCCGTGCGTGAAAGGCTGCGTACGCTGGCCCCGCGTGGCGAAGTGCGCGATGGCCGGCTGATTTATCAAGCCGACGGGCGCTTTGGATTTTGTGGCGAGCTGGCCGGTTTGAGTTTTAACCAGGCGCAGGATGTGCCGGGCCTAAGCCGCTTCAATGGCCGCGTGTGCGGCAACGACCGCGACGGGCGCGTCGATTTGAAGCTGGCTAAAACCGACCTGAGGCTGCCGGGCTTGTTTCCCGCGCCGCTGCCGCTCGACGCGCTGAGTGGCAGCCTGGAATGGCGCCGTTTCGGCGGTGGCGCTTTATTTCCTGCGGAAACTGCCGCGCCGCCTGCGCCAACTGAGCCGGGGCGCCGGCTGTTTGCCGGTTCGGCCTGGCGCATCGCCGGCAATCAACTGCGCCTGGCCGCGCCTGGCTTGCAAGCCAGCGGCGGTTTCGCGCTGGATCTGCCGGCCGAGGCGGGCGAGTCGCCGTCCATCGATTTGAATGTGCAACTGCGCGGCGTGGACGCCGCCCGCCTGCGCGATTACCTGCCGCTGCCTGCGATGAGCCCGGAGGCGGCCAAATGGCATGGTGCAGCCTACCACGGCGGCAAAGTGAGCCAGGCCGATGTGCTGTTGAACGGCCGGCTGGCGGATTTCCCCTTCCCCAATGGCGAGGGCTTGTTTGAGGCGCGGGTGGCGGTGGACGGCATGGAGGTGGAGTTCAATCCGCAATGGCCGCGCTTGTACGGGGTCAACGCCAATATCCTGTTCTTCGGCCCGACGATGTTTCTCGACTCCGAGGGCGGTCGCTTCGGCGATATTCCTTTGCATCCGGTGCATGCCGAAACCGCCAGTTTCATCGGCGATTCTTGGGTGAGTGTGGTCGGCGATTTCGATGCCGAGCTGGCACCCGCGTTAAAATTCCTGCAACAGACCCCGGTTCGCTACATCCCCAAGCGCCTAGCCAAAGCCTTTGACGCCAGCGGCCCGGCGCACTTGGACATGAGGCTGGCGGTGCCGCTCGGGGCCGGCGAGGTCTGGGCGGGCGGGCACTTGCAATTGCAGCACGACACCCTCGCCCTCAAAGGCATCAACCTGAAAGTGCAGGATCTCGTCGGCGACTTGGAGTTCAGCGAACAGGGCATGGCCGCCAAACAAATCAGCGGCAAGGCGTTGGACGAAGCCATCCTCGTCGATGTCGACCAGCACGGCGACGACATCCTGCTCGACATCGTTGGCCGGGCCGGCGTGGACGCGCTGCGCAAAGTCTTTCCGGGGGACTTTTGGCGCCATGCCGAAGGCGCGTTGGATTACCGGCTGGATTTGGAGATTCCCAAGTCCTTGGACCCCGCCAGCGACCCTTTGCGCTTCGCCTTGACCTCCGACTTGGGCGGCTTGGAGTTGAAGCTGCCCGCGCCGTTGGCCAAGCCGGCTGCGTTAAAAAAAGATTTCAACGGTTCCATGACCCTGCGGCGCGGCGGTGCTTCGTCCTTAAACCTGGTGTATGGCACGGAGGGCCGGGCGCGTTTGTCATTTTCCACCGCCGACGGGTTCAGCCTGGACAGCGGCGACGTGTTCTGGGGCAAGCCGCAGACGCCCGCCTCCGCCGAGCCGGGCTTGGGGCTGTATCTCAAAGCGAATGCGCTGGATTTGGGGGCCTGGCGCAAACTCCTGGCCGAGGTCGGCGTCGGCGCAGCCGCCTCGGTGCCGCGCGTCCTCGACATCCAGGTGGACAATGTGTCCTGGAGCGGTGAAGAGCTGGGCGCGTTAAAGCTGGGCGGGCGACGCGAAAATGGCGAATTTTCCGGGGCGGTGGATTGCAAATACGCCAAGGGAAACTTCAGCGCCGCGCTGTCGGAATTCGGCCAGTCCGCCCTTAGGCTGGATCTGGATAGCCTCAGCCTGCCCAAGCTGGGCGAGGACAAGCCAGGGCAGGCGCCGACCGTGCCGCCCGACCCGGCCAGCCTGCCCGCGCTACAGATCCATGCCCGGCAATTGCTGCGGCAGGGGGCCGAGCTGGGCGAGTTGGAGCTGGAAACCGAACGCTGGACGGCCGGCATGAATATCAAGCGCCTGGCGCTGCGCGCGGACAACCACGAACTCGGCTTCAAAGGCGGCTGGATGCGCCAGGAGGGCCGCGACCTGACCAAAGTCGAAGGCAATCTGCGTGTCCGCGACCTGGGAAGTTTCCTCAGCCTGTTGGGCTATGGCAAGGAAATTCTGTTCACGCCCACCGAATCGGCATTTTCGCTGAGCTGGCAGGGTGCGCCGCAGCAGTTTTCCGCCGCCGCCTTGGCGGGCGAGGTCCGGCTCAAGATGGGCCGAGGCAGCGTGTTGCAGGTGGAGCCGGGCCTGGGCCGCGCCTTGGGCATGTTAAACTTGCACACCTTGCGGCGGCTGCTGTTGCTGGATTTCAGCGATCTCTTTGGCAAGGGGCTGGCTTATGACGGCATGGAAGGGGTTTTTAGCCTGGAGGCCGGGCAGGCGCGCACCAAGGGCTTCGTCATCGACGCCGCCGCCGCCGACATTTTGACCATCGGCCGGGTTGGCCTGGCCGACCATGATGTCGATCAAATGGTTTCGGTGATGCCGCATCCCTTGGCTTCGATCCCGCTGGCGGTGCCGATGGTGGGCGGGGCGGCGGTGGGGGCCGTCATTGGCATGGCGCAGCGGCTGGTGGGCGCGGAAGACGTGCATATCGCCAGCACCAATTACGCCGTCACCGGTGCCTGGGACAATCCGCAGATCAAGCGGGTGGAGGGCAGCACGCCTTTGGAGATGATTAACCGGGCCTGGAGTAGTGGCGTCAAGGGCATGTCCGGCCTAGGCGACGAAGAAAGCGGGCGGGAGTGAGCGGCGGTTTGCAGTTGCGATATGCGCCTGCCATGGGCTATGTGTGCCAGGGCGATTCGATCTCTAGGCTGGGTTTGCCCGCACCAGTCCCGCGCCGGTTTGTCGTTCGCCCGCTTTTCGGCAATCCTCAACGCATCTCCCATTTCCCCGCCATCCCGCTCCCTATTGACGATGTGCGCACGCCTTGCAGGAAAATAGCGCGGCGTAAGGAATTCTATCCGTTAAGCCTTGCCCAAGCCCTAGCAGGGGGCTGCCGCCAGGGAAACGGGGCACAAAGCCTACGCCGACAAACCGAATGCCTAATTTACCCAACCAGTTGAAGACCCATGAGCAATCAATCCTTAGAACTTGCCCGCCACGCCATATTGGAGCCCGCCGGGCTTGCCACCGCTGACATTGACCGCGTCATGGGGGCGCTGTTGGGCGCCTCGGTGGACGCCGCCGACATTTACCTGCAATCCAGCCGCTACGAATCTTGGGGCTTGGAGGACGGCATCGTCAAAGAGGGCAGCCATAGCATCGAGCAGGGTGCCGGCGTGCGCGCCGTGTCGGGCGAGCGCACCGGCTTTGCCTATAGCGACGAAATCACCTTGCCGAGCTTGCTGGACGCGGCCAGAAACGCCCGCGCCATCGCCCACGCCGGGGCCGACGGCATTGTGGCGGTGGCCTCCGACCCGTCGACCCGGCTGCTGTATCCGCCCGTCGACCCATTGCAGTCCCTGCCGGAAGAAGACAAGATCGCCTTGTTGCAGCGGCTGGACGCGGAAGCCCGCGGGCTAGACTCCCGCGTCGAGCAGGTGATCGTCAACCTGGTCGGCGCCCATGACGTGGTGCTGGTGCTGGGCCAGGACGGGGTCATGCACGGCGACGTGCGGCCTTTGGTGCGCTTGAATGTCAGCGTCATCGTCCAGCACAACGGTCGCCGCGAGCAGGGCAGTTCCGGCGGCGGGGCGCGGGCCGACTATCGCTATTTCTTGGAAGGCGGGCGCGCGTCGGAGTATGTGCGCGAGGCGGTGCGGCTGGCTTTGGTCAATCTGGAGGCGGTCGAGGCCCCGGCCGGCAATATGGTCGTGGTGCTCGGCCCGGGCTGGCCCGGCGTGCTGCTGCACGAGGCGGTGGGCCATGGGCTGGAGGGGGATTTCAACCGCAAAGGCACGTCGGTGTTCTCAGGGCGCGTCGGCGAGAAAGTGGCCTCGCCGCTGTGTACCGTGGTGGATGACGGCACGCTGCCGGGCCGGCGCGGTTCGCTGAACATCGACGACGAGGGCACGCCGACCCAATACAATGTGCTGATCGAAAACGGCATTTTGAAAGGCTATATGCAAGACAAGCTCAACGCCCGGCTGATGGGCGTCGCCCCGACCGGCAATGGGCGGCGCGAATCTTACGCGCACCTGCCGATGCCGCGCATGACCAACACCTATATGCTGGCCGGGCGGCACGATCCGGGCGAAATCATTGCCTCGGTCGAAAACGGCCTGTACGCGAAAAACTTCGCCGGCGGCCAGGTGGACATCACCTCCGGCAAGTTTGTGTTTTCCACCAGCGAGGCGTATTTGATCGAAAACGGCAAGATCACCCGGCCGGTGAAGGGCGCGACCCTGATCGGCAACGGCCCGGAGGTGTTGAATCGCGTCAGCATGGTCGGCAACGACCTGGAATTGGACGCCGGCGTGGGCTCTTGCGGCAAGGACGGCCAGAGCGTGCCGGTCGGCGTCGGCCAGCCCTCGCTGCGGGTGGACGGCCTGACCGTCGGCGGAACCAGCGTTTAATCCAGCTCTTCGCGCAAAGGCGCGCCGCCTTCGGGCATAAAGTATTGGCCGGCATAGCGTTCGGCGATGGCGGCGAAGTCGTCGAAGCGGCCCAGAAAAGCGTCCACCACGTCGGGGTCGAAATGGTGGCCGCGCTCATGGGCGATCATTTCGCGGGCGGCCACGAAAGACCAGGGCCATTTGTAGAAGCGCCGCGAAATCAGCGCGTCAAACACGTCGGCCAGCGCCATCAGGCGGGCCGGGATTGGGATGGCCTCGCCGGCCAGCCCTTCCGGATAGCCGCTGCCGTCCCAGCGCTCGTGGTGGTAAAGCGCGATTTCCTGGGCCATGGCGAGAAACTCGATGGGCTTCACGGCATCGCGCTTGGCTTGCTCAATCGCATCGCTGCCCAGCTTGGCGTGGGTCTTCATGATTTCCCGCTCTTCCGGGCTCAATTTGCCGGGCTTGAGCAGGATGTGGTCGGGGATGCCGATTTTGCCGATATCGTGCAGCAACGCCGACTGCACCAGGGTTTCGATGCTGTGGCGGGCGAGGTAGGCGGCAAAGCGGGGATGGTCGCGCAGGCTGTCGGCGAGGACGTGGACGTATTCCTGGGTACGGCGCAGATGGTTGCCGGTCTCCAGGTCGCGCACTTCCGCCAGCCGCGCCAGCGCGTGGATGCTGATGTCCTGGATCAAACGGTTCTCGTCGAGTCGCCGCGCCACTTCGGCTTCGAGAAAGGCGTTCTGGTTGCGCAGGCTGTCGCGGGAGCGTTTCAACTCGATCTGGGTGCGCACGCGGGCCAGCACGACAGAGGCGCACAAGGGCCGAGTGATGTAATCGGCCGCGCCGAAATCCAGCCCGCGCACGGCCTCGTCGACCGCGCCCACGTCGGCGGCGAAAATCACCGGGATGTCGCGCAGGTGAATCTGCTCGCGCAAGTGCGCAAATACCGCGTAGCCTTCCGTTTTCGGCACCGTCAAATCCAGCACGATTAGATCGGGCCGGGGTTCGGTGCCGGCCATCGCCAACGCCGCCAGGCCGGAATGCGCGGCCTGCACCCGGTAGTGCGCCCCCAGCAGTTCGCCGAGAAGCTGCACATGGTGCAGATTGCCATCGACCACCAGAATGACGGCTTGCTGATCCGGCGGCGGCGTTGTGTTTGTGCCCATGGGTTTTTCCGAATAATGAAACCGGCGGGCCGTTTTCTTAAGCGCGGCCGATAGAGAAATACTCGAAACCTTCCGCCGCCATTCTGGCCGGGTCGTACAGGTTGCGCCCGTCAAAAATCGCCGGGCGGGCCAAGGCCATCTTAATGTGACTGAAATCCGGGCTTCTGAACAGATTCCACTCGGTCACAATGGCCAGCGCGTCCGCCCCTTGCAAAGCCGCTTCGGGGGATTCGCACAGCGTGAAGCCTTGCCGCTCGCCATAAAGGCGCCGGGCCTCGTCCATCGCGACGGGATCGAAGGCGCGGACGGAAGCCCCCGCCGCCCACAGCGCTTCCATCAGCACTCGGCTCGGCGCGTCGCGCATGTCGTCGGTGTTCGGCTTGAACGCCAGGCCCCACAGCGCAAGGGTTTTGCCTTGCAAATCGCCGTTGAAATAAGCTTTGATCTTCTCGAACAGTTTTTGTTTCTGCCGATTGTTGACCGCCTCGACCGCTTGCAGCAATTCCGCCGCATAGCCCGCGTCCCGCGCCGTGCGTTCCAGCGCTTTGACATCCTTGGGAAAGCAGGAACCGCCGTAGCCGCAGCCGGGGTAGATGAAGGAATAGCCGATGCGCGGGTCGGAGCCGATGCCGACGCGCACTTTCTCGATGTCCGCGCCGAGGCGTTCGGCCAGGTTGGCCAGCTCGTTCATGAAGCTGATCTTGGTCGCCAGCATCGCATTCGCCGCGTATTTGGTCAGCTCGGCGGAGCGGATGTCGATGCAAATCATGCGGTCGTGGTTGCGGTTGAACGGCGCGTACAAGGCGCGCAGCAACTCGGTGGTGCGCGGGTTGTCGGTGCCGACGACGATGCGGTCGGGCTTCATGAAATCGTCGATGGCCGCGCCTTCCTTGAGAAATTCCGGGTTGGACACCACGTCGAATTCGACCGCGCTGCCGCGTTCTTGTTGCACCGCGAAGATGGCCTCGCGCACCCGGTCGGCGGTGCCCACCGGCACGGTGGATTTGTTGACGACGATGCGATATTCCTGAAGGCGCTCGCCGATGCTGCGCGCCACCGCCAGCACGTATTGCAGGTCGGCCGAGCCGTCTTCGTCCGGCGGCGTGCCCACCGCGATGAACTGGAACAGGCCGTGGCCCACGGCCTGGTCGATGTCGGTGGTGAAATGCAGCCGCCCCGCCGCACGGTTGCGCTGGATGATGGCGTCCAGGCCGGGCTCGTGGATGGGCACTTCGCCCCGGTTCAGGCGTTCGATTTTGCCCGCGTCGATGTCGATGCACACGACGTCGTTGCCTACCTCGGCCAGGCAAGCGCCTGTGACCAAGCCGACATAGCCGGAACCAAATACGGTGACTTTCATGGTTTTTCCTAGCGTTTGGTTGAAGTGTTTCGCGTTTGCCGCGGGTTATTAGGGGGCGAACGCCCGCAGCAAATCGTTTTTAATGTCGTCTATGCCTTCCAGGCCGACCGCGATCCGCACCAGGCCGTCGCGGATGCCGGCGGCGGCGCGTTCCGCCTCGGTCAAGCGCCCGTGCGTGGTGGTGGCCGGGTGGGTGATGGTGGTTTTCGCGTCGCCCAGGTTGGCGGTGATCGACAACATCCGGGTCGAGTCGATCAAGGCCCAAGCCGCTTCTTGTCCGCCTTGCACCTCAAAGCTGACGATGCCGCCGCCCGATTGCTGCTGGCTTTGCGCCAACTCATGCTGGGGGTGGCTGGCCAGGCCGGGATAATACACCCGCTCGACCCAGCTTTGCGTCTCCAGCCATTGCGCCAATTGCAAAGCGTTTTCACCGTGCGCGCGCATCCGGATGCCCAGCGTTTCCAGGCCTTTCAGGAACACCCAGGCATTGAACGGGCTCATCGTCGGCCCGCCGGTGCGCAGGTAGGGGTAAATTTCCTTGTCCAGCAATTCCAGTCCGCCGACGATGGCCCCGCCGACGCAACGGCCTTGCCCGTCCAGATATTTGGTCGCGGAATGGATGACGATGTCCGCGCCCAACGCCAACGGTTTTTGCAAAGCCGGGGTCAGGAAGCAATTGTCCACCGCCAGCAACACGCCTTGGGCATGGGCGATGTCCGCGAGGCGGCGGATGTCGGCGATTTGGGTCAAGGGGTTGGACGGGGTTTCCACGAACAGGAAGCGGGTGTTGGGCCGTATCGCCTGCGTCCAAGCCTCATAGTCGGTCAGATCGACAAAGGTGGTGGCGACGCCGAACTTGGCGAAATAATTCTGGAACAGGATCACCGTGTTGCCGAACACGCTGCGGGAGCACACCACATGGTCGCCCGTTTTAAGCAAGCCGAAGCCCGTCGACGCAATCGCCGCCATGCCTGAGGCCACGGCAATGCAGCGCTCGCCGCCCTCCAAGGCCGCCAGCCGCTGCTCGAAGGCGCGCACCGTCGGATTGGTGAAGCGCGAATAAATATTGCCCGGCGACTGGCCGGAAAAGCGGGCGGCGGCCTCGGCGGCGCTGTTGAAGACGTAGCTGGAGGTGGCGAAGATGGGATCGCTGTGTTCTTGCTCCGCCGTGCGTTTTTGCCCGGCGCGGACGGCCTGGGTTGCCATCGTGTAATCGTTCCAGTCGATGTCGGTCATGGTCGGTGTTGCCTTGTTGGGGGTTGCGTTGGAATTTAGGTTGCCAGCGGCTGCGGGGCGACCGAGAAGCAGGTGGCCTTGTAATCGGGCGTCCGCTCGGCGACCCGGCGGAAGCGCACGGCGGCCCGGTCCATCCCCGGCCGCGGTTTTCGATGATAAAGCTTCCACCAGCGTTTCTTGGCATATTTGCGCAATTGCGTATCCACCCGCTCGAACCCGCACATCTGCGCCACTTTTTCGAGATAGCCCATGCTCATCGCATACATGTTGGTCGGATCGCCATGGAATTCCCGGGGCGCGAGGAGAAACAGGGTGGGCAGTGGATTCTCGTAGATCAGCCCCTCCAGCACGACTTCTTCCCGCGCCGCATGGAAGGTGTTAATCATCGCGGTGAGCGGGTCGTTGATATGGTAAAGCACGCCATAGCATAAAACGATGTCGAAGCGCTCCTCGGGCAGATTATAAATCGAACCCTTGCGCCATTCGGCCTGGCTGTGGAAATGCTCATGCAGGAAGCGGTAGCCGTCCAGCCCGCCCCAGCGGAAATCCGGGTCGTCCAGGCTTACCACCCGGCTGGCCCCGCGCTGCTCGGCCATGAAACTGAAATAACCGTCCCAGCAGCCGATGTCGAGCACCGACTTGCCCCTAAAGTCCAGGCGGTCGAACAAATAGAGGTTTTCATGGCGGGCCATGTCCACAACCCCCGGCGTGACGCGCCCGTCTTTTAGTCGGATCTGGTGGAACCACTGGATGTCGTCAATTTGCGGGTCTGGCATGTGAATGGTTTGCGTAAGTCGGCCAATCGGGATAATACTCGTCGGCCTGGTTTCCCCAGCCCGCCCAGCCCGTGCGGGTGCCTCGGGCGAACAGCTCAAGATAAGGGCCGGGCGAGCAGGCTTCGATAATCGGATAAAGTTCGTCGGGTTTGCGCGAATGCTCGCGTTTTATGCTTCTGATGATATTGACCTGGCTGCGCGCCGGTGCCAACGTCCGAGCGTTTTTGCCTTTCACCCCAAACAGGATCAACTCGGTGGTGTTGCGGAAATAAAACCCCACCCCCCGGCCATCCGGCCCGCCGTCCTTCCTGACCTTGTGCCAAACCAGATTGGTTTTGTATTGGAAGCCCCAGGCGTTCAGCACTTGCAGCCCTTCCGGCAATAGCGCATTTGGCACCCACAAATACAAATGCGCCACCTCATTCAATATGGCAGGTATCGGCAGCGCCAGAATATCCGCCAAGCCCATCGTGCCATACCGGTTCAGGCGCTTATGCTCCGGTGCCATCTTGCCGGTGCGGTTGTGGAACTGCCAGGGCGGGTCGGCGAGCAGGGTAGAGAATTTTTGCGTGCCTAGGCGTTGGAGCAGGTCGGGGTTGGGTTCGGGGAGGATTGCGGCCACAGAGCTTTATTCATCAAATGTAAATTTTCTTTAGCCAGTCGGTAAATTGCTTGGCTTGGCTTGTTTCAAAATCCAGCAACTTGCCGCCGACGGCACTCTGAAGACCCTGCCCAGGCATGGCCTGCCACGCCATCCATGTTGCAATTTCGGCTTTGCGGGTATGAATGTCTTTGAATTTTTTGTCGGGTAAATTGTTGACGGTTGTGATGGCATGTCCAAGCAAAGGCCGTTCTGCGCTGGCAGCGGATGCTTTGATGAAGTCTTCCAACAAGCCATCTGATGTGTTGTTAGGCATGATCCACAAGCCAAAATCGGGCAAGCCATCGGTATGTTCAAACACAAAACCTGCTGTGGATTTTGGCGGCTTGCCCGGCGTGCTATAGCCAGAATCGCGGAGAATATTTGTGATTTTATTCCACGTCTTCAGGAAGCCTAAATCCGTTTCGGGAAAATCGGCATCGACGATCAAAGCAAGCCGCTTTGAAGATTCGTCTGCCAGATCTTGAATCAGGTTAGGCAGAATATTCAAGGCGTTTCCTTTTCCGTATTTTTTGCCGCCAAAATCAATGGGTGGCCCTACCCAAACATCCGTAACCCCCGCTTCCCTCAGGTAAGCCTCGAAAAAGTTTCGATCCGCCTCACCCTCCACCAGAAGCTTCTTTGCTTGTTTAACCATGAATGTCAGCGCACTTCCACGTCAGCTTGGGTAACGCTGAAAAGCTTGTCTTCTTCAAACACAGTGGCAATGACTTTGCCTTTGTCACTCGTCTTAATGCTGCGCCCGACTCGAAAAAGGACACCTTCGATGTCGGTGCGCTCCACGGCCACTTTGGCAAAACTTTCAATGCAGTCCCAGCTATGGGTTGTGGCGAAAACCTGGATATCCAGCTTTTCGGCCAAGTCGAAAAGCAAGCGCCAGACTTTTTCCTGAATGGCATAATGTAGACCGTTTTCAAATTCATCAATGAGCAGAAATCCGCCTTTGGCCGGAAATATTTTCAGCAGCAACTGAAGCACTCGCAACATGCCATCGCCTAGACTATTAAGAGGAACTGCGCGGTTTATATTTTTTAGTTTTACTTTGCAACTTCTCTTGAATACAGATCCAAAAACAGCCCGCGATACCGCTCCTGATTGAGAATCACTTTTTACAAATCCCAAATCTTCAAAATCTTCAGCAATAATTTTTAAGCCTTGTTTGACATGGGTGGCGTAGTCAGAAAATAATATGTTATCCCAAATATCGGCTAGCTCATCAATTGATACAAACTGAGTTGGAATGTGGCTGCATGGCAAGTTATCCTGAAGATTCCAGTATACACTTTTTATGCCTCCTTCCCAATAATTCTCTAACTCAATAAGCCCTAAACCTTCTTGTGATCCGCTTTTTATCGCTAGCGCTTGTTTTTCATGATATGCAGAAAAATTTCGCATATCTTCATTTGAAATAAATTTTCGTTTTGTGCGAGAAAAGATTTCTCCGTCGGCATCTTTCGTTTCTTCTTGGTGTTCAATAAAATATCTATGTGCTATTTTTACAAAACACTTTGTGGCTGCATCGTGTTCGCCGATGTATATTTTAGTCTTATCACTTTCAGGAAAAGCTCTACCAGTGAATAAACCCTGAAACGGCAGCTCCGAGATACCATCCATAGCCTCATCATTGCCTCTTCGCGTTTTTTCATTATGCTCAACCGCTATCTGTGCCAACAATGCAGGATTGGCAGCCCCAGCATAAATCCTCAAGGCTTCAAGAACTGTGCTTTTCCCGCTATTATTCTTGCCGACAATCAGATTGACCCGGCCCAGCTTCCGCACTTCAAAATCCTGCAAGATCCTGAAGTTTTCCACTTTCAAGCTTCCTAGCAATGCTCTGGCAGTATCAGTCTTCGGATTTGTGTTCATACCGTTCCCCCCAATCCAGCCTTATGCAATTCAATCACTGTCCGATCCGCCCAAGCTTTCATCTAGGGTTTCTGTCCCTCACGCGGGAGCGTGAGGGCCGGAAATCCTACCCCGCATTATGCATCTCAATCACCGACCGGTCGGCCTCCCGCGTGGACTTCGCGCCGTCGTTGCGGTGGCTGGACAGCCGGTCGAGGTATTCTTGATCCACATCGCCGGTGACATATTCACCGTCGAAGCAGGAGGTGTCGAAGCGTTCTATCGTGGGGTTGCCCCGCTGCACGGCTTCGATCAGGTCTTCCAGATCCTGGTACAGCAGCCAGTCGCAGCCTAGCGCGGCTTGGATTTGGTCTTCGGTCAGGCCGTGGGCGATGAGTTCTTCCGCGGCCGGCATGTCGATGCCGTAGACGTTCGGGTAGCGCACCGGCGGGCTGGCTGAGGCGAAGAAGACTTTGGCGGCGCCGGCGTCGCGGGCCATTTGAATGATTTGCATGGAGGTGGTGCCGCGCACGATGGAGTCGTCCACCAGCAGCACGTTTTTGCCTTTGAATTCCAGGTCGATGGCGTTGAGCTTTTGGCGCACGGATTTTTCCCGCAACTGCTGGCCGGGCATGATGAAGGTGCGGCCGATGTAGCGGTTTTTGATGAAGCCTTCGCTGTATTTGACGCCTAGCCGGTTGGCCAGTTGCAGCGCGGCGGTGCGGCTGGTGTCGGGAATCGGGATGACGGCGTCGATGCCGTGGTCGGGGCGGTCGCGCAGGATTTTGTCGGCCAGCTTGTCGCCCATGCGCAGCCGGGCTTTGTAGACCGACACGTCGTCGATTTTGGAGTCGGGGCGGGCGAAGTAGACGTATTCGAAGATGCACGGCGAATACACCGGGTTGTCGGCGCATTGGCGGGCGTGCAGCTTGCCGTTCTTCTCGATGACGATGGCTTCGCCGGGCTGGATGTCGCGGACGAGTTTGTAGCCCAGCACGTCCAAGGCGACGCTTTCCGAGGCGACCATGTGCTCGACGCCCTGCTCGGTGTGCCGCGTGCCGTACACTAAGGGCCGAATGCCGAAGGGGTCGCGGAAGGCGATGATGCCGAAGCCGGTGACCATGGCGACCACGGCGTAGGCGCCCCGGCAGCGTTTATGCACGCCCGCCACGGCTTGGAACACGTCGTCGGCGTCGATGCGCAGCTTGCCGATTTCCTGCAATTCGTGGGCGAAGACGTTGAGCAGCACTTCCGAGTC
>Ga0265327_10002382_pt1 | contig 19987 bp, 8 predicted proteins | sample 41621metaG_FD_202089 | JGI IMG/M metagenome (GOLD analysis project Ga0265327, IMG submission 202089) | Rhizosphere microbial communities from Carex aquatilis grown in University of Washington, Seatle, WA, United States - 4-16-21 metaG | ecosystem: Host-associated > Plants > Roots > Rhizosphere >...
AGCCTTGCCGGCTCCGGCACGGTCAACGTGACCCTGGGCACCGGTTCGGCTACCACCACCTTGGGCGGTGACTACTCGACCTTCACCGGCATCTGGAATGTCGGCACCGGTGCGGCCGCTGGCGCAGGCAAAGCGCAGATGAACGGAGCCGACAATTCCAGCGCGACGATCAACATCCTCGCGAATGGCACGCTCTATGTATCGGCGGCGACAACGCACAACGCCGCGCTCGTGCTGAACGGCGGCGACACGGGTGAATCACTCGGCCAGCTTCGTCTGGAAACCGCCACCTGGGCGGGCCCCGTCACCCTCGCGGGAACCGTCACCGGCACCGGCGACGGCTACATTGGTGCGAACACTGGCACAGGAACCATCAGCGGTGCCATCGGCGAAACCGGCGGCTCGAAGATCCTCAGCAAGGTCGGGGCTGGCACCACCGTGCTTACCGGCCTGAACACCTACAGCGGCGGCACCAACATCGTCGGCGGCACCCTCCAGATTGGTGGCGCGGGCAATCTCAACGCCGGCACGTCTTCCGGAGCCATCTCCAATGCCGGCACATTCAAGTACTCCTCCACCGCCAACCAGACCCTCTCCGGTATCATCAGCGGTGCCGGCGCACTGATCAAGGACACCGGCACCACCAGCGTCCTCACCCTCTCCGGCGCGAGCACCTACACCGGAGCCACCACCATCAGCGCCGGCACGGTGAAGCTCGGCGCGGCAGGCAGTGGCACCGCCTCACCGCTGGGCACCATCGGCGCGGGAACCACCGTCACCTCCGGCGGGGCACTGGATACCAATGGATTCACTCTCGTCACCGCCGAGGCCCTCACCCTCAATGGCACCGGCGTTTCCAGTGGCGGGGCGCTGACCAACACCTCGGCCACCGCGTCCACCTACAGCGGCCTGATTACCCTCGGTTCCGCGGCCACCATCGTCTCCAATAACGGAAACCTGATCCTTTCCAATACCGGCACCATCACCGGGGCCACCTTCGGCTTGACGCTGGATGGCACCAATGCCGGCAGCAGCCTGGCAAGCATCATCGGGAACACCACCGGTGGCGTCACCAAGACCGGCACCGGCACCTGGACTCTCTCGGGCCTCAACACCTACACCGGTATCACCACCTTCACCGGTGGCAAGTTGGCTGTCTCGAACATTGGCAACGGCGGCGCGGCGGGCAACCTCGGCCAGGCCAGCAATGCGGCGGCCAACCTCGTGTTCAACGGTGGCACCCTTTCCTATACCGGTGCGTCGGCCTCCACCGACCGCGCCTTCACCCTCAACACCGGCACCACCGGCACCATCGAAGTCACCACCGCAGGCAGCGTGCTGACCCTCTCCGGTGCCTCCGCCTCCACGAACGGAGCCTTAACCAAGACCGGCTCCGGCACGTTGCTTCTCTCGGGCGCCAATCTCCACACCGGCACCACCGCCGTGAGCGCGGGCACGCTCAATGTGACCGGAAGTCTGTCTTCGCCAGTGACGGTTGCTTCCACAGCCACTCTCGCCGGTCAGGGCGGCAGCACCTCCTCCACCCTTTCCCTCAGCGCCGGTTCGCTGATCTACGGCGTCGCCTCCTCCGCCGGAGCCGGCAACGCCTTCCGCGCCGCCGGCGCGGTGACCGCGGGCTCCACCGTGACGGTGATCGGCAGTGATGGCAACACCACCGCCGGCAGCCACACCATCGACGTGGTGGGCTATGGCACCTCCCCGGGCACCGCCAATTTCAGCGCGGCCAAATTCCGCTCGGCAACGGTGGCAGATGACACGGTCAATCAGAAAATCACGCTGACCTACACGTCCTCCTCCCGGACCTGGAATTCGGCTTCCAGCACTTGGGACGCAATGACCACCAGTGCCTGGCAGGAGGGGGATCTTAAGTTCAGCAACGGAGACGTGGTCACCTTCAATGACACCGGCACCGGCGGTGGCGGTACGCGCACCGTCACCCTGAACAGCAACGTCGCCCCCGCATCCGTCAGCATCGCGAACTCCACGAGCACCTACACCGTCAGCGGCACGGGCAGCATCAGCGGCGCAGCTTCGCTTACCAAAACAGGCACCGGCACCGCCACCCTGTCCACCGTCAATGCCTACACCGGCGTGACGACCATCAATGCGGGCACCTTGTCGGTTTCCACCATCAACAATGGCGGAATCCCCGGCGGCCTCGGCCAGGCGACCAACGCGGCATCCAACCTGGTGCTTGGCGGCGGCACGCTTCTCTACACCGGGGCGAGCGCCTCCACCGACCGAAACTTCACCCTGACGAACGCCACCACCGGCACATTCAACATCAACTCCGGCATCACGCTCTCCTGGAACGGCGCGAGCGCCGCCACCACCGGCGCGCTCACCAAATCCGGCACCGGCACACTGGTGTTCACGGGAACCAACGCCAACTCCGGCACCACCACGATCTCGGCCGGTACCCTGCAACTCGGCAACAGCACCAGCACCGGCACGCTCGGAGCCGGCGACATCATCGACAATGGCACCCTCCTGTTCGCCCTCAGCGGCACCTACTCGGTGGCCAACAACATCTCCGGCACCGGGGCCCTCAACTTCAATACAGGCACCGCCGGCAGCCCGAACATGAGTGGTACTTTGACGGTGGGATCCGTCACGCTGAGCAACTTCTCCACGGTCACTTTCAGCGGCAGTTCGGCCAACACCACCGGTAACATCACCATCGACGGGGGATCCGCGACCACCTCGACGTTGATCCTCGGAAAGACTGCCGGCACGAATGCGGTGACCGGGGACATCACCATGGGCCACTACGGTGGCTCCGGTAAACTCCAACTCGCCGCCAGCGATCAGATCGCGGATACGGCCACCGTCGTCCTCAATGCCGGTGGTGCCTACGGCCACAATGCCTCATTCAGTTTGATGGGTTTCAATGAAACCATCGGCTGGCTGCAGGGCACTCAGAGCCGGGGAGCCAACACCCTCCAGAACGGTGGTACCACCGATTCGGTCCTCACCCTGGCAGGCAACACCACCGCCAAGACTTTGGCGAATAGCGGCGGTGGCGGGTCTGTGACTATCAAGGACGGCAGCACCGGAAAGCTGTCCATCGTCAAGAACGGCACCGGCACCCAGGTCTTCAGCATCGGCAACTCGTTCACCGCCTCCTATACCGGCACCACCACCATCAACGCGGGCACCCTGTCCTTCGCCGGCATCACCTTCAATACCAGCCCCATCACCCTTGCGGGCGGCACGCTTGAATTGACCACCGCAACGGTCAATGCCGCCATCGGTGGCAGCAGCGGTCAGGTCACCGTTGACGGAGGAACCAACAGCAATGTCGGGGGCGGTAACAAGACTTACTCCGCCAACACGGTCCTTTCCGGCGCCTCCACCATTCTGACCCAGACTGCCGCCAACTCGCTGTCAGCCTCCTCGCTCCACAACATCGGCACGGGTGCGACGCTGAACACCGGCAACTTCGCCGGCTCGGTCCTGTCGTTGACCGGCGCGGGTGCCGTGAACCTGAACGGCACTTCGGCCAACCTGACTGTCGCCAATGGCGGTGGCCAGGACTTCAGCGGTGTCGCCTCTGGTGCCGGCGCGCTGACCAAGGCCGGCGGCGGCACCCAGACCCTATCCGGTATCAACCTCTACACCGGCGCTACCACCGTCAATGGCGGCACGCTGTTGGTGACAGGTTCGCTGGCCTCCGGATCGGCCACCACAGTGGCTACGACCGGCACCTTGGGAGGCACGGGCACCGTGAATGGCACCGTGACCATCCAGAGCGGCGGGACGATCGCCCCCGGCACCACCGGCACCGGCACACTGACTACGGGTGCCGCCACGATCTCAGGCACCTACGCCTGCCAACTGGACGGAGCGAATGCCGACCAACTGGCGGTGAACGGCAGCCTGACCCTGACGGGTGCCACGCTGGCGATTTCCCAGGTCACCGCTCCAACGGCGGCCAGCTACGTGATCGCCACCTATACAGGCACCGCCCCTTCCTTCACCACCGTGACCGGTTTGCCCGCCACCTACACGCTCAGCTACGCCACGGCCGGTCAGATCCGGCTGGTGTCCTCCTACGCGACATGGGCCGCCGGCAAGGGCCTGACGAGCGCGAACAACGGGCTGACCCAGGATCCGGATGGCGATGGTTTCACCAACCTGATGGAGTTCGCCTTTGGAACCAACCCCCTGTCTTCCTCTTCGAGCTCCGTGAGTTGGACCGGCACCACGGTTAATGCTCACGGCCAACCGACCACGAGCGCGACGCCGAATGGAAACAGCGTGGACTTCCGTGCGGTCTTCGGTCGCCGGACTGACTACGTGGCTGCCGGTCTCACCTACAACGTCCAATTCAGCGCCGACCTGACCAATTGGGTGACGAGCACCGATACGCCGACCGTTCTTGCTTCCGATTCGGAAATCGACGTGGTAAGCGTGCCTTATCCGCTCTTCATCTCCACCAGCCGTGGCGTGGAGAAGCCGACCTTCTTCCGCGTGCAGGTCACCGCCCCGTAATCCGTCCGCGTCCGTCTGCGAATCCCACCTACTCCCCTACCGATGAAAGCCACCGTCCGACGATCAGCCGCCCTGCTTGTCTTCACGCTCGCGATGCCAGCATCCGCAGACGTGATCTACAGCGGCCTGCTGGACACGCCGATCCCGACTGACTTCACCGGCGTGACCATCACCCTCGACGGGGGCACGATCAATCCGTTCTTCGGTGGCGTCGGCGTGGCCAACAACAACCTGCTGCAGCCGGTGCGCTCCGGCACCGGCAATCTGGACACGATCCAAAACCTGGCGGTGGGCAGCACCATCGATGTCAGTTCCATCATTTCCAGCGGCTATGGCGGTTCCCAGAATCATGTGGGAACCACCTTCACCGCCGGACAGGAGGGCACGATCGGCTTCAAGATCAGTGGCAGCAGTGGGCCCGAGTATGGGTGGATGCGCGTGGTTTTCACCGGCGACACCAGCGGTGCAGTGATCAAGGACTGGGCCTATGACACCACGGCTTCCTCCATCGTCGTGGGTCGCGTGAACCAGAGTGCGGCGTCCGGCGGTTCGCAAATCGTCACGGTTTCTCCTGCCACCGGTGAATCGTTTTCCCTCGGTTCCGCGGTGACAAACACCGGCGGCAATACGAACCATCTGGTCAAGACCGGCGGCGGCACAACCACCCTCACCGGTGTCAATACCTACACTGGCTCCACCACCATCTCCGGCGGCACCCTGGCCCTCGGCAGCGGTGGATCGATCGACAACACCAGCGGTGTCTCCCTCGGCACAAGCGGCACCTTCGACGTCTCCGCGAAATCGGGCGGTTACTCGGTCAACAACCTCACCGGTTCCGGCAACGTCGTCGGGGCGGTGACCGTGACCAACCAGCTCGCGAACGGCACCACGCCAGGCACCGTCAATTTCAACAACCTCACGCTCGCCAGCCTGGCCACCTACACCTATGCGGTGAACGGCGGCGGCACCACCGCGGACCTCGGCAACGTGACCGGCACTCTCGCCATCACTTCAGGTGCCGTCCTCGATCTCCGGCAGATCGGCACCTACACGCAGGGCGATGTGTTCACCCTGTTCAGCTACCAAGCGGGGGCGCTCTCCGGCACGTTCAAGGACACCAGCGGCAATGTTCTCGCCGATGGTGCCCACTTCACCGCGGCGGGCGGGCTTTGGGAAATCGACTACGACAACTTGGCCACGGGCATCAACGGCGGCACGGGTACCGACAACGTCACCATCACCGCCATTCCGGAGCCCCATGCAGCGCTGTTGGGAGGAGCAGGACTGCTACTCCTGTTCCGCCGCCGGCGACCGGCGGGACTACGTTGAGACGATCCTCACCGGTTGATCCATTGGATTCCAAAATCCCGACGGCGGGACCACTTTCAGATCGTACCGGCCTCCGCCGACTTTCCAGGGTACCGTGCAATACATCGGAGTGCCGCTGGTTTATCCCGCGGCGCTCCTTTTTTTGTCCCTGACCAACCGGTCGAATACTCCACCTGATCCGAATCGTATGGGCGGATTCGATCCGTTTTCATCTCCATGAATTTGCTGACCATTTCCGCCACCGTTTGTTTTCTCGCAATCTCATTTTCTCCGGCGGCCTCCATTCCTTCGGGTCTTTCCAGCGAACTAGGCGAGGCCAAGGTGAAGACCGAAGGCGACGACTTGATCGTCACCACGGGAACCGTCACCAGGATCTGGCACTGGACTGGCAAGGGATTGATCACCACCGCCCTGCGGGATGAATCCGACAAGCGGACTTACTCCCAGAGCAAGTCCGGTCATGCTTCGGATTGGGATCTTCCTGGTCTGGTGGGAGACGCCACTGAGGGCCAACTTACGGGTGTGGAAGCAAGAGTCAGCGATGATGATGGCTTCACCGGCAAGCACCTCGAGATCGTTTCCACCATCCGCTACCAGGAGGCGAAACTGGAACTCCAGCATGTCATCTGGGCATTCCCCGGCGCTCCCGGCCTGCGGACACAACTCCGACTGAAGGCACTTCCCGGTTTCCACCCGGAGAAGGGTAACGTGGCGGACAGAAAAGCGAACTCCTTCGGCAGTACCCTCCTCCAGCCAGGCGCACGCGCGGATTTCCTGCCACTCGATTTTTCCATCCCTAACAGGCGACGTTACTGGGGGATTTACAACGATCCGGGCAACCGTCTCGACCAAAGCAAACCGATGCTCGAGGAAAAAGAGATCAGCGGTTATCCCATCTTCCAACCGGAGACGATCGATTGGGCCAGCGGCGTGGCTGTCGAGTATGGCGATCGCGGTGTGATTGAGGTGAAGGAATCCGCGAAGACGGTGAACCAACCCGCCTATCTGACCGGCGGATTTTTCGTCACTCCCCAGGGCCTCGACGCCACCGGCTGGGGGCTCGATACGACCGAGTTCTTACCGGGCCGCTTCAGGGAATGTTGGGCGAACTGGACCATTCTCTACTCGGGCGGCGGCGACGGGATGCAGATGGCGTTGAAACAATTCGATGCCTCGCGCTATCCGGTCTTTCCCGAGCGGGATATGATCATCCTTTCCAACACCTGGGGACCGGCCAATCCCGGCGGTGCCCAATTCACGGCGGAAGACTTCGTCCTCAGGGAAATTCCCGCTGTCGGTGAGCTCGGCATCGACGTCATGCAGATTGACGATGGCTGGCAGAAAAGCGGTGGCGGTTCCGGTGCCTCGAATTTCCTGCCCAAATACAAGAACGGCTGGGCCGACATCAGGGCGGCTGCGGACAAGGCCAAGGTGCGCTTGGGCCTGTGGGTCGCGATCCGCAACGCGCAGACCGCCGACCTCAACGGGGATCTGGATGGCCTCGGTTTCATCTCATGGAAGGCGGACTTCGAGCACCTGTCCAATCGCGGTGACTACGAGGCTCGCATCGCGAAATACCGCGAGGTGATGAAGCACGCGTGGATGAAAACCCAGTTCGCGCTGTGCCCTGAATATGGAGATCCCCGCTACGGCTGGTATTTCGCCAAGGAGTATGGCTCCATCTACTTCCAGAACATCCAGGAAGGATTGCCCGCGCATCTGACCTTCGTGCCCTACCAGGTGCTGCGCCAGCACTGGCTGATGGCGAAATATTTCCCGGCCAACAAGCTTCAGGTGATGCTCCAGAACCCGAAGCGCACTCGTAAGGATCTCAGCGACGCCTTCCAGCACAGCCACGGCTATTGCTTTGCGATGGGACTCCCTTTTGTCCCGGAATTCTTCCAGAGCGCCCAGCTTCTCGATCCAGAGGGCAAAAAGGAACTCAAGGAGCTCATCGCCCTCTACAAAGTTCATCGCGAGGACATGTTCACCAGCACGACCTTTCCGATCGGCAATGAACCGGACAACGCCACCTGGGCAGGGTTCCAGATGGTCAGTACGCGCAAGCCTGGGAGCGGTCATCTCCTGCTTTTCCGTGAACTCCATAACCCGGACCAGAAGCAGGTGATCGCCCTCAAATTCCTGGCTGGCAAGACCCTGACTATCACCGATACGCGGACGGGAAAGGCCCACACCGTCATGGCCGACGCAAATGGTGGAGTGGAATTCCAAATCCCCGATCCTGCGGACTTCCGGCTCTACCAATATGAGGTGAAGCGAGAGTAATATTCTCAATCCGTCCGGGCCTCGTGGTTTCTCAGGGCACCTTACGGTGCCTGACTTGCCTTCGACGGAGAGTGATCGGCAGATACTGTCTCAGGAATCCTTCTGTGATCGGGCCGCAGGTGGCGATGGATCGCTTGGTTCCATTGGTTTTGCAAAGGGGGCTGATCGGACTTGAAAACAACCGGAACGTCTTCGACTTTGCTTATGTCCCGGGAACCGTCCCGCTTGAGGTCTGCAGGCTGCTTCCTGGCCCGGCAAGGCTTCCTGCGGCATTCCACTATTTCCCGATGGAGCCGCCGTCACCTTCTACAAATATCCGAGAACCGTTGACGGGAACAAGAACCTCGGCGGAGTCGCCGTCGGACCTGAGATCCAAGTCGACGCGGGTAGGAACTGCCCCATCGAGATTCTGATTAGCGAGGGCTGGGGTGGCCTCGTCTGTGCTTCCCTCTTGATCGAGGAAACCGGAGTGACCTATCCGAAATCATCGACTGGTGCACCGATCCCGCCCTTGTTCAGAACCGATTCCAACCTCCCCACGGGGGCCAGGGTGACAATACGCCGCCACACGATCCACCGGGGCCGGTCTGGAAGGTTGCCAACCAGCGGGGATTTTCCGACATCCAGCGTTCATTTCTTCATTCGTCTGCATGACCTTCCCTGTTTTGGAGTGTCTCCTCACCTCTGCCCTGCTGCCCTGCGCTCCGCCAGCGGGGCGGGTTCATGGCGTGATTTAAAATATACCAGAAATGAACACCAGTCCAGGGGAGAAGAAAGGTGATGGAATCCGCTTGGTTCGGCGAGAAACCGAACGAAGTAGCGGCCTCCGTCCCCGCTCGCTTGACCCATCCAGACCGAGTGGACATGCTCCTTATCATGGAGACACTTCCTGCCAAGCGCCGGATCCAAGTCGTCACGGATCTCTACATCGCAGAGGTCCATGCCGGAATCCTCGCGTATTCACGGAAAGCGAATTGGTTTCTCCAGGATGCGCTCTGTTATTCTCCATCGTTACGGAAATCATTCAACCGCCCGACCGATGGTATCCTGGCCACTGTAACCATGCCCGAACTCCAGGGGTGGCTCCAAGAACAGACCGTTCCGGTGGTCCGCACCCTCAATGCTGGACAACACCTGCCGTTTCCGGCGGTCGAACAGGACCCGCAGGCGATCGGAGCCGGAGCCGCCAGTCATCTTTTGACCCTCGGTCAGCCTCACTTCGTTTATTATAGTTGCCGGAGGTCGATTGAGACAGACGCGTGTTGGAAAGGATTTTCCGAACAACTGCGGGCGGCGGGCAAGACCGCCACTCGCCTTGATTTTGAAAGCACCATCCGGCAGTCCTCCTTCAACATGGCCCCGGACGTCTGCTGGACCTGGCTGCAGGATGAGTTGGCCCGGCTGTCCCGGCCCATTGCACTGCTGGCGGAGGATGATCGCTTCCTGGTGGATGTTTTCCAGGCGATCGGCATGCTTGGCTGGCGCGTGCCCGAAGACATCGCGGTCATGGGGCAGGATAACCGTCCGCTCGTTCTCGCCAAACTTCCGGGTTCGGTAACATCAATCGACACCGGATTGTGGCAAGTCGGTTACGAGGCCGCCGCATTGTTGGACCGCATCCTGGACGGCGAACCCCCACCGACCAACCCTCTGCGTGTTCCGCCAGGTCCGGTGGTCGCCCGCAGGAGCACCGAAGTTTACTTCGACGAACATTCGGGGGTGAGTTCAGCCATCACCCACCTCAGACAGAATTTCAAACGGCCGCTCACCCTGGGGTCCCTTGCCCGCCAGACCGGAGTGTCGTCCCGCACCCTCCAGAAGCACTTCAAACCGGCCACGGGGCGTTCGTTCAAGGAGGAACTCATCCGGCTGCGCCTCGATCATGTCACCCATCTGTTGAGTGATACGGATTTGAAACTTGAAAGCGTGGCTCACGAAGCCGGCTTCGCCAGCGCGAAGTACCTGTGCGATGCTTTCCGGAAATCCTTCGGCACCTCGCCGGTGGCGTATCGGAGAACCTTGTCCACCAGCCGCTGACCATCCCGGTCCTGCCGGGCCTTGCGCGTTTTCGGAATAATTCGGCGCATTTCCGGGACAACCTCGCCTTGGCCTCATTCGTATGCGGAGGGACGTTTGACCATGACCGGCAAGCGGGCGATGTTCTCATTCAATCAATCAATCATGACCCGTTTTGCAACAACCGCGGTCCAGCTCGTCGCTGCATTCTGTCTCACCCTGGCACATGGAGCCACCGGGGATGATGCCCTCGGCCTCACTCCTGGCGGACCGGGCGGGTGGGGGTTTTATCCCGCTCCGAAGGGCGATCCATCCCTCCCCCACGTCCTTCTGATCGGAGACTCCATCGTCAATGGCTACCGAGGCACCGTCATCCGGGATCTCGCGGGCAAGGCCTCGGTGGACGTCTGGCTCACACCTGCCGCAGAGAGCGATCCGAAGCTTCTGGACGCCCTCCACAAAGTCCTCACGCACGGGCCTTACACCGTCATTCATTTCAACATCGGCCTGCATGGCTGGCCGGCTGGCCGCATTCCGGAAGGTCAATACGAGCCTTTGATGAAAGCCTATGTCACGGCCCTGCGCGAAGGCGCGCCCAAATCCACCCTCATTTGGGCCAGCAGCACTCCCATCACCGTCCAAGGCAAGCCCGCCGAAGCGGACCCGGTCAACAATCCCACCATCACGCAGCGCAATGCGATGGCCGCCAAAATCATGGCGGACAATCACATCGCAATCGATGACCTCGGCAGTCTCATGGCACCCAATCTCAAGCTGGCGGCGGGCGACAAATTCCATTGGACCAAGGAGGGCATCGAACTCCAGGGCAAGGCAGTGTCGACGATCATTCTCAAGGCGCTCCCGACCTCATAGACCGTTTGCCAAAGGCTATTGCCGGTAAGCGCCCTCCGTATTTTGCACGGGAAGGTCCATGAGGCCCATCCCTGAAGCTGAATCGGTGAGCGGGCTCTCACCAGCAGCAAGCTGGATGACGAACCGCGCCAATGTGGAGTGGAAGATCCAACCCAATCCATCGCAACCGATAGGACGGGGACGGCACCGGAGGCCGGTCTTGGGAGGCATGGCGAGCAGCGGGCCGCTCACCATCGTCGATAACAAGGCAGCCTCAATCCATAGCTCACCAGTTGCGAGAGAACTGGCGCCAAACCAGCCGCTGACACGTGGGTCCCCGAGCAGGATCTCAAATATCGAAGCCCGTCAGACGCTTCACCTGCCACTGGGGACTGGCAAGATCATAGGGAGGAATGTTGCTGGGATTTCCGACTTTCGCCGGAATTGGAGCCGCATCCCTGTCGAGATGGAACAGCTTCAGCGGTTGCCCCTCCTCGCCCTTTTTCTGAAGGAGAAGAATGGCGGAATTCACGCCGCCATAGCCGGTCTCCATGATCATGATTTCGCACTGCGTCCACTGTCCCTTGGTAACCGTGAACCATTGGCCGCAGGCCAGATAGCCACTGGACGAAGGATAGTGGGCGGGGTGAGGAATGTAGTCTTCCGGCAGCCATGACTTGTTATAAAGCCCCTCGATTGGCTTGTTTACATAACCTTTCCCCAAACAGTAATGGTGCGACAAAACCTGCTTCCGATCCATGCGCACGGCCATCGCGTCATCCGAGGCGCAGACGAAGCGGAATGTGCCCGATTCGGGAGGAGAGACCATCCCCTTGTATAAGACACACCAGGCTGGAAACTTCGTTTCTTCGGCACCGAAATAGGTGGGAGCTTTTTCCGCGGGAAGAATCGGCACCGCGATGCGGGTGGCGAACAGTTTCTGCGGGGCCTGATAATACTTGGACAAGAGTCTTTCGTCCCAGTTCGCGTTGAAGAAATTCCGATAGACCTTGCAGAGGTCCGGGATCTCCCAGCGATCCTTGATCTGCTTGTGCGACTGGTCGAATTTGAAGTCGTAATAGGTACCCACCAGCCCCTCGCTCTTCGGATCGAGCATGCCGAACGGGCTCATGCCTGCGGCGCCACCGCCGAGGCCCGGCCCCATCCCGTCACCGAATCCCTTGCCTTTCCCGTTTCCCTTTCCGCCCCCGGATCCACTACCTCCGAGGCCGGCCGACATGCCGGTGGAGCCCAACGCGCCGACCGACGACATGGCGGACGCGGGGTCCGGCTCGGGGAGAGTGAAGGTGCTGGCCATTCCCTTCGCCACAAGTCGGGGAGCGTTCATGGTGGTCATGGTCGCCCGCTTTTTCATGTTTGTCTCCGCCTTCGCTCCGGGTTGTCCGCCTCCACCACCTTTGGCCATGAAATCCACATCAGCCTTCTTCTCAGGGATGATCTGGAAGATCCAAATCACCCCAATCAGGAGCAGAATCGAGTGCAGGATGATTGAGATAGAGAGCGAACCACCGCCAAGCCTGCGCCAGAAGGTGTGACTGGATCTTGGCTGCATCGCTGGGGAGAGCTGTTCACTCATGGCGGTGGAGGGGCGGGATTCAATAATGCACGCTTACGGAGCATGGCTCCAGAGGCGGCGCAAGGGCGGAATGGACTCCCCTGCTTCCTCGGGCGAGGTTGCAATCCAGAGCATGATAGTCGAACGCCGGCCAATCTCAACCTTGAACGTGGAGCCGGTCTCGCGGGGAATGCCGATTGTCCCTTGTTTTCCCAATCGGCGGACATCGTGGATCGGCAATCCGGGAATTTCGACCAGGGTTCCAACCGCTTCGTCGGATACGTTCTGGAGAATCAGCAGCAGATCCGTGGTGCCATCATCGCAGAATGAAAATTGAACCGGGAGGACGACCGGGTTTTCAACGCGGATCAGGCATCGGGATTCCGGAGCATGGCCCATGATCGGGTGAATCTCGGGAACGCATGCGGCTTGCAGCCCGGCGCGTGTGGAGAGAACCGGATCGAACGCGCCGTGAGTCCGCAACTCGTAGCGGAAGCGCATCGGACCCGGCTGGCTGGGCCGGAAGTTGGTCATCCAGTAATTGTTGACCGCCCAGCCGATGAGGAGCGGTTTTGGAACATCACGCGCAAAGCCCTGTGGCCGGCCGAAGCCGAAGTCACCGAACTGCACCAGCGGCGCATCCGGTGTGGCGAGCGTGACGCCGGCTTCGGCATTGTGGATGCTGGCCCATGAGCCGGTGGTAACCCAGTTCTTGCAGGAGCCTTCGAGCTGTTCCTCATCCCAGCGGGTAGGAATGCCGGCGGCATCGTAATGGGCGGACCATCCGGGAAGATCGAGGGGAAAGGTAAAGTAGATCGCCTCAGCATGACGGGACTCGTCCTTGGTAAACGTGGCCGTCAGTTCAATCACCGGGCGAAGGCTGCTGAGCTTGATCCGTTGGACAAGCGCCCCTGGGGTTTGGGCAAAAAAGCCCGTCGAGGGAACGACCGAGCTTCCCTCGTGACGCACACCCGGTGCCTCCCGGCGCGTGACGAGCGTGATGCCATCGGCCTCTTCTTCGACATGCACATCGAGCAGTCTGCCAGCACCGCGGCGCTGGGCCTTCCAGTCATACTGCCAGCAATCGATGTCGGCGTGCAAGAGGTCCCAGATACTGTGGTAGTAAGCCTCCCGGCCAAGCTCTCCGGTGTTCAGATCGTAATGGGCCGGGTCCGGCTGTTCGTGAACGTAACCAAAGAATGGCCACGCGGCATCCGGGTCGATGAACTCGCGCGCAATCACCTTGTCATACAAACTGGTGACGTGGCCCGTGACCGGGTCGAAGGTGAGCCGGTGGAAACGGGTTTCGATCACATCGTCATCCGCAACGAGATCGGCTCCGGGAAGGGCAGGCTTCAGACCATCCACGGGCAAGGCCATGACGCTGAGAGGCTCGAGATTAAACGGACCGGCGAGGAAGGAGTTGGAATCATCCCAAAGACTCCGGTCCACCTCGATGCGGGCCATGTTGCTGGAACAGTGGCGCCACGTGCCATCGGTCCATGAGGTGGGAACACGCAGAAAACATTCGCGTTCGAATGGCGAAGGATTGAAACACAGGACGGATTGCGGGCCCGAGAGGTTGGTCGGGTTTCCCGCAAACTGATCGCATGCATCCCGCAGCAACAAGCCTGTGAGGGAACGTGCGCGCCACGCATAAGCGGCATCAAGCGTCCACTGCTCGTCCACCACATCAGTCTGGGCGGACTGGACGGTGCGGTCTGGACCCCAGGTGTGTTCGTCGAAGAGCAGGACGTTGCGCCACGCTTCGAGTGAACGGGTGGTGGTTTCCTGCGCCACCGGTAGTGCGGTCTGGAGAAGCCCCGCCGCGAGGAGACGCCGGGCGGTATTGCGATTGACCCGGGTTTCGGTGGCTGAACTGGCGGAGCCGAAATTCCAATAGTCGGACCAGTCTCCGGAGACATTGGGGACCTCGACGGGCGGCTGGACTTTGAGGTGATCGAGAAGGCTCTCCGGCGTCACGAAGCGGAGAGAGGGGGTGCGTCCTTCGTCGTTCCAGCGACGAACCATCTTCGCGAGCAGCGGATCGGGTGGATAGTTGTCGCTGTAAATCGGGTGGGTGGACGTGAGCATCACGAAGTCGCGGGGGTGCCCGGCGGCTTCGAGGCGGCCAATGTAGGCATCGATCCCGCCCTGCATGATGGAGGTATTGCCTTCAGCGTAGCGGCTTTCCCGGCCGAAGGTATTGTAGTGCATCCCGTTGTAGGTGAGCAAGGGGCGGCCATCGGGACTCATCCAGTTCATCCACCGGGGCCGCTCGTAGGGAAATCCCCCGCTGTGGATGTTGATCCCCATGAAAAACGCATCGATCCCTGAATCGAGAAGGAGATCGGTGACCGGCCATGGCACGCCGTTGACATCGTGGCTGATGGCGGCCCGGATCGGGACGCCCAGCTCGTCGCGGAGCAATTGGATCGCGCGAAGTCCATGGGCGAACTGCGGCGTATTCGCGAGAGGGGACAGGTGCAACGGCAAAGCGCCGACAGACATCTGGCCGGCCTTGGCGAGGGCGCGGAAGCGGTCGACCTGCGAGGACGGGGCACGATTCAGCCAATGCAGCACCGGCCAAGTGGTCTCGCAAGTCCAGCGGGCCCGGGACGCTTCTGGATAGTCCGCCGTATCCTCGCAAAGGTCGATCGCCTGATCGATGATGCGGCGTTGCAATTCCCAGAAAACCGGTTGCGGGTGAGTGTAGCCGACATCGGTATGGGAATGATGAAGCAGTAAAATTTCGCGGATTTGCATGAGGCTGGAGTGAAAAGCCGTGGAGGGATTATTTCTTCGGGCCGCCGATCAAGAATAGTAGACGGAGAGTCGGGCGGCGACTTGACCGCAATTGTACAAAAACGCATACGGAGTTGTCGCTGGATTGCGTTGGCGTCCTGACGATGGAAATCCCGGTGGTGTTGAAGCAGAGTCCGCCCGGACACTTCCGGGCATGGCAAAGGAGAACAAACCCAGGACCCCCCGGGGATTGCAAGAGAGACTACTTGGCCAGCGACTCGCCCGTGCCGAATGCCCAAGCGGTCAGGTCAAAGGTCACGCCAGCGGGCGCGGCGACGCTGAATTTTGCGTTGCCGGCTGGCAGGACAGCCGGCTGATCAAGTTTCAAACCGGCGGTCTTTTTCCGGTTGCTGTCCGCCAGGCAGGCGGTATTACCGTTGGTGGTGACAACCTTGCCGTCCATGATCGCCGGGCGGGTCTTCACCAGGCTTCCGTCGGGCAGCGCGACGCTAATACCGGCACCGGATTTGCTTTTGACGATGATGTATTGGCCGTCGGTAATTGCCTGACTGGTCGTAAGCTGGGAACCATCCGGAAGTGAGATGACGATGCCGGCGACCAACGCGGCCGCCGTGCCGTGCATCCGAATCGCCATTTGCAAACCCTGGGCCGCATATGGATTCGTGATGGTGACCGATTTTCCATCGGCATTGGCGCTAGTCTGGAGTTCCTTGACCGGATATAGCATGAAGGACGCTTCGCCGGTTTGTTCGAGGTGGAATTTGAAACTGGAATCCTTCAAACGCTCCTTCAGTGCTTTGGGGAAAAGCCCGAGATCCCGGGCGTTCTGCCAGGCGGGATAGGCTTGGAAGATCGCGTCCTTCTCGCCGGTCCTGTCGATCGCATCCTGGCTCAGGCTGAAGGCATAGGTGGCCTCCCAGCCGATCGCCTTGGCCTGGAGGTTTTCCGCGTCATACAGCGACCAGTCGCTGTGCCAACTCTGGATTCCGAAGGTGGCGGGGAAATAGCTGGCGCTGAATCCGTCGCCGATGTCCTTACCCTCGGTCGCACGGCTGCCGCTGGCGGCGTTGAACATGTTGTCGCCGCCGCCCACGTCGCAGACATTCATGTATTCCCAAGCACCGGTAAAGACGCAGGATCCCGTCACGCGCGGAACCTTGCCGCCACTGAGCGTGGCGTAGGTTTCGAAGAGGCGCTTGCAGAAGACGCGCGTGCCGTAATAGCCGTGGTTTTGATAGAGGGTGCTCTCGAAGCCATCGAAGTTGATGGTGTCCATGCCGTTGCGGACCATGAGGTCCGCGTAGTAGTCGGCGTAGTCCAGCATGCGGGCCATGTCCGGAGCAAATCCATTGTAAGCGTCCTGCTGGAGTTTCACCAGTTCGTCGCCAGCCTGGTGCGCCTGGGCGGTGGAGGCGTGGCCGCGCGTGACCCCTTGGAGGACCCATGGTGCCGTCTGGCTGATACCCGTGTACTGTAGCATTTCACCGCCGATCCGCAGGTAGTTGGAATCGTCGCCTTCCGGCCAGGTGCCTTGCTCCGCAAGGAAGGACGGATCCGTGACGACGATCTGCGTGTCGGTAGCCGATATGCTGGTGGCCAGCTTCGTACGGCAGATAGTTTGCAAATGAGCGCTTGGAACGGGCGTGACATCGTTGGAAATACCACCCTGGAGAAACAGGCAGAGCGTGTGGAGACCGCCATTGGTCAGCCCCTGGTTGTGGGCTTGGGTGGTGAACGTGGTGAATGGCAGGGTGCTACCGTTGGCAAAGGTCACATTTCCAATGGACCAATTGTTGCCTATATTGGGATAGAACTCGCCCGTGTCCTGGGAGATGTCCTTCAATCCGAGCGCCTTGGTGTATTCAATGCATTTGTCCCGAACACCGCTCCAATACACGGTCGGCCTGAAGGAGGCGGGATCGCGGATCCACTTGCCACCGATCATCGGATGGGGAAGGCCCTCGGTCAGGATGACGTTTTCGATGGCATTCAAGCCCTGGTTATCCGGACAAGCGAAGAGCGCCACAGCGGATCCGATGAAGTCCACACCATCGACAGGATCGCTGGTCATTGTCCGCGGACGGGAACGACTGAAGCCGGGCAAGAGGGAGAATACGTGGGTGTAGGATCTTCGGCGGTCACGGGCGTGATAGGCCAGCGACGAGCCGAAAGCCGGTTCGAGCTTGGATCCGGTGCCGAAAACCTGATGGAAGTAGGCTTCAGGATGAGAGTAGAAGGCGGTATCGCTCACGCCGTTTCCGCCGATATTGAACCACTGGCCTTCGGTGTATTGGGCTGGGAGTGGGGCGTTCACCGGATCCGACGAATGGATGTAGTAGCCCATGCTGTAGCAATCACCGTCGGTCACGGGTCCGGCGATCGTGTTGTCGTCAATGCCGTAGAGGCCGATGGCCCAGTCGTCGTCCCGGACCACGCCGATGATATCGCCGATAACCTTGGAGACGGTGGTGTTGAGCGGCCCCCAGACGATGTTGTCCACGCTTCCACGAGGTGTGAGCGAGAGGAGTTGGAAGCGGAAATAGGAGTCCCTGGCCTCCGCCGCGACGATGGCAACAGCGCCATTGGCGTAGGTGAGTTCGATTTGATTTTGAGCAGTCGGGAAGACGGCTGAAACCGGAGCCAGGAGAGTGCCATTGGGCTGTCCGTTTTCATGCAAGCTCAAAAGCGGCGATGGCCTGCCAGCCGGGCTGTATTCCTTGTGCGAGGTTGTGGAGGCGAGCGAGGTGATGAAACCGCTCCCGTCGATCCGCAAACTGGCATACCCGGTCGCGAACGTCGCCGAAGGTGGCTGGGAGATCTGGGCATCGCCCTCCAGAACGGTGATGGCGAACGCTGCCAGGGTGATTCGTAGTGCGGTCATGGGAATGGGCAGTTGAAATGGCGCTTCAAAAACAGGATTCAGGGATTTTCCACAGGTTCCACGCGATAGAATGCCTCAGGCTCGATCGCGGTTGTGTCTTGTATCGCCCCGGCACTTGTTCCCGTGAGGGTAATGCGGCCCACTTCGGTCGGGAACCCATCAAGGAGGGTGAGAGACTTCTTCAGTGCATAAGCTTTGCCCATGGTGCCAGTAAAAGTGATGGTGCAGACGTTGCCCGCTTTTTTGATTTCGGTGATGGTCACCGGAGCGCCCGTGTCACTGGCATTGGTCGGGTCGCTTCCTTGCAAGTATTCCTGCATGTTCGTCAAGCCGTCACCATCGGCATCGCCGCTGCCGTCAGTGGTCGTGAGATCGGTCCATGTTACGATTCCGTCGTGATTGCCGAAATACCGATCTTCCCAAAGATCGGATATTCCGTCGCCATCGGCATCGGCCGGCGGTATGATGTGGAGATCAGCCGCCGGATCGAACATGCCGGACGCGAAGGTGAAGATGTAGGCGTCGTCAAAACCGCCGGACGTCCGATAGGAATTGGCAACCTGTCCACCGATTTCAATGAGGGGGGGATGGCCTGCTGCGTTGTCGTCGGGCGCATAGGCCAAGCCCGGCCGCGTGAGGGCAAGGGCTCCGTTGACATAAAGGCGGATCTCACTGTCCAAGGCGACGACCGCCACGTGGGTCCACGTGCTGCCACGGATCGGAACCGTGGACGTAACTGCCGCGATCCCGCCGATATTGAAGCCCCAATGGGAGCCATCGAGTGAGAAAATCGAGAAGCCGCCGCGGGAGCCGTTGCCAACGCCGAAGTAGAGCCCGCCGTAGCCGGCTCCCATTTGGGCACTGCCCGTCGCGAGCTCCGGTCGAATCCACGCTTCAATGCCCCAGTTTTTGGTGCGCCCGCTCAATTCGGTCGGCACACCGGAGTGACTGTAAACGTCGTTGAGACCGACATTGATCCCCATGGTACTGCCTGCAGCCCCGGAACCGGTGTTGTGACTGGTGCCGGGGCTGCCATTGATATTTGCCACATCGTAGCCGCGGACCGAATCAACGCTGGTGGCCAGCCCGCTGTCATCCTCGCCCAACTTGTAGTGGGCGATGCTCGAATAGCTCAGGACCGAATTGCCGGTCAGGGTCACTTGAATGGGCGAGGCAATGTCAGGATCGTTATGGCTGATTTCGAGCACCGCGTTGTGAACTCCCACGTGCCCTTGTGGATTGTAGGCGATCTGGATGGATTTCACGCCTCCCGGAGCGACCGCGCCGGGGGCCAGTGTGGCGGTGAACCAGGCGATATCCCCCGAAACGATCGCTGCCGTGGCGGTGAGGTCATCGTGGGTGCCGGAGTTGGTCACGACCAGCGGAAGGGTGGTGGTGACCGTGGAGGAGACCGTGCCGAAATTCAGGGCGCTGGGAGGCACGAGGTTCGGATCTGCGATGGCGTTCCCGGTCAGGGTGACGCTCGGATTCGAATTGTTCGGAGCATTATTCCCGATCGCGAACGTGGCCGTATGGCTCGCTACGGCTGCGCCCGGCGCGTACCGGAAGGTCAGCGTCCCCGAAGCACCGGGCGGAATGTTGAGAGGCAACCCGGTCTGAAGGGAGAACTTGCCAATGTCGCCCGTCAGTCCTGTCACGGCAGTGATGGCCAGTGTGTTCACTGTTCCGGAATTGCCGATGACTACATCGAAATTCGTGGTGGTTGAGGCGACGATCGTGCCGGCGTCCTGCGGGGTGGTTGGTAC
>Ga0265327_10002387_pt1 | contig 19933 bp, 16 predicted proteins | sample 41621metaG_FD_202089 | JGI IMG/M metagenome (GOLD analysis project Ga0265327, IMG submission 202089) | Rhizosphere microbial communities from Carex aquatilis grown in University of Washington, Seatle, WA, United States - 4-16-21 metaG | ecosystem: Host-associated > Plants > Roots > Rhizosphere...
GCGCATCGCGGACTTCGCTCTTCGTTTCGCGAATGAACTGCAGCATCTGGGTTTCCGCTTCCTGAACGCGGGGAACCGGAACCTTGTCGAAGTAACCCTTCGACCCTGCGTAAATACTCATGACCTGGTCGGCAGCGGGCAGCGGCCTGAACTGCGGCTGCTTCAGCAGTTCGACCATGCGGTAACCGCGGTCCAGCTGTTGCTGAGTCGCCTTGTCGAGTTCGGTGCCCAACTGGGCGAATGCTTCCAGCTCGCGGAACGCGGCCAGGTCCAGTCGCAAGCTGCCTGCGACCTTTTTCATGGCCTTCGTCTGAGCGTTACCACCCACGCGGGAGACCGAGATACCGACGTTGATGGCCGGGCGAACCCCCTTGAAGAACAGGTCCGGTTCCAGGTAGATCTGGCCATCGGTGATCGAGATCACGTTTGTGGGGATGTACGCCGAAACTTCCCCTTCCAGCGTTTCAATGATCGGCAGGGCGGTCATTGAACCACCGCCAAGCTCATCATTCAGCTTGGCCGCTCGCTCAAGCAGGCGGCTGTGGCAGTAAAACACGTCACCGGGATACGCCTCACGTCCGGGGGGACGACGCATCAGCAGGGACAGCTGGCGATAGGCGATGGCCTGGCGGGTCAGGTCGTCATACACGACCAGGGTATGCTTCCCCTGGTACATGAAGTACTCGGCAATTGCAGCGCCGGCGTAGGGAGCGATGTACTGCAGAGGAGCCGGATCGCTGGCTGACGCGCTGACAACGATGGTGTAATCCATCGCGCCTGCCTTTGTCAGGGCTTCCACGACACCGGCTGTCGAGCTTGCACGCTGGCCGCACGACACATACACGCAGATGACGTCACCGCCCTTCTGGTTGATGATGGCGTCCAGGGCAACAGCGGTCTTGCCAGTCTTGCGGTCGCCGATGATCAGTTCTCGCTGACCACGTCCGACGGGCGTCATGGCATCGACGGCCTTGATCCCTGTCTGCAGCGGCTGCTTCACTGGCTGCCGGGCTGCGACCCCCGGTGCCGGCGTTTCCAGCGGACGGGTGGACGTGGCCATCACGGGGCCCTTGCCATCCAGAGCCACTCCGAGTGGATCGACGACGCGGCCAATCAGGGCATCACCGACGGGAACCGACAGCAGCGCACCCGTGGTGCGCACTTCTTCCCCTTCGGAAATCTTCAGGTAATCGCCGAGAATGATCACCCCGACAGAGTCCTCTTCCAGGTTGAACACCTGTCCGCGAACTCCACTGGAGAACTCGACCATTTCGCCAGCCATGGCGGATGCCAGGCCGTAAACCCGCGCGATTCCGTCACCGACTTCGACGACGTGACCGACTTCGCTTACCTGAAGATGGCCACGAAAGTCTTCAATTTCCTTCTGGATAACTGAAGCGATCTCGCCCGCGTTGAATTTCATTCAGACACCTCTCGCGCAATCGAGCGCGAAGTTGCTTAATTTGAGTCTTTAGGGAACCATCGTAAACCGTATCACCCACGCGGATGACCAGGCCACCGACCAATGTCGAGTCCACATGCGTGTGCAGAATCGGCTCGGAACCGAGTGAGGCCCGCAGCGAATTCCGGATCGATTCCATCGTGCCAGCCGACAATTCGGTCGCACTTGTGACACTGACCCGCCGCTGTCCAGCCCGGCCTTCCGCTTCGATATCGACCTGCGCACGAATCGCCGGCACGAGCGACAGCCGATTATGCTTCGCCAGCACCTTCAGGAAATTCGTGAACAGCGGCGTTGCCCGCCCGGCCACCACGCGATCGATGAGGGTGAGCTTCTCGTCACGCCCCAGAGATGCCCCGCGCAGCAGCTGATCAAACACCGCCTGGCCTGACAGCACGTCATCCACGAACGACGACAACTCTTCCGCCGCCCCCCTGACCCCTTCAGGCCCGGCGGCATCCAGGTAGGCTGTCGCATACATCTTCGCGATCGACTGATTGCGAGGATCTACCGGCTTCGTTCGAAGTTCGACTTCCACGGATCTCATCCTGACCGAACAGAACCATCAATTCCGACGCACGTTCATTTCAGACAGCGCTTCCGAGACCAGACGATCATGATCGCCCGAGCTCAGGCTGCGGCCGATGACACGTTCGGTCGCACCGACCACGTTGTTGGAGACGAAATCGAACAGCTCGGACAATGCCTGATCGCGCGATCGCTCGATCTCGGCAATGGCCCGGTGCTTGGTGGCGTCCGCCTCCTTCTGAGCGGTGGCGATGATATCCGTCTTCATGCGCTCGGAATCGCGTCGAGCTTCGGTCAGCAGTTCACGAATTTCTTCGTGAACCGTGGCCAGCTTCGCTTCGCGTTCCGCAATCAACGCTTCGGACTTCAACCGATTCGCCTCTGCGTCCGCAATATCCTGTCGGATGTGCCGTTCCCGCTCGTTCAGGCCCTTCATCAACGGGGGCCAGACAAACAGGCACAGCACGATCATCATCAGCACGAAGGTGACCAGGGACCAGAGCGCAAGGTCGCGCTTTGGAATCATCCCGGGGACTTCCTTGCTCTGAGGCGCCGCATGATCGCCGTCCGCGGCGCCATGAGCCCCATGCCCGCCATCGCCAGCAGCCAACACCTCGGTTGCGCCACCGGCGATCACCAGGCCGACAATTACAATCAACAACGAACGCAGCAGACCACTCATGGTTTCGTTCCCAACACGTCGCCAGCAGGACCCCGTGCCAAGTCGATTACTGGGCGGCCGGATAAGGACCGGTCCCGTTATTCAGGATACAGACGATCAGGGCGATCAGCGTCACCCCTTCGATCAGCGCGGCAGCGATGATCATTGCCGTCTGGATCTTGTTCGCGGCTTCTGGCTGACGAGCCATGCTCTCAACCGCGGCCTGGCCGATGCGACCAATACCCCAGGCAGCGCCCAGGATGATCACGCCAGCACCGATGGCCGCGGAGAAGTGAATCCCGCCAAACCCGCCGTCAGCCGCCATGGCCGGGGAAGCAAACGCCAAAACCACCGCCACCGTGAAACACACCAACCGCAGAATCTGACTCACTTGCGTTCTCCTCTCCCAGACGGGAAACAGCACACTCAGCCCGGAGCACCCAACCGTCCCCGGAAGTTTCAAACAGACCGCACGCACAACGCTAGTGCGGATTGACAGCCATACTGATGAACAATGACGTCAGCAGCGAAAACACATAGGCCTGCAGAAACGCCACGAACAACTCCAACAAACCAATCGACAACTGACCAATCGTGCTGGCCGGAGTTACCAGCCACCAGACCGAGCCATGGTCGGCACTTTGAGCAATAAACAGCAGGAACACGCTGATGACGGTGTGGCCCCCCAGCATGTTCGCGAACAGACGGACGGCCAGCACGCAGTGCTTGATCAGCAATCCGACGACTTCAATTGTCCAGAGCATGGGAATCAGGAAAAAGGCGATCGGTCCTGGCAGATCCATGTGCGGGACCAGCGACTTCCAGAAGCCGACAAATCCCGATTGTTCCGACCCGCACTTCACAACGTACAGGAACGCCATCAGAGCCAGGGCGCCCGTCACTGCCGTATCTGCCGTGGCGGAACCGAGGAACGGAAACGCGCCCAGCAAGTTACAGAACAGGATGTAGAAGAAAACACTCCAGATAAACGGCAGGTAGCGGTCTGCCGGATGCCCGACTTCCACCTGAGTTTTCGTGGCTGGAGCGACATGCAAGGCAGCAGCACCGCCATGATCGGTCGACACGACAGCATGTGCGTGGCCATGATCCGCCGCATGACCATGATTGTCATGGCCGTGACCAGCACCGTGGTCGTGTTGATGAGGGTAACCAATTGACGGCCGCACAACTTCGTCACGGACGAACAGCGCAACAGCTTCCCAGAAGTTCCACCAGGCGCCAGAGACTGGCTTGCCACCACGCACTCGCGAGGCGAGTCCGCGGAAAATCACAATTGTCAGGAGTGCGGCGACAACCTGCAACACCATGAATTTCGTGATCTGGAACGAACCGATGATCGGAACGTTCTCAATGAGCGGAAGCTTAAGGACATGACTCCCGAAGAATTCTGACACGAACTCAGGAAACTCGAAGACCGAGCTGTCCTTGACGTGACCGAAGGGATCGTCATGACCCGCCGACATGGTTCGCCGCCCTGAAAAAACGCGAAACTGAGACCCAAGCCACCAGCACTAAATCGTCACACCGCTTCGCGATCGATATCCGACACCACCAGCAGCGTCTCCACAAGAAGAGCCACCAGATAGAAAACCGACGCACCAAACGTAAACACGAGCAACGAAGCTCTGGGATAGCCAACCGCCACCGCCAGCACTCCACTGATCACCGCCACCATCCGCAGCAGCATCCCCGACATCGCACCCAGCCCGGCAATCCCGGCCACTTTCCATAAAGGCTGCAATGTCAGAACCAGGCTTCCGGGAAGAAAACACAGAACCGCCGCCAACCCCATCCAGAGCAACGACGAATTCCCGGCAAACCAAACCACCGGCAGCGACAACACCAGCCAGGTGGCCAGCAACGACGAACCCAACCAGAGATGCTGTCGAAGCACAGGCTTCACCGTCCGCACCCCCAAAGTCACCGCACGGCTCGAATTCCACCACCAACCTCAGCAGCGCTAACGCCGCGAACCATCTTGACCTTTGCCCGACTGACCCGAAGATCGTGAATCGGCCTCATTGGACTCCTTGACGATCCGGACAATTTCCAGAATCACCACCAGGAAACCCAGGACGATCCCCACAATCATCAGCCAGGGTGCTGTATTCCACTTCGAATCGAGCCACCATCCCACACCGGCTGGAATGGCCATCTGCAGGCCGATCGAAGTCGCACGCGACGCCATCACGTAGCCTCGCGCTACAGCGCTGCGCCCATCACGATCGTCGTCGTCTGTCAAGAGAACCTCCGCCCAGACCTGACGGTTCATTCAGGGATGCGGAATCGTAGCGAGGCATTTTAGGGATGTCAAAGCTGGGGTTCAGGGCGGGGTGGAATTCTCACAACTGGGGAGACCCCCGCGCCGCAGCCCGCAGAATCTGCCTCAGAATCTCATGCTGATCAGCATGATGTACGGAAGGCCGGTCGGGACGAAGAGGACGAGTACGGAACGCAAATGCTTATACCCCAAAAGGGGTTGTGTCGCCTTTCCGGCAAGTGAAATGAGGTGTCGAGAACAGGGTGCAGAATGGAGGATGAAAGATGGAGGGGCAGAGGTCATGAAAGAAGAGGGGGTTGGGGATCTCAGTCCAGTGAGCCTGAATGCCGGCAATCAGCGGGCATCTTGGACCGCGGCGGCTTGTGCTTCAAGTTCGCGCATGACCGTCGACCGTTCATGACGCTGCTTCAGGCGCGATTGGTAGCGAGCGTGTTGTCTCTCGATTGCGGCGGGCTCGGCTCCAAGATAGACCAGCAAAGCGACCATTCCGGCAGCAACAACGGTCCTTTCACTCAGTGCGGCAAGTCTTTGCAGGTGGACGATTCTCGTGGCCTTTGAGATGGCTCCGCGGTTACGGCGCATTTCCCTATATGTCCGAACAGAACACCAAGCCATCAGGATCAGCCACATGAACGCCACCATGACGTAGAATCCTGAATAGGCATGCCACTGCAGCAGCGACCACAGCCACGGGTGTCGTTGCAACTCCATTCCGCTTTGCAGCTGATCTGCCGTTAAACCCCACGGCCGGGCTTCCATCCAGACTCGTGGCGGAATGCAGATCTTGGATTCAACGGTGAATTCCATCAATCTGCCAATCAGTGTCCCACAAAAGGTGGCGGCGACAGATAAGACTGCGATCATCAGGAGCAGCAGTCGTTTGTGACCTCCATCGATGTCAGAACGCCGAAGAAACGCGCGATCGGCCTTGATCACGAGGCCAGTTGCCCCTGTGCCCACGATTAACAGCGTCAACGTTGCCAGGAGGGGGAGGCGGAGGACGACCGCGATCACCAATGACGCGGCCGAGGGCCACATCACGAGGGCCACGACGGGAAGGGCGACTGAGGCGGATAATGCCAGCAGTTGTCCGTATCCGACTCGAAAATTGCGACGAAGAATTCTCAGGGTGACCAGAAGTGGGACCGCGAGCGCGGCAATCTCGATTCCGCAAATGACCCCGGACTGGATGTCATCCGAAATCAGCTTCGCCGGACACATACCAAAAACGACGTAGCTTAAGCCGAAGCCGCTTGTCCAGGCCACAAGTTGAGAGGCGAGTCCCAACCGCACAGGTTCCTCTGCCCGTGCCGGGCACCATCGGGTACAGAGGGTTGAGGCGATCGCGAAAGCGAGCCCCAGGAACAAAAGGATCGCGGCGATGGGTTGGGCGATGAATGCAACGCTGGCCGCGATGGTGGATCGCGAAGCTGGTTGATTTCGATCCCGAGATTTCGTTGCCCGGTCGGCCTCAATGAGAAAATTGAATGTTCGCCGGACGCCATCAAGATCTCGATCAATTTCGGCTGCTTCCGCGGGGCCAATGACCTTCGGATCGGCTGCCGAGATGGATCGCAAATTGGCAAGACTCCATCGCTGCATGAAGACACTTTGGAACATGAGTCCGGGCGGGTTCCCGGTCGTCGAAACCTGTCGGGCCAAATGGAGTGTTTGCCGAAGTGTGACTGCGGCCGATGTCAAATCGCCGATCTGTTGCTGGTCGCTCTGCTGTATTTCCTGCCAGCGTAAAAGGCCGGCCAATAAGCTGGTGCATCGTGTCACCATGGTGCGGGTTTCCGCAGCGGTCAGGCGGTCAACTCGCGAGAGCGAGGAGCTTTCAAGGAATCCCAGTAAGTCGTCATCGCCCGTCGTTCCGAAATTCAGCGATGGCTTGGCAAGCCCCGCCGCAAACCGGCGGCGTCCTCGTTCAAACGTCTCCTTGTCGTGTACTTCAAGGAGATATCCCTGCTCCGCCACTCGATAGTCTGCAGAGCTTTTCCAATCGCAGAGAGCTGCCAGGTAATCGTAGAGCGCGTTCTCTGGATCGCGTTCCGCGCATTCGACAAGAACCGATTGCCAATCGGCGTGTCGTGGCTTGAACCAGGGCTCCAGGGGATCTGGCGGCAACACGAGCAACGCTCGGATTCGCCACCGGTCAACAGATGCTGCATCGAGTCTGGCGGCATGATCAATCAGTTGGAAACAGCGTTCGTGGCAGGCCGCTTCATACGATTGCAGCGCGATTTCGACAGCGTCGTAGTCGATACCGATTCGGGCACCCAAAGGGAGATCGGGAATCTCATTCAATGATTCTCTTACGCGAAAATGATTCCGGATCAAGCCCCTCTGAGGTGTGTCGAGGACCCAGGCGGCGCCGGCGAGGTGACTCGCGGTTGGCTCGCCGACTTCCAATTGCTCGACTTCCCGCAACCAGAAACGCGCCTGATCCTCCGGCAGCCAGTCGTTCCATGCTGGCTGTTCCATGCCGGCAAAATCAGCCAGCATTGTGGTCCAGTCCTGCCGTAGCTGCTCCCAGCCAATGTCAGAATGCGAGGCAAACCACGCCAGTCGTAACCCCAGCACCATCAAGACCGCCGCGACCGCCACGGCTGGGCGAAGTTTCGGCGGATCTTGCATGGCCTGTGTTCGCGAAATGTTCGTGGCTTGACTGGAGGTGACTCTTCATCAGCGACAAACGCAGCGCCAGGTGCAACGGATCATCCCATTTCGTGCCGATTTTATTGCGGCATCGCAGGGTGGGGATCGCGATGCCGCAACGATGACGGATTCATCAGTCCTTTTTTGGTTGTTCTGGACGACCTTCCGGACGCCCTTCCGGCGGACGTCGTGGACGATCGCCGAACAGTGAGGCGGCTGTTCGAAGTTCGTCCTGGCTGATGAACCCGTCGCCATTCGTGTCGATCATGCTGAAGCGATCTTTCATCATTTCAGGCGCTTCGTCCTTGGAGATCTTACCATCTCCGTCGCGGTCCAGTCGCTGAAAGAAGGCTCCTCGTTCAGCAGGTGCGTCAGGGCGACGATCTCGACCGGGAGCATCCCCTTCGGGGCGTCCGGCCGGTCGTTCGGATTCGCGGCGAGCCCCTTCTGTTCGCGGGGCGGCGTCGCGGTTTCCTTCGCGAGTCCGTCCGTCCGGGCCTCCAGCGGGTCCCCCCAGCAGTTCGGCGGGGTCGAGTTGTCCATCGTGATTGCGATCCAGTTCGTCAAAAATCTCGCCCGCCTTCTGAAGTTCCTCTTTGGAAATTCGCCCGTCGCGATTGGTGTCGAGCAGCCGCATGAACTGCGGGCCACGCCCGTCGCCTCGCATCTCACCGGGACGTTCTCCGTCACGTGGTCGGGCTCCATCAGGGCGCCGACCGTTCTCACGTGGAGCACCGTCACGTGGAGCACCGTCACGTGGAGCACCGTCACGCGATGGGGCGGCATCGGGACGCCGCTCTCCAGTGCGTGGCTGTTCCCCATCAGGTCGTCGTTCCGCGTCTCGCGGACGGTCTCCTTCCGGTCGCCGCTCTCCGTCACGTGGTGCTGCCCCTTCCGGACGCCTTTCTCCTTCTCGAGGCATCGGCGGCTGAAGATTCTTGACGAATTCCTCCTTCGTCAACGAACCATCTCGTTCCTTGCCCGCCCGACGAAATACCCCTTCTGCCAGGGGACGCATTCGTTCAGGAACCTCGTCGATGGTAATTTTGCCGTCACTGTTCGTGTCCAGGCGACCAAACAGTTCTTCGGGATTGCCGAACCCCTGTCCCGGGCGACCGGCCGCATCCCGCATCCGCTCCATGAACTGCACGAACTCGTCCTGTCCGATTTCCTCTTTCCCGAGCCGTTCAAACACCGGCGCCAGTCGCTCGCGCATTTCCGCGGGGATTTCGTCCTTTGTCAATTTCCCGTCCGAGTTGGCGTCGAAGCGTTTGAACAAGGCGCCAGGTTCAGGGCGGGGGCCGGGGCCTGCGGCAAACCTCTGAAACTCGTCCAGGGTCACTTCCTGCTTGCCAAGTCGATCAAAAATCGGCTTGATTCGTTCTCGCAGTGGTTCAGGGACTTCGTCCAGGGTTACCTTGCCATCCTTGTTGCGATCCAGCATTTCGAATCGCTGGCGCGCATCACCCCGTCCATCGCCTCCCGCTGCCGGACCCAGTGGAACATTGGGGCGTTCTTCGGGCTTGTTTGCCTGGTCGAACTCTTCGCGCGTCAATTCGCCATCGGAGTTCTTGTCGCCGCGACGGACAAGGCGTTCAAAGAACCGGGCCTGATCCTCGGGGATTTCACCCGCGGTGATCTTGCCGTCGCCGTTTTTGTCCAGCCGTTGAAACAGGGCGCCGGGATCGGGAGGGGCATCCTGTCCAAACAGTGCCACTGAACCCCCGTTCAGAACAGCCGCCAGCGCCGCAGCGATTGCCCAATACTTCTGTTTCATACGTTGTACCCTTGTGGATCGTACTCTGATGAGTCCCGAAACGATGGAATGGCTTCTATCGCGCCAGCCAAGTCGCCCCCGCTAACAAACCCCCGTTGCAGGTGAAGGTTTCGCAATTTTCCCGAGCGACGTTTTTCTCGGGCCATTCTAAAGCGAAGACTCGCATTCCCAGAAGAAATGCGAGTCTTCTCAGTCAAAAACTCGGCGATTCAAGTCCGTCTGCACGGAAGACTATTTGTCACCTTCACGCAACTGGAAGCCGACCGTCAGGGCGCCCTTTTTGTCGGGAACCGTGAACGAACCGCTTGGCCGCAGGTACTTCTGCAGGGTTTCAAACGGTGGCAGTTTCTGAAGATCAATCCCTTCAATGAATTCAGAATTGTCGAGGCCTTTCAGCATTTCGTAGAGGGCCTTCAACTGCGAATCCGAACGGGAGTAGGAAATCATCGACACCTTCGCCGGGAAATGCTTCGCAACCTTCTTGTAGGCGGGTGAATCCGCGAGCGAACCCTGGGAATCCGTTCGCAGCATTCCTTCGAGGGTCGGCGTGTCGTTCGTCACGACGAAGTGTCCCGCGGCAACGGCCAGCGAGATGACTTGATCGCCACCAGCGCTGACTTCGTAAATTGTTTCGCCATTGAACTCACGCGTTTCCACCTGACCTTCGCCCGCCTTGGCGGCTTTGGCGAGGGTCTTCTTCATCTTGGCGGCGTCCTTGACGTCGAATGCAATCAGGAACTGCTGTGTGGGGACGCCGTCTTCGTTCTCTTCGAATCCCTGGACCATGTGGAACTTTCCGTCCAGCAGGTCGATGACGTCCTTCTTCGGATGGATTCCGGGACCTCCATCGGCAGCGCGATCCAGTTGCTTGGCGGTAAAGCCACGACCCTGGAACCCGTCGATCATCGTTTCAATGGCGGTGTACGCCTGGGGAATGTTCCAGTTCCCGCCGAAGTAAACGCTGGTGTCCGCGGAGACCCATTTGGGCGGAGCAAGGTCGGTGGCGGGGAACAGGAAGACTTCCAGCACTCCCTTGGGCTGTTCGGAAAAGACGAATGCCTTGGAGATGGAATCGTATTCTCCGACACCTGTGAAGCTGGCGCCGCCCCATCCCTTCAAGCGATCAATTCCAAGTGTCGGCAGGAAGATTGCAGCGACGCCCGCCTGAGGAACGACAGACTGAGCCATGTTCAGGCCCGACTGAATCAAGCCGATCGGGCTCAAGTACCAGACCAGATCGGGTTCGCCCGACTCTTCCTTGCAGCGGTCCTGGATGTACTTGTAAATGTCGTTGTCGGCCAGGGTGTCGCTCCCTTCGCCATCCCAGCGATCCAGCACTTCCTTCAGGGCAGCGACTTCGGTCGAAAAGACCAGGGTGGAATCTTCGCAGAAGTACGCCAGGGTCTTGAACGGATTGTCGGGATCCGAGTTCTTGAAGGTGTAGACGTGCACCTTGATGTCGTCGACTTCTTCCACCGAATGTTCGGCGATGTCCCCTTCGAGACCTTCGTGCAGCTTCTTCAGCAGCTTGTCGACGGTTTCCTTCTTGTCGCCGTAGTCGACGATCAGGATCGGGGCCAGCTTGCGAGCAGGACGTTCGACGACGGCAAACGTCAGTTCGCCCTGGGGGATTTCGAGCAAATCGTTGATCGAAACGCCGATTTCCTGCTGCAGTTTCTCGGAGAGTTCGTCAATCTTCTTTTGAACGTCATCCAGAAACGGCTTCAGCTCGGGGTCGTGAAACATGGCCCCAGTCAGCGACTTTTCGAATTCCTCATTGGAATCGGGGATGCTGGGGACGCTGACAAACAACAGTGTATCCTTGGGCAACAACTTCGCGCCGGACGCTTCGTCCTCGGCACGTGCCACCTGCCCGACGAACAATGCCTGCGCCAGTCCGCAGAGCATGAGCGTCGTTGCCAGCCAAATTCGCTTCATGAGTGTTTCCAATCCGTTTCGATCGTTCATCCAGAGAGAGACGGCCGCGCCCGACATGGGCGAGTCCCGCGACAGACGTGTTTCAACGCAACCGGGTGCATGAGCGGGAAAGAGGCGCTGTAAATCGCTCGCCGAACACTCCGGTTTCGCGCGACATCCTGACGAATTTCGAGCGCCAAGACAATCGTGCTCAAACAGACTTTCCTCACGCGCAAGCTCCCGCTGATGCGGCGCTCTGGTGATACCCGAAGTTTCCATTCCCGGTTTCAAATCGCGCGGGGACTTTCATGCCCGGAATCATTCTGCCCGTCCGGGATCATTCGGTCGGGACGCTGGGATTCTTACGGCGAGGCGGATCGAGATACCGAAAGCCGGAATTGGGGTTGTTTCGGTCGAAGGCGAACGCCTCGTGGTTATCAAGAAACAGTTTCAGGTAGGAGGACGGAATGGCAAATCCGAGTCCTTCGGCGAACAACAGTTTCATGTTGGTCACGCCAATCACTTCGCCACGGGCGTTAAATAATGGCCCGCCGCTGTTGCCAGGATTGATTTCGGCCGTCGTCTGGATGTAGACCTGACCTTTGAAATTGCGGTTCTTGGTTCCGATGATTCCCTGGGAAACAGAGCGTTCCAGGCCGAGAGGATTGCCGATCGCGAAGACTTCCTCCCCTTCCTGCAGATCCTCTTCCGCGGCCAGAAAGACCGGCTTGAATGCCAGATCCTTCTGGACGGGGATCTGAAGCAGGGCGAGGTCGAAGAAGGGGTTGAGTGCCACAATTCGGACATCGTCAATCCGTCGGCGATTGAATTCGCCATCGGCGCCACGATGGAAGATGGTCACTGCGATCCGCGTCTCTTTTTCGACGACGTGGTAGTTCGTGACGCAGAAGCCGCTTTCATTGACGATGAAGCCGGAACCGAGTCCACCGGGAGTCTGGACCAGCACGACCCCTTCGCCGTATTTCTCGGTCAGATCCTTCACGCTTCGTCGAGGAAGTTGAGCCGTTCGATACAGTTGATGCTTCTTCTCTGCCAGCGTCGTGTTGGCCGATTCCTGCGACGCCTTGCGGGATTTGATCTGCGACAGGGGGACCTTAATGACGTCGACACCGATGTCGACCAGTAACACATCCCCCTGTTGCTTCAGCACATCCCCTTCCAGTTTGTGCCCGGTCTTGAGTTCAAAGATTTCCGCCTGAACGGAAACGGAACTCAGCAGCAGAATGACCGTGGTCGCCGACAGCCGGAAGGTATTCATGGTCTGCAATGGCTCTTAAATGGGAGAGTGCAACAAACGGTGTCTGGTCGCGATCAGCCGTTGCCGTAGTTGGCATGACATTGAGCACAGGACTTGTTTACCTTGTTCATCGCGTCCCCGAACTTGGGGAAGCTCAAGTCTTTTGACGCGCTGGTCGCTTCGCGTGCGCCGTTGATCAGGGCTTCGGCGAATTGCTGGTAATCGGCTTCATCGGCGCTGGAGTACCCTTCGGTGGCGACGATCTTGCCGAGTGTCGAAATCATCAGCGTTTCATGCAGGACAGATTCCGCCTCGCCTTTCAGTTTTCCTTCGGTGTTGATGTTGTCCCGCAGGTGATTGCTCGCTTTCTCAATCCGCTTCATCAACCCGGTTCGATCGGCGGTTTCGTGGAACGGACGCTTGGGGGCCGATTTGGGGGCATCCGCGGGAATTGTTCCCGAGAAGACCGCTTCCAGTTTCTCGAATGCCGCCTTCGATTTTTCATAGTTGTCTTTTCCCAGGCCGGTGGCGGCTTGCGAAAGCTCGTATCCCAGGTCGCGAATGATGGGGGCATTGGCTTTCCAGGGAACATCGCCACTATGTTCGATGGCGATTCCGGCGAGGGCCGCGATGACGGCCCCATCGACGGCGATGTCCTTATAGTTTCCGTTGTAGGTTCCCTGGCCCTGCAGCCATCCCTTCAAGCGGTTCTGAACCCGCTTCATTTCGCTCTGCAGATTTTCAACGGGAAGGTATTCACTCCAGACGAGGGCTCCGCCTCCCCCTGTCGCCTCTGGTTTTGGCATGTCACCTTTGGGTTTGTCAGGGGTTGCCGGAGGCTCATTTCCGGGATTCGTCGGCGCTGCCACCGTGGCACTGTTGGCGGCGACTTCCAGGGGGTTGTCGAAATAGGCATCCATCGGGATGCCGCTGGACTTTGCGTTCTTCTTGCTGGCGGCCGGCTTTTCAGCCTGTTCCGCAGGGCGTTCGGTTTTCGTGGCGACTTTGGGAGCCGTTTCTTCGACCTGGGCCGCTTTCTTGGGCGTTCCGCCACCACATCCCGACATCAGCGTCGCCAGTAGAACGGGGATCGATCCGAACCAGCGACAGGATGTTGCCAAACCGCAACGACGGGTGTTCCCGAAACTCCACATGGATGAATCTCCTTCGGTGGCCGCGACCAGATTATTTCAGATTCGGTGACAGGGATTTGATTTTCGGCACCATCATCGTGTTCCTCAATTATGCTTTTCCCATGCCTCTGCTGCAATTGGCAGATGTCAAATTGGGAGGGATCTCTGGGGATTCCCCTGTCGAACCCGGTGAATTCCGTGAGTCGATCGGGCGCGCCGACTTGTCCGCGAACCGTTATGGACAATCATTTCACTCGATCGATGAAAAAATCGACATGCGTCAATCTGGAGTGACTGCGGGGAATTTAGGGGCGATCCCTTGTGCGGCTGTGTGTGACCCACTATTCCTACCTTCAGGCATGGAGGGCGTGGACAGCGGGGGATCGCAACGAGATGATTGTGTGATCTTGTCTGGACTCGAAGTTTCGTGATCTCAGCTTGTGATGAGGCTGCTGAGGCCACCCAAGACAGGTGGTTTCCGTGACCTCTGGTTTTTGATCTGGATCAGTGGCGGATCAATGGATGACGATGCGCTGATCCTCGGGAAGGAGTAGGTTGAATGAATCGTTTGTGTGCAAGTTTGACTCTGGGTTTGGCCCTGCTGGCTTCGGCGGCAATGGGTGCGAACCGCCAGCTCGGCGCTCCCAGCGCGACCTTGGGCGGCCCGACGCTGCTCGGCCAGCCGGCTGAAACGACGGAACTGCCGATGCCAGCGCCGCTGTCGTCGACGCCATTGTCGCCCGTTCCGGAAATTCAGTACAGCGGTCCCGTCGGCCAGATGCCGGTCGTGACGGCAGCAGATGCGACTCTGTTTCCGTGCGTGAAGTATCGTTCGACCCGGAATATCGCTCCGTGTTCGGTTCCGGTCATTGTGCAGGTTCCTGATCCCTGCACGCCGCGGAACAGCTGCTGCCCGCGTCCCTGCGTGAACGTGGAAATCTGCGTTCCCGCCTGCGGCTGCCCCAAGGTCTGCGTGACCCGGCACGGCAACAAGACCCGATATGACTACGGCAAGTACGCCGTGAACGTCATTTCGCTGAACGGTCGGGTTGTAGTGGACTACGATGACTGACATCAGATTGGATCCGGCCCGCTGGCCGGATCGAACAAATCTGTGAAAATCCAATCGGCCCCGTGGTGAACCCGCGGGGCCGATTGCATTTGTGGTGACGACGGCGGATTTCGACTGCAGTCGGGGAATTTCCGGTGAAAACCGGTCTGGTCGCAGTTTCGGAGATTCATTAGAGTCCCCCACCCGTCCGCTTCGGGCCACCGGTCGCGGCACGGTCTGCGTGCGGATCAATGGACGACACCACGCCCACCGTTCAGGATGAACAATCCCATCATGAAATATTCACTCTTTGCGGCCCCCTTCGCACTGGTTTTACTGACGGGGTCCTGGTCGAACGTGTCGGCTCAACAGACCAAGCCACAACGTCCCGGCCCGCCGACGGCTCCAGCGACCAACCCTCGGCCAACTCAGCCCGGCCCCGCCGCGCAACCTGTCCAGGGGGGAAGAGGTCCGGTCCAGAAGGCCTCGGCCCAGCTTCCTGCTGAGGATAATTCGCGAACCGAAGAGCAGCTTTCGCCAGAACTTGAGAAGGTGCTGCGCGACTGGGAAACGAAATCCGCACAGGTGAAGTCGCTCACCGGCAATCACGTCCGGACGGTCTACAACCTGGTCTTCGAGGAAGAAAAGCGATCCTCGGGAAAGTTCTATCTGAAAAATCCCGATATGGGGCGAATTGATCTCGTCGGTACCAACCCCAAACGGGGTGAAAAATCGCTGCGAATTGGCAAGAGTGGCGAGCCGTTCCGACTTCAGGCCGATCACGCCGAGAAATGGATCTGCACGGGACAGGAAATTGTCGCCATCAATGACGAGGACAAGACCTTTGAAGTCATGCCTCTGCCCAAGGAAGCTCAGGGCGAAAACATCGTGAACACGCCGCTGCCATTCCTGTTTGGAATGAAGGCGGAAGAAGCCAAGCGACGCTACCGGATTCGCATGGAGAAGAACACGAAAGACAGCGTAATGCTGATCATCTTCCCGCGCCTGGCTGCTGACCAGCAGAACTACGTGGAAGCGTGGGTCATGCTGGAAAAGACCAACTACCTGCCGACAGCGGTCAAGATGTTTGATCCAACCGGCAAGATGGAAACGGTTTATAAGTTTGAATCAGTGAAAGTCAACGATCGGGGTGGATTCGGAATTTTTGCAGAAGCGAAATGGTGGCAACCTGATCTGAAATCTCAGGGCTACAAACTGGTTCTTCCTCCGGCAGAAGATCCTGAGGCCCCCAAACGCCAGGCGGATCCGCGTCAGAATTCCCGGCCTGCCCCCGGAGCAGGTTCACCAAATCCTCCACGGTCCGCAGCAATTCCCAACCGCGGCAATTGATCGCTCGGTGTGTGGATTTCCGGGCAACAGCGTCGTGGCGGCAGCGATTCAGCAAACTGGTGGAGATGTGAATGTCAGTCCAGCCAAGTCGAGCAGAAACGATTCGAAAGAGCCGTCGCACGGCGGTGCTGGCGGCATTCCTGGCGGGCTCCGGCTGGATTTCAGGCGTGTTGGCGGACGACACCGCTCCTGCAAAAACCTCCCCGGCGGCGACTTCCGGGATTACTCAGACTGCCGCCACGGCATCATCGACAACCGTGGCTGCCAAGCACGTTCTGACCTACAAATTTCAGCCGGGTCACTTCGTGCACTACGTCGGAGCCAACCGCGTTCAATACACGACGCAACTGGGTGATCAATACACCACCGAATCCGGTCCGACTCAATTGGAGGTCGGGACGTTTCAGAGTCACCAGTCGAACGACACCAACACGCATTTCCGCGTCGTCAAAGTGGACGATGACGGGGGAGCCTTGATCGAGCCGGTTGTGGATCGGACTCGCATGACGGCTCAGATGCACGGCAAAAAGGCTGTGATCTTTGACAGCGCCAGTTCGGGAGCCGTTCCTCCGGAATTCGTGGCCATCCGCGAATCGATTGGCCGGACCGTGGCCCGGTTTCAAGTGGCTCCCAACGGCAAATTGATGAAGGCCACCATTGTCGATGAGACCGCTCCCAAGTCCTTGCGGGATGCCGCGGAACGACTCGACACTCGCTTCCCATTCCTGTCGCTGCTTCCTGCGACTCCCGTGGCGGTCGGAGACAAATGGCGCGAAGAATACAGCGTGATTGTGCTGAATGGCGGGTTGAAGCAACCGTTGCCCATGCGCCGGATCTATGAATTGGCTGCCGTGGCGGACGGGATCGCCGTGATCAAGTTCAAGACCCTGGTCCTGGCGGCGGTGAATGAGCCAGAACTGGAAAAGCAGCTGATTCAACAGGTCCCGACTGGAACGATTGAGTTCGACATCGAACGCGGTCTGGTCCGGTCGTATACCTCGGTGATTGACCGGACGACGATCAATGCCTTCGGGCCGAAATCGCTGCTGCAGGTCAAAGGGGAATCGACCGAGAAGCTCGTGACCGGCGATCCGGCCGAGAAGGTCGAAGCGAGTTCGTCTCAGCCGGCAACGTCCGAAGCGAAGCCCTGAACCTGCGATCTGCTGGTTCCTGCGGCGCGGTGGAAATCTCTTCCCAGCGAGGAGTGCCCGAAATTCCCGGGTGGCCCGTGACCGAAGTGTCAGGGCGAGTGCGCGTGGCTTTCTGGCGATTCTGAAGCAAGTCGACAGCGTCGTTGCAGGGGAGTCCATTCGCTCTGCTGGAGCCCAGTCGCTGGACACGATATCGTGTTCGCGAACTGGTTCCTCACTTCCTGGAGATTCCCGCATGCTTCGCTCGCTGCTTGCTGCTGGCCTGTGCCTGTTTGCCACCTCGCGACTTCTGGCGGGGGCCGGTGATGGTCGACTGGACATCTACTTCATTGACGTCGAGGGGGGAGCGGCCACGCTGCTCGTGACGCCAGCGGGGGAATCGATGCTGATCGATTCGGGGTATCCGGACAACGGCGGGCGCGACCGGGATCGGATTCTGAATGTGATTCAGAATGTCGCGAAGCTCGACCACCTGGATCACATTTCCGTTTCGCACTGGCACCTGGACCATTTCGGAAATCATGCGGCCCTGGCGGACAAGATCAAGATTCGCAATTTCTGGGATCGAGGCATCCCCGACATGCTGCAGGAAGACAACAAGTTTGGTGATCGGATCGCGCTGTATCGCGCAGCGTCGCAGAATCAGAGCAAAGCGGTGAAGGCGGGAGACACCTTCACCATGTCCTCATCGGGTCTGCCAGTGCAGATCAAGATCGTGACTGCCAGCGGCGATGTTGTTCCCAATGAGGGGCCGGCCAATCCGTTCGCATCCCTGCACAAGCCCCAGGCCGATGATCCGTCGGACAACGCGAAAAGCGTAAGCGTCCTGTTTACGTTCGGCAAGTTCCGGTTTATGACCTGCGGGGATCTGACCTGGAATACCGAGGCCAAGTTGATGACCCCCAACAATCCGGTCGGTCAGGTCGACCTGTTCATGGTGACGCATCATGGACTGAACGTCAGCAACAACCCGGTGATGGTCCTGGCGCTGGACCCTCGAGTGACCGTCACGTGCAACGGCCCCACCAAGGGAGGGGCTCCGGAAACGATTGCCACGCTGAAGAAAGTCAAATCGCTGCAGGCAATGTATCAATTGCATCGCAACATCAAGCTGGCTGACAATGAACAGGCGCCGCCCGAGTACATTGCGAATCAGGAAGATACCGCGGCCTGCAAGGGGACCTGGATCAAGGCGTCGGTCGCGAAAGATGGAAACAGTTATACGGTGCAGGTCGGAGCGGACGGAAAGCCACGGGAATTCCAGACGCGTTAAGCGGTTTGCCGCTGTGCGGGTGTCTGGTCGCAGACGCATTGCTGATGGAGTCGTGCGATTGATCGCGCGACCCGGACGAATGGGCGGGAGACCCGTCCTGCGGGGGATGCATGCCGCTGTTGATTGGAATGGACGAAGCGGGGCTTGGGCCGAACCTGGGCCCCTTCGTCGTTGCCGTTTCGGTGTGGGAAGTCCCTGATTCTCCCGCGGAATTCGATTTCTGGACGGCGTTTGAAGAGGTTCTCACGAACTCACCCAGGACGGGGGATCACCGTCTGCATGTGGCCGATTCGAAACAGGTGTTCCAACCACAGAAGGGCCTGCGCGGGCTGGAGCAGGGGGTTCGAGCGGCGTTGGCGCTGTGTGGAAATCCAGCGAATACTTATCAGGAACTGTGTCAGTCCATCGCGACAGTCCTTCCGGTGAAGTCTGTGAAGGGAACCAGCCAACCGCGTGGCGCCTCAGGTCGAAAATCCCTGTTTGATGACGAGGAAGTCTCCGCGGCACGAAGTCCTGCGGAGACGTTTCCTGTTGGAGATGAGGATCGGTCGTTACCCTGGCACGCCGGCGATTCGATGAAACTGCCCATCGATTCGACGGACCATCCTCAGTCACTTCCCTGGAAACTGGCGTGCGAGCGACTGGGGGTAAAGCTCGTAGCGTTGCGAGCCGACGTGGTTGAACCATTGCGATTCAATCGACTGGTGCGTCAATTCGACAATAAATCCCAGGCCACGTCGCGACTTGCCATGAACCTGCTTCGCAGCGTCTGGACTCCTGCGGATGGGGAATCGCTCGTCGTTGCCGACAAGCACGGAGGCCGGAATCGGTATGACACGTTGTTGACCGAAACGTTTGGACCGGGGATCGAGTGCATCAATGAATCTGCCGAGCAGAGCGTGTATCGGTATGGGTCGGCGGAGTTGCGGTTTCAGCCTCGGGCCGAAATCCATGGGCCTGTCGCGATCGCGTCCATGACCGCCAAGTACCTGCGGGAACTGGCGATGCATCAGTTCAATCGCTTCTGGCAGGGTCAGGTTCCGGGATTGAAGGCAACTCAGGGTTATCCCCTGGATGCCCGGCGATTCCGAACGGAGATTGCCGACGAGCAGCGGCGATTGAAGATTGACGATGCCATTCTGTGGCGCGAACGGTAGCCAAGCCGAGTTATTCCCGTGTGATGCGACTTCCCGCTTTTCAACTCATCAACAACCTTGGATCTGGCGGTGAGGGTTGGATTGTGATAGCGTGGCACGACGCTCATGGCCGAATGAGTCTGGAAATGCTCCTGGAACGAGGAATTGCCCATGCTTCGTCTGTTGTCAGTTGCGTCTGTTTTCTGCCTGTTGTCGTCGATGTCGTTTGGGGAAGAGGCCAAGCCGGCTCCCAAGAAAGTCGATGTGGGGGCTCAG
>Ga0265327_10002388_pt1 | contig 19930 bp, 9 predicted proteins | sample 41621metaG_FD_202089 | JGI IMG/M metagenome (GOLD analysis project Ga0265327, IMG submission 202089) | Rhizosphere microbial communities from Carex aquatilis grown in University of Washington, Seatle, WA, United States - 4-16-21 metaG | ecosystem: Host-associated > Plants > Roots > Rhizosphere >...
GCGCCGTTCTCGATACGAATTTCTGGCTGGCCACTCACGTTGTCGTTGTCACGCTCGGTTACGCCTCGACGTTCGTTGCCGGATTGCTTGCAATTGTTTATGTCACGCTCGGCTGGACGACTCGCTTGCTCGCACCGAACGCCGCCGGGACTCGCGCTCCGTCCGGCGCGACCGTTCCCGCTGACCTCGGCAAATCATTGGCAAAGATGGTTTACGGCATTGTTTGCTTCGCGACGTTATTCAGTTTCGTCGGCACCGTTCTCGGTGGCATTTGGGCCGATCAATCATGGGGCCGTTTCTGGGGATGGGACCCGAAGGAAAACGGCGCGCTCATCATTGTCCTTTGGAATGCGATTATCTTACACGCTCGCTGGGGTGGCATGATTCGCGAACGTGGCCTGATGGCGATGGCCATCTTCGGCAACATCGTGACCAGCTTCTCATGGTTCGGCGTCAACATGCTCGGCGTCGGGTTGCACTCCTACGGTTTCATGGACCAAGCCTTTTGGTGGCTGATCGCCTTCGATGTCAGCCAAGCGCTGCTCATCGTGCTGACGCTGATTCCGACGCATTATTGGAAGAGCTTCAAACGCGAGGAGCCAACGATGCCCTCCGGCGCGAGTGCCGCAGCGGCATAGTTTCGCTCGCGAGCAGGCTGTATGGAGTTCCGGCTTGTGCCGGCTTTCCGATTTGGCTTTTCGTGATTTCCCCGTATCTTCTGTGGCTATGGCCAAAACCCGTGTCGTCATCGGAATGAGCGGCGGCGTTGATTCGTCCGCCGCCGCAGCCTTGCTCCTCGAGCAAGGCTATGACGTCGTCGGCATAACTCTCAAGCTCTGGCCCCAGGACTGCGTCTCTCGCGCGGAGGATAAGTGTTGCGGCCCGCAGGCCGTCACCGACGCGCGTAGCGTCTGCCATAAACTCGGAATTCCTTACTACCTGATCGATGAAGCTGACGCGTTTCAAAAACAGGTCATCGCCTATTTTGCCGAGGAATACAAACTCGGCCGCACGCCGAACCCGTGCGTGATGTGCAATGAAAAGCTCAAGTTCGGCGCGTTGCTGGATCGAGCCCGCCAGCTCGGTGGCGATTTCATCGCGACAGGCCATTTTGCCCGCGTGGAAAAAAACGCGGAAGGCACACGCACCTTACTTAAGCGCGGTCTGGATCCACGCAAGGACCAGAGCTATTTCCTTTTTTCACTCCGCCAGGACCAACTTTCGCGCGCCATGTTCCCGCTCGGCTTCAAGACCAAGCAGGACACTCGCGAGGTCGCGCGCCATTGCAATCTCAAGACGGCTGATAAAGAGGAGAGCATGGAAATCTGCTTCGTGCCCGATAACGACTACGGGGCGTTCCTTTCCAAAGCGAATCTCGTCAAGCCGCACAAAGGCGAAATTGTCGACCTGCAAGGCCGCATTCTCGGACATCATCAGGGAATTGAATTCTACACGATCGGCCAGCGCAAAGGCCTTGGCATTTCTTCACCCAAACCGCTTTACGTTGTGGAACTCGATGCGGCGACAAATCGCGTCGTTGTCGGGGACGATTCTGCATTGGATCGCGACGAGTTTATCATCGAACGTTGTAATTGGATTCCGTTTGAAAATCCACCGGCGCAGATTGATGCGAGCGCGAAGATTCGCTACAACCACGCTGGAGCTCCTGCAACGATTACTCCGCTTGATGGCGGCAGGGCCAAAGTGAAGATGCACACCATTCAACGCGCGATTACGCCAGGTCAGGCCTGCGTGTTATACCAGGAGGATCTTGTTGTGGGCGGCGGCTGGATTGCTCGCGGCTAAAACACTTCGCTTGCGGGGCTGAACTTCCTTTATGTGATCGAACGGCAACGAAATCGTTTTCTGCGCTTCCGATGGGGGCAGTTTCTTTCCGGGTTTCTTTAGCAGAATGTTTTTGCGACAGGTGCAGGAAACGACAACACCACCACCAGGGCGTGGTTTTGTTGAAGCGGTTCCGCCAATCATGCGGGCGCGATGTTGAATGACGCGCACTCCCATTCCGGTGTTTCGCGGGCCGTTTTTCGGCAAGCCGCAACCATTGTCCTGGATGCGCAGCACCACGCCGGACGTCGTCACTTTCAACGAAATCAGGATCTCATTCGCCTTCCCGTGCTTGACCGCGTTGGTCGTCGCTTCCTGCGCGATACGATACAAATGCACGGCAACAGCGTTCTCGGCGATGCGGATGTTCGGATCGCACTTGAACTCGCATTTGACGTTGAAGAACGTCTGCATGTTTTCGGCCAATTGCTGGAGCGCAGTGTCGATGTCGTTGCTCTCGAGAACGGTGGGGCACAGGCCGCGCGACATGCGCCGGGTTTGCACCAACGCATCGTTGATCAAACTGGCGATCGTTCCGGCGTCGGAAGCTTCTTCGCGACCACGCGCTTCCAATCGGTTCTGAAGCGTCTTTGCCATGAAAGCGATTCCAGTGAGCGTCTGGCCCAGGCCGTCGTGGAGATCCTGTCCGATGCGACGCTGTTCGCGCTCGCTGACCTGTTGAATTTCGCGCTCGAGATTACGGCTCTCCGTCACGTCACGTAAAATGCTCAGGTTCAAATCCGCCGCCAATTTGCTCGCGGAGAACTCGATATATCGCCGCTCGCCGTTCGCGCGGCAAACGGACAATTCACCCAAACCATCCTCACGATGATCGGTGCGCACTTCTTCAGCATCGAGCACGAGGTCCGACCACTTCATCTTCAACAAACGATCACGCGATGCACCGAGCAATTTACAAGCAGCGGTGTTCACTTCCACGAATTGACCATGGTCGTCTGAAATCAAAATGGCGTCCATGCTGCGTTCGAATAACAAACGAAAGCGTTCATTACTCCGTTGCAGTGCATGGAACGTCGCTGCTTGCTGCATCGAATAGCGGATTGAGCGTTCGAGCACGCCCGGGTCCAGCTTATCTTTCAGCAAATAATCGGCAGCGCCGAGTTCAGCCGCTTGCGCGTCGACCGTCGGGTCAACCGCGCCGGTGAGCATGATAATTGGCGCGGACAAACCGATGTCATTCGCCTCGCGCAGCAAATCCAAACCAGTCTTGGCGCCCAGATAATGATCGAGCAGATAGACGTCATGGCGCTCCTCGCGCATCCGGGCCAGGCCATCCCCATAAGTCGCCGCCCATTCAATTTCGTAAGTCTTGCCAGGAATGTTCTTCAGCATTCGACGCAGAAGAATCGAAAAGCCTTCTTCGTCATCGATCAGCAGAACGCGTAATGGTGGGTGCTCCATCGCAAAAGAAATATTTTAAGGTTTAATCAGGATATCAATATCGGGACATCAACTGTCTGAGTACGTTTACAGGCATTTGAATTTTTTGCAACCCGACCTATGCCTAAGTGAAAACAGGGGACGCTTTCTTATCTTCACGGACGCGGTCCGGGTGTTTGGTTGGGTCTAGGGGCCATTATCTACCGGAGAAATATGTCCCACAAGGCAAAACGGTTTTTCTGCACGACAGGTTAACTGCGAGGAGAAAATGATTTTGGAAGGGCTGTAAGCCGAGTTTTGTCTGCGCTCTTGCGAGCGGAGAGAATCATTTGTCTCAGCAGCCGGTACCCGGGACCTGTCCCGCTTTCGCGGAACTCAGAGCGGGCCGCTCCAGGGTCCCCTATTTGGCCTTGCACCCGATGGGGTTTTCCGTGCCACTGCCGTTACCAGCAGTGCGGTGGGCTCTTACCCCACCTTTTCACCCTTACCGGCGCATTGCTGCACCGGCGGTTTGTTTTCTGTGGCACTTTCCGTCAACGTAGCCTCGCGACTGCGTTGCCCGCGTGTATCCCGGAATCAAGTTCCAGGTTACGCGGCATCGCGCCCTCTAGTGTTCGGACTTTCCTCCCCGTCCTTGCGGACGGAGCGATTCTCCACCCTTCCAAAATCACCGACATGATACTCCGATTGGTGCTGTTTACAAGCCGAGGGGATGCTGGACGCAAGCTCCAGTGTTCGAGCCGTTTGTCGTTGGGAGGTCGATCCTTCGCTCTAATTCGGCAGCGCATTAAATTATTTCGGTCCCGTTTACTCCCGTTTGGTCCCGCTTGCCGAACAACGCTCGAGAATTGCGAGGCGGGCGAAAATATTTTTTTGTAACCTCGGTTCGATACGGTTTGCCCGAGGTTGAACCAAGGTTGATGGGTCGTTGACCCGTGAATAATTTATTTCTTTTTTCGGTTACGGCAGGTTGCGTGGACTTACGGCAGGTTACGTTGACTTCATTTTCCCGAGGTGACGATGAGGTTGAAATGAACCAAGGCTGAGGCGTGGGAGGGCTCGAAATCCGAAATCCGAAGCAAGGAACGCAGCCTGAGATTTGTACAGGGGCGAGCGCTCTGGAATGGGTGGCGACATTGTCTCGCATAGCTGGCCTTTCTCTATTGCGATAGGCGTGATTGCACATCGCTCCGACTTATTTATCGGACGAGGGCGAGCATACGTGAAGTAACGGGACTGTCAAAAACTGTAGGGAAAGGAGGGAAACCAGGGACAGGAGGGAAAGAAACAGCACTTTTTCTGTACTAAATTGAATCGCCAGGGCGTCAAGGCACAAAGGTTGCTGGGCGGGTTTTTAGCCACAGATGAAACACCGATTAAACACGGATGGGAGAAAACCACAGGTCCAAGGCCGCGGACTCAAAGCACGTCCTTTCTTTCAGGCACTTAGAATATTTTCCTTTTGATCAGGAAAACTCCAGACGAACTTATCGGCGTGAATTCGGTTACCATGAAATGGCTGTTGATCACTGTGGCTTGCGGGATGGCGTTGGTGGCGGCGGCAAAACCAGGCTGTGTTGCCTTTGACGATGCCACAGCGGGAAACAGCCCAATTGGCTGGGAAGCAACCGAAACAGGCATCGGCACAGCCCGGTGGAGTGTGGAAAGAGATGCGTCCGCGCCAAGTCCGACACAGGTTTTGAAACAGTCCGGTGAAGCGCAATTTCCCGTCTGTATCTTCCAGAAAGCTGAAATCGCTGATGGCTTTGTCGAAGTCAAATTCAAGCCGGTCGCCGGCAAAGAAGACCAGGCCGGCGGCGTCATCTTCCGTGTGAAGGACAAGGATGATTACTACGTAGCCCGCGCCAATGCCCTCGAGGACACGGTAGAACTGTTCCACACCCTCCGCGGCAATCGTCAATCGATTAAAAGCGCCGATATCAAAGTTTCCGCACAGCAATGGCATCGGCTCAGAACGGAATTTCGCGGACCCCACATCACTGTTTACTTTGACGGCAAGCTCATGGTCGAAACGAATGATGAGGCACTTAAAGGCCCCGGCAAAGTCGGTGTTTGGACCAAATCCGACAGCGTCACGCTATTCGACGATTTTTGCTTTGGAGACCTGAAGTGATCTACTTCAGGTAAAATTTTGCCAGGTTGTCCGCGAGAATGGTAGCAAGGCTTTCTTCACCTAGATTGCACAACACGATAATGGTGAATTGGTCGTCAGGATAAACCTGGAAACTGCTGGAAAAGCCGGAGGTATAACCGCTGTGCCCAACGTTAGCCCTTCCCGAGGTCGCCACGCCCCAACCGAGTCCGTAATGCTTTATCGTCCCGTCCGTGAGCTTTGTTGGGGTCCACATCTGCCCACGGCTTTCGACGGAAAGAATTCTGCCTTTGCGCAAAGCCTCGTCCCATCGCACCAGGTCGCTCAGACTCGTCACCATGGCGCCGGTTGAGAAAAGATCGGTCAAATCGGAGTCACGATTATCGAGTCCGCCTGCGTTATTTTTCTCATAGCCGTGCGCCCGTTGCGGAATAAGACGGGCGGGATTTCGGTCGCCGGTCGCAGTCATGCCAAGCGGCAGAAAAATTTCTTTGCGCATCCAATCCCAATAATTCGTGCCCGTCACGTCCTCGATAATGTAGCCGAGCAAAACGAAACCGGTGTTGCCGTACTTGTAGCGCTCACCCGGAGGGAACTCCAAAGGGCAGCTGCCGATCTCACGGATGAACTGGTCCTGCTTCAAATGATCCGTCAATCGGAAACGGTTCGTGACGTCGGTGAACGATTTGATCCCGGAGGTGTGATTCAGGAGGTGGCGAATCGTAATGTTGTTCCACGCCGCAGGCGTGTTGGTGAGGCGCGAGGCGAGCTTATCGTCTAACGAAAGACGGCCGGACTCAACCAACTTCAGGATGCCCACGGCTGTGAATTGTTTTGTAATCGCCCCGACCTCAAACACGGTGTCGCGCCCGACGCCGACTTCGAATTCCAAATCCGCGTAACCATACGTCCCAGCCTTGACGAGCTTGCCGCCTTGAATTACGGCAACCGCAAGTCCAGGAATGTGGCCTTTGCTCATCTGCTCCTTCAAGTATGTATCCACCTCGTCCGCAGGAGCAGACGCCACGCAAAGGCAGCAGCCGAGACAAATAATCCAAAACCTCATAAGGCGCGAAAACATGCTCCGGATGTTGTTTCTACGTTCGAAGGCAGAGCAAGCGTAAACCGTCTTAGCGGACTGGCCGTGCTCATCGAGGATTTCGGCGATGTCGGCGGCGGCGGCGCGGGCGAAGTTTTTCACCATTTCTTCGGGGGTGATGGGGTCTTTGATTCCCGATAGGACGGTGTGGACGGCTTTGACGCGGTCGGACATTTTTTGGGGCCACGGTAGTTTTGCCGCCGACTTCTTTGCTTTCGTAACCGCCTGAAGGCTGGTCCGCTTTTCCAATGCTCTTGATGTCTTGGCGAGGGCCGAACTTCATCTTGACGCATGAAGGGATGAAACATCAACATCTGATCGTGTTCCCATCTGAAAAGCAACTTCCCACAACCAGGCTGGCAAAAAGAGGAATTTTTGCGGGGATGCTGGTGCCCGCATTAATCGCAGCCTTCGGATTAGGCTCGGCAGGCCGAGCGACGGCACAAACATTTACCTCTCTTTATACTTTTACTAATGGCAGTGGCACGACTATTTCCAGCTTGGTTTTATCGGGTAGCACGCTGTACGGGACGCGGTCTTCTTCTGGAGAATCTGATTGGGGCAGCCTATTCAAGATCAATGTCGATGGTAAGGGTTTTAAGGATCTTTACGATTTCACTGGAAACGAAGATGGGGCCAATCCAAAGGCCGGGTTGGTTTTATTGGGGAACAGATTGTATGGAACTACAGCGGCAGGAGGGAGTAATTATACTGGAGCAATATTTGCCATCAACACCAACGGCTCTGGTTTTACCAGCCTTTATAATTTTTCAGGCGCCCCTTTTCCCGATCAGACAAACAGCGATGGTGCGTATCCAATGGCTGGTTTGATTTTGTCAGGCGGCACTCTTTATGGAACGGCCAGTGGTGGAGGCACTGGAGCAAATGGAACAGTGTTCAAGATCAATACCAACGGCACGGGTTTCACTACCCTCTATAGTTTTTCAGCGCTCGATTCCGATGCCCACACTAATACCGACGGAGCTTATCCGGCGGCTGGTTTGCTGTTATCGGGCAATACGCTCTACGGGACAACATCTCATGGTGGCGGAGGGGGCATAGGAGGAAATGGAACCGTGTTCAAAATCCTTACCAATGGCACCGGTTTTACAAATTTGTATAGTTTTACGGCTGATAATTATCCGGACTACACCAACAGCGATGGAGCCGGTCCGGTAGCTAGTTTGGTCTTATCCGGAAATACCCTTTATGGGACCGCGGAATATGGCGGTACTTCGTCAGCAGGAACTGTGTTCGCCATTCATACCGACGGCACCGGCTTTACGAATCTGCACAATTTTGCCGGCACTTTCGACGATGGCGCGTGGCCGATAGCGGAGTTGCTTTTATCGGGTAGCACCCTGTATGGGACAACGAGTTATTCAGGGAGTTGGTCGGATGGCACTTTATTTAAACTAAGTACCGACGGCACAGGTTTTACCAATCTTCATATGTTTACAGGTCTCAGCGACGGAGCGGCCCCGGATGCGGGATTAATTTTATCAGGCAACACCCTTTATGGATCGACGGAATTAGGTGCCTACGGCGGAGAAGGCACAGTGTTCAGTCAAACACTGGGTTCAGGCGGCACTGGGTCGTCCACGCCTTTGTTCTATTCGCGCGCCGGCAGTAATCTGATTTTCTCCTGGACGAATGCCAATTTCAGCCTGCAATCCGCGCCCACCGTTACCGGTTCTTACGGCACCATCAGCAACGCAATCAGTCCTTTCACCAACTCCATCGTTAATACGCAAAAATTCTTCCGTCTCATTGCCAATTAAACAGGAAAAAATGCTGCACTGCTCAGCGAGGTTTCTACAGCAGAAGGCCACGCAGCGGTCGAAAAATGCAGTTGGCTGAATCCCTCACAAAAGACCGGATCGTGGTGGGGCGTTTGCACTGGTTTGCAGCGATTTTTATCCGTTTTTCTGTGACGTCGCGAAAGCTGTTCCGACGTTAACCGAAGCTAACCGAGGTTGGAACCGAACCTTCGGTCCGAGCCTAGGGAAAAAATCTGCACCTATTTTTGGCCAACGCCACAGCGCCTCACAACTTGCCTTTGGGTGTCATTCCTAGTATTCATTCTACTGCCCAAACGACACCTCTTTATGAATCGGTTTCGAACCTTCCTGATCGTCCTGTTTCTGGTTCTGGCCAACGGCTTGCCGCGCGCTAAGGCTGCAACGCTCAACGTGCCGACGCGCGCCACCAATGCGCTCGCCGGTCAGCAGTTCGTCAATGTGATCACTTCGATGGCCGCGCCGCCGGATACGCAACGTGAGAATTGGATCTACGCGCAAATCGCCAGCGGCAATGTTCCGAATTTCATGCGCACGCTGGTCCCGATCACGACCAACCTGACCATCAGCGGGGTTCCGCACACGGTCACTTATTACGTCACGCCCGATTACATGGCGATCGGGTCGGATTCGGATTATTTCCTCGAACCGATGACACCGTTGCTGGCGCAACGTGTCGATACGTTGCTTGGAACAATCCGTCCGACGCGCAAAATGGTGAATGACATCGCCAACAAAGCGGTTGTTCACTTGCAGCCAAATCCAATTCCGCCGGATCCGAACATGATCACGGTGCCGTATTTTAATCAGCACAACACGATGGTCTGGACTCAGCGCGTCGTCACGTTGGCGGCGCATCCGCTCGGCTCGCTCGTGGATGGCGATAAAAAGGACGTCATTGTCTCGACTCTCATTTACAACAACCTGCATAGCGGCGTTCCTAAACCGGTCGTGATTTTTGGCTGGCACTATCCGGACGGCACTTACATTCAGCCGGAATACAATGGCCACGAAGAAACTTACGCTGATTACAGCCACGGCATTCGTATGGTGCAAAACGCCATCACGCTCGACGGCACGAATTCCACTGTCACGGCCGTCCTGACCAACCCTGCGGTCGCGGCGATCTTGAGCGACGAAACTACGTTTACGGGCAATACTATTCCGCAACCGTATTACACCGTTGCGGCTGTGGCTCCAAGCATCATCACCCATCCGTACAGCCGCGTGGTTGGTCCCGGCACGAACGTGCAGTTTTCCGCGCTTTCCGTTGGCGACCCACCACTGACTTACACTTGGAAACAGAATGGCTCGACCATTTCCGGAGCGACCAATTCGGTGCTTACGATCACTAACGCGCAATCAAGCAATGTTGGCACTTATACCGTTGTCGTTGGTAATGCCAGTGGCACGGCCACGAGTTGGAACGCGACATTGAACGTCAGTGCGCAAACGCATCCGATTTTGTTCTCGGACGATTTCGACAGCAATAGTTCCGCGAATTGGAATGTGTTCTGGGGCGCAGATAATGGCGTGCCTGATTATAGCGTCACGTGGGCTTACGATTATGGTGCGACGCCTTACCTTTACGGCGGCCTAAGTCATTTGATCCCGCCGGCACCGCATTCGACCGGCTCAACTAAAGGCGTGAAGTTCACAGTGAACACGACGAATGGAGCTAACGTGGGCGTGAATATTTATCCGAAGAATAAAACGTTCAGCGGGAATTTCGCGGTGAAGTTCGACATGTGGATTAATTATCCCGGCGGCGTGAACGGCGCCGGCGCAAGCGGGAGCACGCAATATGGCCTCTTTGGCATCAACCATGCCGGCACGCGCGCGAACTGGGGCGCGGCCAGTGCGGCGGCAACCGACGGTCTTTGGTTCGGCTCTGATGGCGACGGCGGCACGACTCGCGATTACCGCGCGTATCTTGGGAATTTGGCCGGCACACAAACGGAGCTGATTGGGACGAGCAGCGGCCTGACGGCTTCCAATCACGCGGCGTCGATTTATCAAACGCTCTTCCCTACTCCTCCGAACGAATCGGCAGGCGCGCCCGGCAAAACCTGGGTTTCGGTCGAGGTGGATCAAACGAATAACAATCTTACCGTGTTGATGAACGGCACCATCATCGCGCAACGCACCAATACTTCTGTATTTACGAACGGCACAATCATGCTCGGTTTGATGGATGTGTTTCCGTCGATCGCGAGCCCAGTGGCTGACTCATATGTGATCTTCGACAATGTCACAGTCGAAGACCTTAGTTCCAATGGGGTTGCGCCGAGCATCACGTCGCAACCGCAAAACCAAAGTGTTCCCGTCGGCTCGCCCGCGACATTCACCGTGGGTGCCACGGGCTCATCGCTCAGTTATCAATGGCTGTTTGATGGCAATAATATCGCGGGCGCGACGACATCGGCCTACACCGTCGCCAGCGTTCAAAATACCAATATCGGTTATTACTCCGTCATCGTGACCAACTCGCTCGGCAACGCGACCAGCGCATCGGCAAATCTAACTATCAGCGGCTATTACCTGGATGTGCTCGATGCCAATAGTTCGGCCAATTGGGTAACCAACACGTCGTCGGCCGACAATCGCATCACATGGAATTTTGATTACTCGACCGTCGGCATTCCGCAACTCAGTGGGTCGGGCAGCACGCGCGCGTTGAAGATGGAAGCGAATCTTTCGCTAGCTGCCGTCGCCGCAATCAGTCTCTCGCCGAAGAACCAGAGTTTCACCGGCGATTATCAGTTGCGTTTCAACGTCTGGCTGAACTTCGTCGGCCCTGCGCCCGGTGGCGGCACTGGTTCGACGGAGGCGTTCACCGCAGGCGTCGGCACGACGGGCGATCGCGTCGAATGGGCGCAAGCTGGTAACACGGCGAATGGCGTTTGGGTTGCGGGAAACGGCGACGGCGGATCGAGTCCGGTTACGCCGACTTATCCTGATTATGCGGTTTATACGAACCTGACGTTGGGAGCCGCATCGACGCTCGTTCGCACCAATTCCGGACTGTATGCCGCGCCCAACAATGCGAATCCGTCCACGTATCACGGAAATACTTATTACACGGCCGTGTTCCCCGGCAAAACTGTTCCAGCTGCACAAACCTCGCTTGCACCCGCCACGCAAACCGGCACGGCGAATAACGGCTCGCTCGGTTTTAGCTGGCACGAAGTGATTTTGAAAAAGGTCGGCACGGTGGTCACCTGGTCGATTGATGGTGTGCGGATAGCATCGGTGACCAACGGAATCATTTCCGGCAACAACGTATTTATTGGTTACATGGATCCATTCGCCAGCGTTGCCCAAACCAATTTTGAATTTGGTCTGTTCGCCAATTTCCGCGTCGAACCTCCTGGCGCGGAAAGTGGAGTGGGGCCAGTCATCACCACGCAGCCGAATAGCATCAGCGTCAGCCCCGGTGCGACGGCAACGTTTAGCGTGACGGCCACGAGTGCGAGCCCGTTGCGTTATCAGTGGCAGAAAAACGGTGTGACGATTTCAGGCGCAACTGCGTCGAGTTTTTCAATCATCAATGCACAGCAAACTGATGCCGGGTCGTATCACGTTTTGGTGATGAATGATTTCAGTTTTGTGACCAGCGCTGATGCCACGCTCACAGTTTTACAAGGCCCAACGCACTTGCAAGCGGTGGCGCTCAACCCAGACAGCACCGTTTCCACCACCTGGACCACAGACGGCGCCAGCACTTACACGCTCGAATACAAATCGAATTTGACTGACGCGGCGTGGACGCCTATCGCCAGCTATATTGCTTCTGGCCCGACGCTCACCATGCCAGATGGCCCCCTCACCGATTCACAGCGTTTCTACCAGCTCGCATCCGACCAACATCTCAGCGATATCGCGGGTGTGATGAATTTCACGTTGCTCGGCAACTCGGATAATTTTGTGTCGCTGCCACTGGTGCGCGGCCCTTCGTCGGTTGCAAATGTTTCATCCGTTTCCGGAAATGTGATCACCGTGGTTGGCTCCCCGTGGGTCAACGGCCAATTCGTTTACGTGGCGAATACGCAATCGAACACTTATTACGCGCGCTTCATTTCCGGCGCGCTCGCGGGTCGCATTTACACCGTCACCAATAACACCGATAGCTCTGTGGCGCTGGACCTCGGCGTCGATTCACTCGCCGCCGTGGCGCAATTTGATCAAATCTCGATCGAGCCTTACTGGACGCTGGCGACCGCGTTTCCGAACGGTGCAGGGGTGAACGTTTCGCCGACGCAAGGCAATCGCAATACGGAAATTCTGATCCAGGATCAATCGACCGCGGGCGTGAACCTCAGCGCGACGCGCGTTTACTTTTTCAACGCCGGAATCTGGAAGCAAGTCGGTCAAGGCGCCGCCAATCACAATGACGATGTGCTCGCGCCCAACGTCCATTTCATCGTCCGTCACAATGTCGCGACAAACACGTCGCTCTCGGTGACTGGACTCGTGGTTTCAAACCCGCTCTCGGTCGCATTGCAAAGTTCCAGCAGCACTGCGCAGGACAATTATGTCGGCCTCGCGCGACCCGTTGCCATGACCTTGAACAACTCCGGTTTGATCAGCAGCGGCGCATTTGCGGCCAGCCCGCTTCCCGGCACGCGCACGGATGAGTTGCTCACCTTCGACAACACCGTCGTGCAAAAAAACAAATCGTCCTCCGCTGTCTACTATTATTGGAGCAACGCGTGGCGGCGCGTTGGAGCCGGATCGCTGGATGTTGGCGACACGCAGGTTTTCATACCCGGCACCGGCGTCATCATCCGCAAAGGGACGAATAGTCCGGCAGCGAACTGGGTCACGTCACCGAACTGGTGATAACGAATCGAGCAATGCAGCCAAACGACGCGTTTGATCGCGGCGCGAGTAATGTTCGACGGCTTGCTCATTGCGCGAGAGCTTGATGTCGCCGGTTTGTTTCCACTCGGCGTACCACTTTGTTAAAACAGCGGCAATCTCTTGCGGTGTGCTGGTGATTTCACCTGCGCCGGTTCGGCGAACGATGTCACAGGCATCACCGCCATCGTCGGGTGCAAGGAGAATGGGACGTTTTGCTCCGAGGTAATCGAAGATCTTCGCCGGCAAAACTCCGGGATGATCGGTGCAGGTCAGCAAAAGCAACGCGGCGCTCTTTTGTTGGATTTCGATGACCTGCTTGTGCGGAACCTTTGGATACGATTTAACCGGCAAGGTCTCCAGCGCGCCGGGACAGGTCTCGTTGATCTGTTCGACAGACGGCCCGTAAAATCGAACTTCGATTTTGTCGCGAGGAATGGTCCCGCTGCTCAAGGCAACGCGCAGTCCGTCCATGAACAGGTTTGGATTTTCGAGCCGGACAATCGAGCCTGTATAAGAAATCGTGAAAATCGATTTGTCCGGTTGCACGCCTGTGGGAAATAGCGCCGGGTCGTAACCGTTTTCGATAACGTGAACCTGCTTGCCGATTTTCGGCGAGATCTCGCGTGCCCACGTGGGCGAAACGATGGCGACGGCGTTGGCGTCGCGACAGAGTCGTCGTTCGTGGTAAGCCCAGATCGGACGTTTATACCACGATCCAAATGGGACCAGGCTGTAAGTATCGCGCAAATCGGCGATCCAGGGTTTATTGATTCGCTTCGCGGCTTGGCTGGCCAAACCCATCGTGACAATCGGATCGCTCGTGGCCCAGATGGCGTCGAACTGAGTTTCGCGGCAAAGTTGTGTGATGGCTTCGGTCGCCTTCTGCGACCAAAGATGCGGAGCGAAATGCGGACTGACGTAAGGCAATAGTTTGCGAACGACCATGCGTTCGTAAAAGGTGCGATAGGGTGGTTGAGGGACGCGCACGATTTTAACTTCGTCGGGAATTTTGCCGACAAAGTTCGGGTCCGAGTCCCGGCCATCGGCGGGCCAATCCTGACAGATGACGGTCGGTAGCCAGCCGTTCTCGGGAAGGTATTTGGCGAAACAGCCCGTGCGATAGCTGGCCACGTGATTGCGCGGAGGAAAGTAAAATGCGATCAGGAGGACTCGTTTCAACGCGGCGCGAAGTTGTGCCCGGACTAAAATCTTTTCAAGCGTAAATTTCGGAGGCACGATGGGCGGATTCCTATGAAATGTTTTTTGTCACTCGCTGTTTGCGTCTCGACAGCGGTCACCGCTTTTTCCGGTCAGTTTAAATTCGCCAACCAAACGCTCACTGTGCCTGACGGTTTTAGCATCGAACAGGTCACCGGGACCAACGCGGTACCGCGCCCGATCGAAGCTGATTTCGACGAGCAAGGACGGCTTTATGTCACTGATTCATCGGGCTCGAATGAAAAGCCGCCGGCGCAATTGGAGAAAAAACCGCACCGCGTGTTGCGCCTTGAAGACACAAAGGGCGACGGGCATTTCGACAAGGCAACGGTGTTCGCGGATAAGCTAACGTTTCCAGAAGGTTGTTTATGGTATAACGGGTCGCTCTATGTCAGCGGCGTGCCGAGCATTTGGAAATTGACCGACACGAATGGCGATGGAGTGGCGGACGTGCGCGAGGAATGGCACCTGGGCAAAACGATGACGGGCTGCGCGAACGATTTGCACGGGCCGTATCTCGGCCTGGACGGTTGGATTTATTGGTGCAAGGGCGCGTTTGCGGAGCAAACTTACGATGATCCCGGACATAAACCGATTTCCAGCCGCGCAGCGCACATTTTCCGCAAACGGCCTGAAGGCGGAATCGTCGAATCCGTTCTGACCGGCGGGATGGATAATCCGGTGGGCCTGACGTTCACGCCGGATGGCGAACGCATTTTGAGCGGAACATTTTTTGTGAAACCAGAAGCGGGCGATCGCGATGGGCTTATTCACGCGATTTACGGCGCCGTTTACGGAAAGCCGCATCCCGACGTTCTCGATAGTCACAAGAAAACCGGTGAGTTGATGGAAATCATGACGCATCTGGGGCCCGCAGCGGCTTGCGGGTTGACGCGGTATCAATCGACGCAATTCGGCAACGACTTCCAAAATAACTTGTTCGTTTGTTGTTTCAACTTGCGCAAAGTGGCACGAGTTACAATGGAGCCTGCTGGAGCGACCTACGACACGAAGGTGCAAGACTTTGTCGTTTCTGACAGCACTGATTTTCATCCAACCGATGTCCTCGAAGATGCCGATGGCAGCTTGCTCGTCGTCGATACTGGAGGTTGGTATAAAATTTGTTGTCCGACATCGCAACTTTGGAAGCCGGATTCGCTCGGTGCGATTTATCGCATTCGTAAAACCGGCGCTCATCACGTGGAGGACCCGCGCGGATTGAAATTTGATTGGGCGAATGCCAATGCTGACGACCTGACGAAATTGCTCGATGACAAACGTCCGACAGTAGTCGAGCGTGCGCTTCAACAAATCGCCAGGCTTGGAGTCCCGGCGGTTCAACCGCTGTCGAGCGCGTTGACGCAGTCGCGCTCGGTTGAAGCTCGTCGTAATGCGGTGTGGGCGCTGACGCGCATCAACGACAAGAGCGCACGCGATGCGGCCCGGTCTGCGCTGGCCGACGCTGATGAATCGGTGCGGCACGCTGCGATTCATTCGGTCAGTGTGTGGCGCGATGCTGATGCGCAGTTTCCTTTGCACTCGCTAATGCGCTCCGGTAGCGCACAGATTCGTCGTGCCGCCGCTGAAGCGCTCGGACGCTTGCAAAACAAGCTGGCGATTGGAGCGTTGCTGGATGGCTCTCCCACCAAACACGATCGAGTGCTCGAACATTCGATTACTTACGCGTTGATTGATATCGATGACCCGGCAGCGACGATGATTGGTTTGAAAAGCACGAACGTGTTTGCCCAACGTTGCGCTTACATCGCGCTTGACCAAATGGATAATGGCGGGCTGAAACCTGAACAGGTTTCGCCGTTGCTTTTGTCACCGGACGCGAACTTAAAGGAAACAGGAGCCTGGCTCGTGTCGCATCACCCTGAATGGGGCGAAGCGCTGGCGGGTTTATTCCGCGACGAATTGAACAAAGCATCGTCACGCGAGCAACAGGTTGCTCTGGAAAAGCAACTGGGGCAATTGGCGTCTAACGCGAAAGTGCAGGAGCTGTTGGCTGAAAGTGTCGGCGCGGATTCGAAGTCGGCACAGCTTATCGCCGTTCACGCCATGACTCAGGCGCATCTGCGCGCCGCGCCCGTTGCATGGGGCACGGCTTTGACCAAAGCGCTGGCAACCTCGGACGCGACGCTCGTGCGCGAAGCGGTTAGCACCGCGCGTTTTGTGACATTTGAAGAGCGACCCGCCGGTTTGAGTGAGGCGTTGCTTCGCGTTGCCAATAATAACTCGTTGCCTGAAGAAGAGCGCCTGAATTCATTGGCAGCCGCGCGGGGACAGTTGAAACTCGAGCCTGAACTGTTCGAGTTTGTCCGTGCCCAACTCGATCCGAACAAACCGGTAGAAGCTCGTCTCACGGCGGCGTCGGTTATTGAGCGTGCCAAACTTACACCAGAACAACTCAAGGCATTGACAGAAAACGTCAAAGCGGTTGGCCCCATGGAACTGACTCACGTGCTCGCTGCTTATGAACACGCATCAGAGGAAGCGCTCGGGATGTCTGTGGTGGAGGCGCTGAAAGAATCGAAAGCTCGTTCCACGCTCCGTGCTGACTCGGTGAAGCCTAAACTGGCGAAGTTCCCCGCAGCAGTTCAACAAAAGCTCGACGAGTTTTTGAAATCGTTAAACGTCGATTCCGCGAAGCAACAAGCGCATCTGGACGACCTCTTCGCCCATATCAAGGGCGGCAATATTTATCGCGGTCAGGCGGTCTTCAATGGTTCGAAGGCAGGTTGTTCGACGTGTCACTCGATTGGCTACGGCGGCGGTCACGTTGGGCCAGATCTGACACGCGTTGGGCAAATTCGCACGGAACGCGATATTCTCGAGGCGATTGTTTATCCAAGCGCGAGTTTTGTGCGCAGCTTCGAACCTTACGTTGTTACAACTAAAGATGGCGAGGATTACAGCGGCGTGATCAAGAAAGACGCGCCGGATGAAGTCATCCTTGCGACCGGACCACAATCAGAGCAGCGGATTCAGCGTTCGAACATCGCTGATATGCGCATGGGCGCAGTGTCAATTATGCCGCAAGGTCTCGACGAGCAGTTGTCGAAACAGGAGTTGGCCGACCTGGTAGCGTTCCTCAAGTCATCTGTCGGCGGAACTCACTAATTACTCGTCGCTGCTTGCCAGCTTCGCCAAGACACTAAAATCTTCGAGCGTGGTGGTGTCGCCTTTGATGTCGCCGCCGGTGGCGATTTGTTTGAGCAAACGACGCATGATTTTGCCGGAACGCGTCTTGGGCAGCGCTTCGGCGAAACGGATGTCGTCGGGCTTGGCCACGGGCCCGATTTCTTTGGCGACGTGCGCGCGCAATTCTTCGCGAATCGCAGGGCTGGCGGTAATGCCGGTTTTTAAGGTGACGAAAGCGACTAACGCCTGGCCTTTCAAATCGTCGGGACGACCGACGACGGCGGCCTCGGCGACTTTTTGGTTGCTGACCAATGCGCTTTCGACTTCGGCAGTGCCGATGCGGTGACCGGCGACGTTGAGGACGTCGTCAATGCGGCCGACGATCCAGAAATAACCGTCTTTGTCCTGACGACAACCGTCGCCGGTAAAATAACAGCCTTTGACTTCGCTCCAGTAGGTTTCGACGAAGCGTTTCGGATCGCCCCATATTCCGCGCAGCATGCTGGGCCATGGTTTGCGGATGACGAGTTTGCCGCCGGAGTTCTTCGGGACGGGATTTCCAATGTTGTCGACGACTTCGGGCAGGATGCCGAAGAAAGGCAATGTCGCGGTGCCGGGTTTAGTTGGGGTCGCGCCGGGCAGCGGGCTGATCATGATGTTGCCGGTTTCGGTTTGCCACCAGGTGTCGACGATGGGGCACCGTTTGCCGCCGATGACTTCGTGATACCACATCCAGGCTTCCGGATTGATCGGTTCGCCGACAGTGCCGAGCAAACGAAGCGACGTGAGATTGTGTTTCTTCGGCCATTCGGTGCCCCACTTCATGAAGGCACGGATGGCGGTCGGCGCGGTGTAGAGAATGGTGACGCCGTATTTGGCGATGATGCGCCAGAAACGGTCGGGCTCTGGCCAGTTGGGTGCGCCTTCATACATGAGGCTGGTTGCGCCATTGGCGAGCGGGCCGTAAACAACGTAGCTGTGGCCTGTGACCCAACCGATGTCAGCCGTGCACCAATAAACATCTTCATCGCGCAGATCGAAAACGTATTTGCTGGTGATCTTCGCGCCGAGGAGGTACCCGGCAGTGGTGTGCAGGATGCCTTTCGGTTTGCCGGTGGAACCGCTGGTGTAAAGGATGAAGAGCGGGGCTTCGCTGTCCATTTTTTCAGCGGGACAATTGGCGTCGACGTATTCGAGTTCGCGATGCCACCAGACGTCGCGACCTTCCTGAATGTGAATCTCGTTATTGGACCGGCGCAGGACGACGACTTTTTCGATCGTTTTGGCGAGGAGATTGCCATCGGCGTCTTTGATGACGAGGGCGTCGTCGACATTTTTCTTGAGCGGCACGACTGCGCCACGGCGATAGCCGCCGTCAGAAGTGATGACGAGTTTTGCCTGGCAATCCTGGATGCGGTCGGCGACGGATTGAGCGCTGAACCCGCCGAAGACAACCGAGTGCACCGCACCAATGCGAGTGCACGCGAGCATGGCGATGGCGGCTTCGGGAACCATCGGCATGTATATAATGATGCGGTCGCCGTTTTTGATGCCGTTGCGCTTGAGAACATTTGCGAACAGACAGACTTCGTGATGGAGCTGCTTGTAGGTGAGGGTGCGTTCTTCGCCGACTTTGCCGGGTGATGCGGGTTCGCCTTCCCAAATAAGCGCGGCTTTGTTGGCGGTGGCGGTGCCGAGATGTTTGTCGAGGCAGTTATAGCTGACGTTTGTTTTGCCGCCGATGAACCACTTGGCGTTGGGCAGCTTCCATTGCAGGACTTTGCCGAACGGCTTGAACCAGGCAATTTCCTGTTTGGCGATGCGGCCCCAGAATCTTTCCGGTTGCTTGATGGATTCGTTGTAGAGCTTTTTATACGCTGCCAACGATTTGATGTGGGCTCTGGCGGAGAATTCTTTTTTAGGCGGAAAAACGCGGGTTTCCTGGAGCATGGAGGTGATGTTTGCTCCGGGCGCGCTGCTGGATTTAATTTTGTCCATATCAGTGAAAATTTTTAGGATTTTACGGGTGTGCGGTTGAGGGCGTCAATCTTGGAACGACATGGGTTTACCACCGAGGTTCCAAAACTCCCAGGTTGAAAACATTTTTACTCCCGTTTACTCCCGTTTACTCTCGTTTGGTCCCGTTTACTCCCGGTTAATGTGAAGGCTAAATGCCGGATATTCCTATTTAGGTGCAGATAGCTGCAGATTTTGAGTGACCTTTCGAATGTTTCGTTGAGCGGCAATGTCCAGCGGACACGATTATCCGTGCGGAGGGATTGTGACAGGAAGTTACGGCTTGTCAAAAAATGTAGGGAAAGGAGGGAAAGAAACGGGAGTTTTTTTAGACAAAGTTTAACCAACAAGACGGCAAGGCATGAGGGTTGCTGAGTGTAAAAACTTCAAAATTCTAATTCCAAAATTCATGGAAAATTCACCGCCAAG